>Ga0247841_10001554_pt1 | contig 50642 bp, 42 predicted proteins | sample LaCruzMarch2015__2_FD_192410 | JGI IMG/M metagenome (GOLD analysis project Ga0247841, IMG submission 192410) | Freshwater microbial communities from meromictic Lake La Cruz, Castile-La Mancha, Spain - LaCruzMarch2015_18m | ecosystem: Environmental > Aquatic > Freshwater > Lake | place: Spain... | reverse complement strand
TTAGTTGATGGTAATAGGATACCAAAATAAAGCAATGAAATATACTACAAAGATACAATATTCTCCAAATCCCTTATCCTATCTATATTTAAGCTTCTTCATTCTCATTTTTTTGCAACGTTAAAATATGAATGTCTCAAAAGAGATAATGGTGTATGTCAACTATGTATGGGGTGCAAAACAAATATAGAAGCACACCATATAACTCCACTTATAGAAGGCGGAAAGGATGAGTTGAATAACCTGATAACTCTTTGTGAACCATGCCATAAAAGAGTCACTCATGAAATTGGTTGGAAAGAGTTTAAGAGATTAGTGGAGAGCCGTGTGCGGTGAAAGTCGCAAGCACGGTTCGGTGCAGAGAGGATGGAAAACATGCTAGTAATAGTAATGCGTCCACCTCTTATGCTACATCTGCTGAGGGGTATACTCACTCAATTTTTCTCCTACTGGCTTAATCTCAACAACTGTTTTTTTGCCACTTACATCAAATAGCGTGTTTTCAGATAATGTATCAACAATATCATATCCTTCACGAAGACCACCCTCAACAATAATAGAATAGCCTTTTGATTTTACATAAATCCGAATACCAAGACTACTTCCTATGGCATTTATGGCATGAACTAGGTCATCGGCTATCTGAAACGAAGGTGTATAATCGGGATTATTGGATTCTACAGTAATTATCGCTTTAGAATTCTTGCCTTTACCCTGAATCACAACATTGGCTATTTTCCCATCTATTGAAGTCTCTCCCATTATTTCTGAGAGTTCTTGGATAATTTTTCTTTCGACAGACATTGAATATTCAGCCTTTACTCCATTTATTATCACTGGATAGTGACACTAATATATAAATCTTGTGGTTTTAAATAATTTTCGCATTTATCTGAGATTGCGCTTGACAAACAAGATTTTAAGTATTATATTTTGAGTGATGCTTATGAAAATCAAATTAAAGGGTGGACACTTATGTATACCGATTCTGAACTGAAAGATAAGGTTCTTGATAATAATCAAGACGCTATATTATGTCTTTATGCTGAATATAAAAAGAGAGTATATGGAAAGGCATTTCAATATCTCAGATCAGAGGATGAAGCAGAGGATTTCACCTGTGAATTCTTTATGTACCTTATTTACGAGGATAAAGGCATAAAAAGCTTCGATCTAGAAAAGTATGCACTGTCTGCCTGCATAAATGTCATGCTCAAACGAAAACTGATAGACAAATGGCGTCAAAAAAAAAGAGAAGATGAGATGAGAGCAGATTTCTCCACCTTTGACTTCAGTGACCAAGAAAAGGAAATAACGTCAGCAGTAGACGATATCGCAAGCCCGGATACGCCTTATGAGGAAATAGAAAGCAAAGAGCGAGTAGAAATAGTAAGAAATATTGTCAGCAAGTTACATCCTAAATGCCAGAAGATCATTCAACTGATTTATGATTCTGAATTCAGTCATACCAAAATTGCGGAATCATTGGGTATTCCTAAAGGAACCGCTAGATGTGATATTTACAGGTGCACTCAAAAACTAAAGAAGCTTTTACATGAAGAATTCTCAAAAATGGGTTATGAGCCTTTTTAGGTGGTGATATAAATGAAATGTCCAGATGATGAACTCATATTCCGATATGCTCATGGTGAGTCCGATGAATCAGAAAGGGATCAGATTGAGAAACATATTCAGGAATGTGAATCCTGCCAAAAGGAATATAGGTCACATATGGCTATGAAACATATGCTTAACAAATACTGGGACGGCAAGATAGAGGGATGCTTTGCTACAGAGACATTGGCAGCTTACTCTGAAGGGCTGGTTAACGGTGACCTGAAAAAACGTATAGAGGAACACATAACCCACTGCGATATATGTGCTTCTGAATTGGAACTCATGAAACAGATAGATTTGGAAGAGGAGGAAATTGATATTCCGAAAGAGGCAGACGAACGTATATTAGAAAGTATTCTGGCAAAACGCAATGAGGTATTAGCTGTTCAGGATAAATCATTGTTCCCTTCTGTGAAAGCGGATTTTAAGGAAACAGCTAAACGTCTTACTGAGGGATTTGTTGCGAAGTATCATGAGTCAGAACGGTCTTTAGTTGACAGCTTCTGGCGCATGTTTTCATCAACATATAACAGGGATACTCGTTTTGGTGATATTTCATTTGATTCGGCTGTCTCTGCTGCTGCAGGTGATTCCAAGGACATACAAACACCAACAATCATCTTTGCTATGATTGGTATTTGCGATTATTTGAATGACTATAAAGAAGTGCCTGATGAGAAAAGCCTAAAGAAAATAATAAAAGAGAATACAAAGAGATTCGATGTCTCAAGAAAAGAAGTGAAAAAACTGGAGGAATTTCTCATGCAGGAATTTGGTTTTTAGTATCTTTCATCAGAAAATCCCTCGCTTTTTCCAGTGCCATGTCATTATCATGCAAATCCAGAAGGTCGAGAACCTTAATGTAATAGTATAAATAGTCATAGCTGACATCATGCCTAATATTCAGCATAATATTCCTATGATCCGGCAACCATTCATTCAAAAGCCTATCCTTTTTCACTCCATTGAAGCAATCAAGCCATTGTAAACAATATACTAGATAATATGTCTCCTCAAAATTGAGCCTGCCTTTCCAGTCACCCCTTTTCCATTCAGCAAACATCCAATCGGCATGTTCCTCTATATTTCTGAGAACAGACTTCCCTGCGTTAAGCATGTTTAATGAAGAGATCGCCCAAAAAGTTCCTTCTAGGCTTGATTTTTTCATCCCCTCTTTGATAAATCCACCTGAAGATAATTCATGATTGGTAACAAATGTTATATGCTTATCTCTGTATTTTAGATCGTTTAGCCTATCAAAAAAACTCAGCGAGTCAATTGCTTGGTAAGTTGATTGAAGTCCTGCCATCGCTTTATCTATGACTGGAAATCCACCATCAGCGAATTCCAGCGATAGAATCCATTTAAGAGCGTTATCATCGATCTCACCGCTATTAATATAGTTCACTATCAATCCTGAATTTGTTCCCTCCATAATTCCTACTTCTGATTTTATATACTTGGCCTGATTTATTACATATGAACCGTTATCAAGTCTTGCTTTTTCCAGCATTTCATTAATATCGGTATGCTCTTTTCCTGATAATCTAATATCCAATATTTTTTTCACTTGCAGTTCAAGCATTATATTCTTCATGCTTCTGTAGTTTGTATCACTGAAAATGCCAATTGAAAATGAAGCTGTTATAATAACTACCCATAGAATTGATGAGAATTGAGGTAGTAAGGGATATAGCAAAACGTAAAATATATAACCCGTTATTATGGGTATAAACAAATGTAAAAAACCGCCTATAAGACCAAACATCAGATCGGGAAAATACCAAGGAAGAATATTATTGCTAAATACTATTACCTTTCCATGAATTTGTAGGATAAAGGCATTGCCTGTGGTCATTCCTCGTCTTATTAAAACTACATTAAACAAACCAAAAGAAGCAAGAAAGAAAGGAAGGAAATGCAGACTAACTCCATGGTCGTCAGTAAGTATTGCTAACATTGCTATAATTCCAGGCAGCAAGAGCCCTGTAATTACAAGCATAATCTGTATATACGATATAGACGAGAAACGCCACCTACTACTTGTCTCAACCAATTCAATAGCTGCCGAGAAAACAATGGAAAATGCCAATGTTATGGCATACATAGATACATAATATCTAACAAAATAATAAATAATAACCATGGCTTGCGGAATCAAGCCTTTCGTATAGACTATGTAAATAAATATTGGGATTAGCACAGAAAAGTATGCCACAAATGGTACCAGAAATTTATGCAGTATTTTCCTTACGAATTCTAAATGGCTTGCTAAACTAATTGAATCTCTAATGTTTTTCCATTGTGAGCAAAGCATGAGTGCCAATGTAACTAGAGACATTATCATATTTATTTTTACAAATCTAATTATTATGCCATTATTATATAGTGATCCTAAAACATCCCCCATTAAAATCTGTAGGCTAATCCATAATCCCGTCAGAATCAAAAGATTGGTATTGGGAAAATCGATGATATAACGAATTCCTTTTAGCGCATCAGTTCTGGATATGTTCTTTGGATGTTTCCTAAGGCTTGTTAGGAATCTAGGTCTTCTTATAATTCTTGGTTTACAGGCAATCTGCTTATGTAAAATAGAGAGCTTGAGAAAAAGAAGCCCTAGTATGGATAGTGGATGCAGTGATCGGTCGGTCAACAAATTTATTATTTTGGAGGGCATGTATCTCGATGCCCTTATATCTGCCAGATATTCTGATAATTCAAAGAGTATTCTATCTGATCCAATCAAGATAAGCAGTGGGAATATCAAAGAAAGTAGCGCCAAGTGTATATACTCAGTTTCATAATCTCCCAAAAGCAAACCTGTAAACCAAAGTAATATTACTATGGCAAGGGAAGGGCATAGAAACAACAATGAATATCTGATAGTTGCTTTGATGAACTGCCGGAAAAAAGCATCCCTATTATTTACGTGGGATAACTCATGCAATAACAGGTATCTTTCAATATCACTTTCAGTAGGCGCTACTGCAAAATCCTGCTTTATGTCATTGATAAATCCCCTGATAATATCAACCATGCCAGTAGGTATAACAAGAATAACCTTTCTGTTCCAGCTTTCAAATACTTGTGGTATTACTGTTTTATTGGAATAACAGATATCTACTTTGCGATTAATGCCCATTTCCTTACAAATTGAATCCACATAAGTTCCAATGGATCCATATCCCGATGTCCCATCTTCCTTTACCAGTCCCAAATTTTTGAACAATAATCGTGTGGAGTTAAAGAAGGCATAGACTGGTATGAACAGCAGTAAAATGGGTAATAAAATGAAGGGCGTATATAATGGGTTATTATCCTGTTCTATTATGTGAATTACCATATAGTAGCCATATAGCAGTCCAGTAATAAACCAATAAAGCATGGTTAGAACCATGGTTAATCTCAGCATTTGCAGAGTGCTGACATCCACTGCATCATTTCTGAATTTGAAGAAAAAAGCAGTAACAACAGCATTAAAATAAAAGATAGCACTATTGTTTCAACCATCAAATTATCTCCAGTATATCCCATCCAATGAATAATCATATACTCAATAGATTATACCATACGATTACTACGACTTCAAAAGAAAACTTACCAAATTCCTAGAAACTTCCATCCCATAGTCTATCCACAAATTGGATAAACTTCCACCAACTCAGGTTTTTTCAAGCATTTCGAGGCATTTTAATATTTTTTTAAATTCTTGCATTTTTTTTGCAGTAACTAAGGGCGCTTTTTCGTAAAGGTAAGTGAAGCTAATAGTAACTACAGTAATTCTGAGAGGTAACATCAGAGAATAAAATAAACAGAGGTGATGCAAAGGTAAAACTTTCTGGAATCTCAAACATTCCTTCACAAATGAGGAGGTAGATTTTATGGACATTGTGAGGGTGAGAAGGGACATTGAGATATGCCTTGCTTTGAAGAAACAGGGGGCAATCAGGGATATGGACTGGAACCTCGAAGGGATGGACAACTGGTTAGCGATATACGGCGCTTTCAAATTGCCAGCAGGTGAGTTTAACTTTCCCGATGGGAACATAAAGCTACCCATTCCGGCTAACTTGTATGACCAGAAACGAGATGGTAAATTCCAGTTCTACAAGGACATCTATATTGATGAGAAACTAAGAAGGATAGTGAAAGGCAGAGAACATCATATAGAAAGAATGATTCCCAATCATGACAACCGCGAAAAAGGGAAAGGATGGTCTTATCTATGTATTATCCCTTTGGATGTAGGAGCAGAGACTGATATAAGGTCACTTTTGCCAATCGTCCAAGGGTGGATAATCAATAACGGAAGGTGAGTTACTATGGGTATTCTAGCAATAAGAAGCGATGGCGGCACAAGGTTAACGATCAAAAGACGAGTTACAATACATCAGCTTATGGCTGGGGGTGAGATCGATCCTACTGATGCAGTATACGAGATCACCACAAAAGGCATGAAGCGTTTTGGCAAGAATGATGTTTTGGAACCGGGTAAAGCGTATGGCGTTGTGCCATCGAACAATATCGGTTAGGGTTCATTGACAGTGCCATATCAGGTTGTATGGCACTGTATCAGATTATCTTAAATCAGTTTGGAGCATATAGATGAAAAACATATTGGTCATAACTGAAAATGAGCTGTTGAAGTGGAACTTTAACGGCAGTGAATCCATTAGTTACGGCATCTGTGGGGTGTCTGAATGCAATGATGAAAGGCGCTTTCTCGTAAGGGAACCCATAATACCAGCGGACAACAATTACAGTTACAGAGATTCCGCTTCTGCTTCGGTAGAGGGTGATTTTGTATATAGTGTCTATGAATTGGCACATAAAAGATCGCTTCCATGCGTTGCGTTTATCCATACACATCCGGGCAAGGCGTTCTTCAGCCAGAAGGATGATCAGGATGCAGAACGTCATCAGAAGGTTGTGGCTGACTTCGGGATAAAGTATTACATCAGGTTAGTTATAGGTAAAGATGGCTTAGTTGCCAGTGTCAATAGTTCCAATGGATCAGTTCCCATAGATTATATACTTATATACAAAACCAAAGGCATAGAGGTTGTTTTGCCGAAGAATTCGGATTTCCGTCCGGTTGCCTCATTAGACTATGAATTGCACAACAGGACGCTACAGATCGGGGGTGGGATAGATAGCGCATTAAAGACAATAAGGTTTCTGAAGTTTGGCGTAATCGGAGTCGGTGGGGGTGGTTCCGCTTTCGTAAACGTTCTTAAGTTCCTAGGGGCAAAACACTTTACACTCATAGACCCCGATACACTTGAGAAAAGCAACGCCAATCGCTTCATGGGTTATCATAGCGGTGACGAGGGTAAACCGAAAGTGGATGTCATCAAGCGAGAGCTACTTGCGTATGACTCCAGCATGGATGTTGAGACTATTCAGGAGCCGTTCCCATCGGATAACACAGAGAAGGCATTGAAAAACTGCGACATAATAGTCACGGTTCCCGATCACCACTGGGTAAGGATCAAGGCTTCGGAGTTTGCTGCACTGCACCTAAAGCCATTGTTTTCAGGCGGCGCCGGGGTCTATGTCACCGATGATGGCATGCCATACAGGATCTCATGCTCCACGTGGTTCCAATTGCCGACTCCATTGGGGCCTTGCTTGAAATGTCTAGGGATAGAGGCTGGACTTCCACCCATGTATGAGCAGATGGTATTTGAGGCTAAGAGTAGCTATATAAAAGGCCTAATAAATCCCGGTCCAACACCGGCGTCCGTAGTAACCTTACACAACCAACTGGGTAACCTGCTAGCAAGACAAATATTGTTCTACCTATCGGATATAAGCGATAAGCCGGTGCCACTGCACCTTGTGTATGATGAGATTCCACTCAGGTTTGAAAACCTGACATCGCTTTATGATAGGATAGATGGGTGCAATATTTGCGGCGATAAGGCATTCTGGGGTTACGGTGATTATGCACCGAAACTTCCAAATAAGGAAGAGATACAAGATTTATCGGAAGTGGAGTTACCTCCGCTATATGATGTTTCAGAGAGTTAGGATTTTACAAGTATTTACTAACACCACTATGGGAAAGGGATAAACAATGAAAAGGTCAATCTTGCTTCTAATTCTTTTAAGACTAATGATGACTATATGTATCTATGCACAGGAACCGATGCCTATGTATATCGCTTTGGTTCTTGACGTAAGCGGAAGCATGTCAACGCATGGCTTTGATAGGGCAAAGGAGTATGTTACAGAGCAACTGAGTAAGGTTTATCAGGGCAATATTTCATACTTAATTCCCTTCGCAGAAAATGCAAGAGAAAAGCAAATAGTTCGTATGAGCTACGAGGATACAAAGTCCTTAAAAGCTGACGCAATTGAAAAACAGGTAATGAGCCTCAGAGCTGATGGCAAATACACAAACTTTAACGAAGGGATCAATACTGCTAAACTTAAACTGTTAGAGGAACTGGGGGAAGCTCAAAGAAGCATAGTCCTCATAACTGATGGGATATCCGATCCTGATCCATATCACAATTCGGTGAATTTGGGTGAACTGGCGAAGAGGATCCCAAAAGACAAGTTCAGCTTCTATATCATAGACCTATCAAACGGCAAGTATCCGGGCTTCTCAACAAAAGCAATAGGCAAATACCTGGGTTACTCTGACCCGGGTAATAACCTAACGGTTTTCCCGGTAAACGAAGCAGGCAAAATCAAGGGGTTGCTATCGGAATTGGGCACACAAAAACAGGTTAAACCAGATACCGATGAAAGCAATAAGCAAGAGAAAGAGATTAACTGGCGTAAGCTTCTCGCAATTGCGATTTTTGGTATCGTCTCCATAATAATAATGGCGCTCATACTCGCTGATGATAGAAAAAGAGACAGACAGCAAAAGCTGGGTAAGCCGATACTGTTCGAGGGAGCTGAGGTATCGCCACCTGCCTCAGAGGAGAAGGAAACTGATACACCCAAAAGAAAAGAGCCCAAAATGGTGTATATAAAAGTCGGCGACACTGAAAACCGTTTCGGTGTGCCAGTAAAACTTACTATTGGCGGGGGAAAGTCAGATGACTTCAGAGTGGATGGCGCCTTAGACCATGAACTCGCCATCTATGTTGCTGGTGATAGACAGGGCTTTATCCATAAAAAAGGCGTCATCGGCAAAGACAAAGGGCAGATATACGGCAGTCGCTCTTTTTCACTAAAGAACGGCGTTTCGGTGTCTGTAAAATTGGAATCAGAAAAGAAAGCGTCAGGACGCTATGCTTAAGGAGGGTTAACCATGCCATACATTCTCGTTCTCCCAGGAACTATCGGGAAGACTATAGCACATCTACAAATTCTGTTAAGTGAACATTATCACAGGAAACCGCCGCCAATGGTGAGTTTTGACTCTGATGGCACAAACCTCATTACGCTTCCCATATCCACAGAGAATCACCATATTAAGCTCAGGATTGACGGCATCGATGTGGCTGACGCCATGAAAGGCGGGAAATATAACGCTTTCAGCTTCATCAGCCAGTCTTTGCTCAAGACTTATTCCGAAGGAAGCGCCATGGGCTTGCTTCCATTCATGGGTAAATTGCTGTCCACAGTCCATAAGCCAAAGATAAGGAACCCCATTGCTAACCTTGTTAAGTTGGGCTCAGATGAAGGTGAAATTACCGTCATCCGAGCGTTTTCCTCATTCGGTGGCACATCAAGGGGTGTGGCAGATGAGATAAACGAAACGCTATGGGATATTTCAAGGGGATCAGGCCTGAGGATCAAAATTATGGATATAGTATTCATCCCGGGGCTTTCCACTGCATCCTCAAGCTTCCATAAAGTCTATCAGAGGAACACTTATGCCTACATAAAGGAGATTTCAGCTCTAAGGACCGGCAGGTTCCATAGGATAATGGCAAATGATAGCGGAAATATGGGCAATGAGCGACATGAGTTCCCATCACACTCGCTTGTGCTGGTCAATGACACTCACGAAAACGGCGTGTTCTCCTTGGATGACCTGATTCCCTCTGTTACCAGGTTCATTGAGCTGCTAACAAGGGCGGAGGTATCGCCAATTTTTCAGGGGGTAGTCGCCGATCTGGAACGGCATGAGACCAATACCCCTTATGCTGACAGGCTGGGTTTATTCTCTCTGTATATCCCGAATAAAGAGAAAGCTATACTGGGACAGATGAAGATGACAATTGACGTCCTGAACAGATTGGTTGAGGTAAAAGGCGACCATCCTGCGCTGGCAAGGCGATTGCTTGCGGATATGGGCTTCTACGCAAAAGAGGCTGAGCAGTTGGGCGTATGGAAAGCCATCAAGAATGCCATTATTCGTGGGTTAAATATCGACCCAATAGCAAGCTTTCAGGAGATTTACCTTGACCAGGCAGACGAGTATTTCACGCACTATGAGGAGCTTAGGGAAAGTATCTACGGGCTGGATACAGAAGCCATGGGCTATATGCTGTTCGATGAGATTATGAGCCAGGAGTTTTTTGACGATAGGGTGAACTCGTTCAAGGACAAGCTGATGCCCGGCGATATACCCTCAGTTCTTAACAATGCCATTGCCATATTGGACTATGACCATAAAGAGCTAGAGAGATCCGTCCTTTCAGAGGACGCAGGGATACTCTCCAATATCGGTGAATACGAAAACAGCGCCAACCAGGCGTTAGAGTATTTCGCATCTGCTAAGAGATGGAAGAAGAAAGACGCTTTGATGCAAGTTAAGAGACATCTGCTCTCGGCCATGGAATTGTGCATCAAGGTAAATTCGCTAAAGGTATTCCACACTATGCAGGGAAGGTTATTGGAAGCAATCGGAACCGGCGAGATCAGGGCATGGAAAGAATTAGAGCAACAGGCACGCGATATGTCGCATATCCTGAAATCGCTGAGGGATGAACAGGTATCAGTCCATGACTCATTGAAAGGTGACCGCAATATCTATCGCGGTAACTCCAGGAAACTACAGGCACTGAAAAATGCTGTTAGAGATATGGATAATGATGTAAAGGAAAGCCTGATCACATCCGCACATAATATAGTCTGCGGCGTCTATGGGCAGTCTTCAGAAACAGTGAAAAGGGCTGTTATGATGTTTCTTGCCGAACGGACTAAGCTGCTATCCCAATCTGAGGATGCTCCCTTAACATCAAGGAGCATAGCACAGCATGACTATGATTCTGCGCTTAAAGCCGCTACCCCTTTCCTCATGATCGATACGACAGCAAATACCTATAGGAGAGCTTTGTTTTGTTTCTCACCTTTAAGGGATAGCAGGGAGATGATAGAGAAGGCGTTCGTCAATACCGGGGTGCACGTTGACCGGGAGAAATATATATCCCTGAACGGCGTTGACGATGAGATGACGCTGATGACCTACGACAAAGGCGTTCCGCTCTCTAGCATTAAGGCAGTGATGGATTGCAGAAAGCAATACTATAGCGACACTGAACGATACAAAGGGCATCTCGACCCATTGAATCAGTTGCTTCCAGATCCTGTCGGCGCTTTGGATGCCAAGAGACACCTTCTCGCTGGCTTGATAACTGGATGCGTTAAAAAGGCCGAGGATGGCTATGTTTACACTGACCTCGAGGGCGCTGATCACACTGTCAGAGATATATCATTCTTTTCCGATTACTCCTGTGCTGTAGAACTGGCAAGCAAACTGATAGCCATGCTGAAGCGGAACGGTTTTGATCCGGTATTAAGGCAGGTTGAGCATGCGATCAGCATCAAGGAGTTTGAGGATACCGCACCGGAGATGCTGGCAGAGATTAAAGCGTTGTCATCAATATATGAAGGTGGAGTCTCATGAAGCTTAGAGTTATAGACCGTGATAAGGGATTAGTAACATTGGACCTTCCAAGACTCCCAAAATCGAAAAAAAAGATTAAGGAGAGGGAGTTAAAGCCGCCGCCTCTTTGGCGCCCTCGCCTTGAGGGGCATGACCCGGAAGGCAGAAATGAAAGATAGATTTCTTTGTGGCTTGAGCATTTGACGGTTCTTTTCACTAAATGAGATTAACACCCCGTCGGCATATTATCTCAAAAAAACAATAGTCCTGTCTTCTGTTCAAGCCGCTTTTGGCAATTATGTTCCAGAACATGAAAGGAGCCATCCATGAGGTTAAAGATAAAAGACCAAGAGTCAGTTCTAAATATCGATAAAAGCGCGCTTTTTGACATATACAAGAGATTGCATCTAGCGAAGAGCTCTTATCACCCGGTAAGTGCTATACAATCAGATCAGGAGTATATAACGCCGCCAAGCACAACTGAAGGTTATGTTAAGGAAGTCTATGAAGACTCAACGCCGAAGCATTTTACCATTGAAAGGGAATACAGCGAACCATACCAGCCACAGGTTCAGCAGCTTATCGCCAAGATTATCCAAAGGGCGCCGATGCTTCAATCATTATTACAGCAATCCCCATTAGAGCAATCCTCTGATGCCGGCTATGACAGCGAAGACGCCAGAATTGTGTTTGAGTTTTTGCTGGAGCATTGCAGATTGCGAGACCAAGAGGCTAATGAGATTGGTAATAGGCAGGACGTCATTCCTGATCCTTCTGGCGATCCAAGCCTTGCGAGCATAGTATCGGAAATAATGCCAGATGACATGCCTGATATGGACCAGATGCAGGAGCCACCTATGAATCTTGAGATGATAGTAGAGAGCGCAATGGCAGAAGCTATGCCAGATCAAATGCCAGAGATGCCTGATATGCAGGAACCAGAGCAGGAGATGACCCTTGAGATGCTCATCAATCTCTTACTTGGAGGTTAGCTATGATATTCATAATGCTTATCATTCTAAAGGTTGTTATCGGCATCGGCGTCACCGTGCTGGGCGGATATTTGGGGATAATACGCTGTCTTCTATTATCCTCTGTATTCGTAGGCGGATTCACGTCTGTTAGCCTTGTTAGGTTTTTGTTCCGACCGGCCACACATATCCTGGCAAGGTATTTAACTATCCCTTATGCCAATGTGATAGTCTTTATCGTGCTGGTGATACCGCCCATCCTGCTGATCCCTTACCTTTCAAGAAAGCTGATGGTAAAGCTGGGCATTGTTGATACGATTTCTCCTACTATCAACGCAATCTTGGGTGCAGGATTTTTCGCTGCGATTTTTATTGCTATCCTAAAGATAATCTGAAAAGAGGTGCTATATGAGAAAGAATAATGATGAGATTTTAGAGCGGATACTTAGGGATGTCAACCCACAACAAGGACAGCAGGATGACGTCACTATCTACATAGTGAAGCATAAAAACAAAGAGATCAAAGTTTATGAGAAGAGGCACGACATACAATTCACACCTGACCCGGAGGACAACACAAGACTCATACCACAGACTGTCTCCCGTGTAATATCGCAACTGGGTGATAACCGTTTGCCCTTGGGCAAGCCCAACAGTGCCGGGCTCTGCCGATTTGGCTGTTATATTAACATTAGGTCACTGCTTCGCTGTAAATACTGTAGAAGGACAGTGTGTCAGGAACACTCATTCAACGTGGGTAAGAGGGCATATTGCCGAAAAGGTATGTGCAGTTTTGTAGGCAGGATGTATCAGGTATTCTGGATGATATACAGGGTGATTAGATTCTGTTTCTGTTCGGTTTTTGGTATCGAACTAGCCAAAGACGAAAAAGAACACACAGCGGATGAGGATATCCTTGATTCATCGCAGAGGGAGGATAACGACATTGAAATTCGATGATTCCATAGTCTTAGGACCACATTTCACTGAAATGAAAACGCTAATAGAGCTTGCCAAAGAGACGGGCATGACCGATATTGACTGGTTCATGAATGGCCTTGAGCAACTCTCACGAAGATGGAATGGCTATCTTTATGAGAAAATGCTTAGAATGTGTCTGGATAACAGAAAAAATCTACTTTTGAACACCACGTTTCCTATCCCAACAAACAGGGAGGAGCTAGAGCAAGTGGACGGGCAGTATAAAATTGGCACTATAATGCATACAAATGTTGCCTTCGGCTTAACGCCGCTACAACTGATGATGCACGCTGTCATTGCAGGTCAGTCAGGTTTTGGCAAAAGTACTTTAATTAAGATCCTACTTAAGCAGATCCTTGAGCAGCGCCAGTCTCTTGTCTGGCTCTGGGACCCAAAGGGCGAAAGTGGCGACTTTAGGTTCGTCGCAAAAGATTTTGAGGATGTTGTTATCCTTCGACCTGAGGTAATGAAGTGCAACCCCTTCACACCCATACCGAATGTCTCTGCTGCACTTCACAGGGAAAGCATTACCGAGGTGCTTGCCGGGGCATGGGGTGTAATGGACGCAGGCGAGGGCGTCATCATTGAGCATATCGATAAGGTTATGAAGCAAAATGAGAAGCCAACAATGTTTGACTTTATTGACTCGCTCGCATCAGAAAAAAACGTTGGTTATGGCAGGCGTCAAGGCTATCTGGATACTCTTGAAACAAGGCGTAAGAAGGCAGGAATATCCCTTGGTGAGATACTTGACTGTAAGGAAGATTACGTTCCGAAGCTGTATAGTAAGAATGTGATCTTCGAGATAGGGGAGCTCTCTCCAAATGCTCAAGAGTTTCTGGTAAATTTCCTTTTAATGGACATTATGCTTTACAAGATGAAGAATCCAACCCAGAATCTGTCCCATGTCATTATATTCGACGAAGCTCAGACCAGCACATGGGCCCGCTTCCATGAAATGAGTAATCGCACGCCTTTTGTAGCAAAACTGGCAACACAGGCAAGAGGATGGGGGCTTTCCTTGGTTGTTTTAGCGCAGAATCCTGTAATGAAACTGATGCGTGAAATCACAGCAAATTCAGCTATCAAGATTTCTTTTCAGCTAGGCAGTCATGAAGAAGCCATTGGATTTGGCAGAACTATGGGGCTTACAGATGAGCAGATAGAGGCACTGCACCATTTTGGCAGAGGCGAAGCTGTCTGCCGCACATCACTGGGATATACATATCCTGTCCATTTAGAGATATTTAACATGGAAGATCAACGAATAAGCACTGCTGAACTTACAGAAATAATGAAACCCCGTTGGGATATGCTGATGGAAGGAATTGAGCCTGCAAAACCTGAAAAGACCCATGATAGCAAAATGGCTAAAAGTCTTGATATACAAAGTCAAAGACCACTTGGTAAATCGTCCATATTAAAGGATACAGTAGCTGATGATTTACTAACACCAAAACCAATAGAGGTTAAAAAGACCGCCGTTGTCAACGCAACGGATACTGGGCTTACTCCTGATGAGCAAGCTTATCTCCGTATTGTCTCAACGCACCCATGGCGGCTCATAGGTGAGGTTTATTGCATACTCAACGATCCCAATATAATGGGTTCTGAGCATACTATCAGTCAAGCTAGAGCTGTGAAGATCAGGCAGAAACTTATTAAGATGGGTTATATGGAAAGCATAAACATTTCCGGATCAGGGAAACCGGGAAAACCACAATGCGACATTCATACGGATAAGGCTCAGTTAGGTAATGTTCATAAGCCGCGAGGGAATTTTGAGCATGCATTCTGGGCGTATAGAGTAAGTTATTTCTTTGGTCAAAAGGGAGGAAAGACTAAGATTGGTGACACACTCAGCGGCAACGAAGTTGACATTGAGGTTGAATTGGATAATATCAGGATAGGAGTTGAGATAGTTATATCTACTTTGGTTATTGAGAATCTTGGTAAGTTTATATCTAAATGTTACTTTGATGAAATGCTGGTTCTTTGCATAGATGATAAAAAGAAGGGGGAGATGAAAAAGGCTATAGGCAAATTGGATGATAATATTAGGGAAAAGGTCAAGGTTGAGTTACTGAAAGATTACTTTATTTCTATATAAAGCGATTATTTCGAAAGCATTAAATATTGGGTAATATCCTCAATACTCTATGGCCCTAGACCATATAATAGATGGGATTGTGAGAGAATATCGTATGTATTACCCATACCGTGCTGTAAAGGATATGGATATGGCTCCGATGATAAAATGTGGTGCGATGATAATCGGTGATCTGGACATACGATACCCGGGATACGGGATGAGCGCAGTTAAGACTATACTTGATCATTCACGACCGGAATATCTATGGTCACAGACGCCAGCTGATGAAATATCTTATGCTGTGAGTCAGGTCAGGTCGAAGTTATTTAACGATACAGATTTCAGAGAACAGGTTCTTAGTGCATATGAGAGTCAGGTAAAGCCTTCCATTGATAGGTTCAGGGCTTATGAAAGGCAGTTAAGGGAGCTTTATACTGATCCATTTATATCATCGATGTCTGATTGGAAGTATGTTGCGAAGATATATAGTCAATACAGGCAGTCTGATAAAGATGAAATGGATAGATTATACCTTTTAGGTGATATGCCTTTAGAGTTTATTTCTATGATTGATGCCATAGATAGTATGGAAAGGCGATACGTAGATTTAATAGGGCAAGACCTGAAGGACGTTCCCAAATCGGTTTATGAAAGGCTTGGAATAAAAGATGCAGGATTGGGTAGTGACAAATATGGCATTTTATTTCCGTATTTATATATGGTTAAGCACCTACAAACGCTTTCTGATCAAAACTATTTTGGTAATCTAAACTAATTCTTGATAGCGGCATGTAACATTTCTTTTGTTAGAAAACAACCTTTTACAGTGATCAAAAGCAGTATCACATTGGAGAGTGATTTATGAGAGACGTTATTGACAATATAGGCAAAGAAAGCTATCATGTTATTGAGGTTGAAAAGAAGCAGGCAACTGAAAAGTTGCTTACGGTTCAGGAGGTATGCGAGCTTCTCAAAGTTCCACGCACCTATATCTATTGGCTGACACACAAAAGACAGATCCCATTCATCAAGATGATGGGACATCTAAGGTTTCGTCAGTCAGACATAGAAGCATGGTTAGAATCAAAGGAGGTTCGCATTGTCAGTTAGGAAACGGGATTTTAAGATTGGAACAAAATGGTTTGTTGATGTGACTTTTCCCAACGGAAAGCGTTACCGGAGAATAGTAGGCACAAAGAAACAGGCTGATCTGGTTCAAAGGAAGATTGATGCTGAGATTATTGAGGGGTCATGGGGTATCCATGAAACAGAGGATGTGCCTTTCAGTGCTTTGGTGCTGGAATACCTTGAGTATGCAGAAGCAAGCAAAGCAGCCAGCACATATAGCGCTGATAAATACAGAATCGAAGGTCATCTGATGCCATATTTTGGCGATACGCCACTTACAATGATAACTCCGCAGATGGTTGACAACTATAAGGCAACACGCATACGTGAAGACGCATCACCCAAAACTGTTGTGAATGAGCTAGTGAACCTATCGCATATGTTCAAGATGGCGGTCAGGTGGCGATATATCGACAAGAATGTTGTTGCCATGGTTGAAAAGCCACGTGTGATCACGAATCCACCAAAGCATCTTAATTGCGAGGAGATTGATCAGCTTCTTAAAGCAGCAGATGGGTATTACATTTATCCATTGATTGTTACTGCTCTGCATACAGGGATGCGAAAGGCAGAGCTGCTAAATTTGCGGTGGTCCGATATAGATTTTAGGCAACAGACAGTGACTGTGCAGTCCAAAGAGGATTGGCACACCAAAAACTATAAGTCAAGGACATTGCAGCTGACACCTTTTCTATATTCGGTTCTGAAAGAGCATGAGCAGGATCAGCGAAGGCTTGGTGTCAAAAGCGATTATGTATTTACTTACAAAGGCAATCGGATACAGGACAATATCAAGAAATCATTGGAGACAGTGGTAAAGGAAGCAGGATTAGAAGGCGTTACATTACACACGCTCCGGCATACTTTTGCATCACAGCTTGTTATGGCAGGTGTTTCTTTGATGGAAGTGCAGAAGCTTATGGGTCATCAAAGCTTCGAGACAACGCTTCGGTATGCGCATCTCACAGAGGATCATGTGAAGCGTCAAGTGCTGAAACTGCCGTTTGCCAATGGTTGAGGAAATGTTAAGGCACGTATAAGGCACGTAAATGGGAAAAATGATGACAGATTGCAAAGAAAAAAGGCGTTGTAGATGCTTACAACGCCTTCATTTCATAGTTGGTTGCGGGGGTAGGATTTGAACCTACGACCTCTGGGTTATGAGCCCAGCGAGCTACCTGTCTGCTCCACCCCGCGACATATTTTATCTTCTAGTTGGTGGGCTAGGAGGGAGTTGAACCCTCATGCTCATATTGAGCGAAGGATTTTAAGTCCATCGTGTATGCCATTCCACCACTAGCCCCTAAGGCATTCAAGCAGAATCGCAGATTATATTTCTATCAAAAGTATATTACACGTTTTATGATTTGTCAAGTTCAAATACATGCGGTCAGGAATACGATCAAACATCTCAAATACCGCATGAATCTTATATCCAGTCTCAGGCGAAAGCCGGAACTAAAGCTCGTTGGTTTTACGATTTGAGGATCATAAAATTCTTATGGTTGAATTATAACACCAATTATTATTTATGTCAAGTACTAACTGCCAAGCGAATTACTCGTAGGCTTCTTGCTTCAACGAAGGGCTACTCAGCGACACGAGGAACTCCCCTCTCCACAAGCGTCAATTCGGGCTATCCCAGCCCTATATTGTCAACATTGTTGACATTTACAATGCAGGCTTGGTTATCGCCCACAAACGAAAGTATATTACACGTTTTATGATTTGTCAAGTTCAAATATATGCGGTCGGAATATGATCAAACATCTCAAATACCACATTAATCTTACATCCAGTCCCAAGCGAAAGCCGAGACTAAAGCTCGTTGGTTTTACGATTCGAGAATCATAAAATTCTAGTCCGCGGAGAAAATATCACAAATCCAGAAAAATGAATCGGACTCTTAATCTAACTTTTACTTGACAACAAAAACGCTTTTGACTTATAATTCTCTTAGATTTCATACATACCAAATTCTCTCGGTTCATTTTTGTGTTGGGAGTTCTTTTACCCACATAAGTAAAGGATTGAACAAGTGGAGCAAATCAGTGAATTAACACGCCAAAGAATACTAAAACTTGACGAACTTAGAAAAGCAGGGATTGATCCCTATCCTCGTAAATATAACGTTGAAGATTATTCGGCAGAATTAGTACAGAAATTTTCTGAGGTAAACGAATTCAACGATGGACAGTTTCCAGTCAAGATGGCTGGACGCATTATGTCTATCAGAGAACATGGGAAAACTGCGTTCATAAATATACAGGATACGACAGGAAATATACAACTTTACATACGAAAAGATCGTATTGGTGATTGGAGTTTTGACGAAGTTTTTAAGAGACTGGATATAGGCGATATAATTGGTGTAGAAGGTTGGGTTTTCCGAACTAGAACTGGAGAATTGACTGTTTTAGCAGAAAAAATAGCAATTCTAACGAAATCTCTCCGTCCACTGCCAGAAAAATGGCACGGTCTGAAAGATAAGGAAATCCGATACAGACAAAGATACGCTGACCTGATAGTAAATCCAGATGTAAAGAAAGTCTTTCTTACAAGAACTAAAATCATACAAAATATACGTGAGTTCTTAAACAAGAGGAACTTTGTGGAAGTAGAAACCCCTGTTCTTCAGCCAATCTATGGCGGGGCTATGGCAAGACCTTTTGTCACGCATCATAATGCTCTTGATATGGAGCTTTACTTGCGGATCGCTGATGAACTTTATCTAAAAAGATTAGTTGTCGGTGGAATTGACAGAGTTTATGAAATCTCTAAAGATTTCCGTAACGAGGGTATGGATAGAGATCATAATCCTGAATTTACAATGCTTGAGTTATATCAAGCTTATGCCGATTATAATGATATGATGGTTATTGCTGAGGAGATGGTCGCTTATACTGCCAGAGAAATCTATGGAACCACTGTTCTCAACTATCAAGGAGACGAGATTGACTTTACTCCTCCATGGCGCAGAATATCCATGTTAGATGCTATCAAAGATGCTATCGGTGTTGATGTAAAGAACGCAAGCAATGAAGAATTATTAAAAATAGCATCAGAACATGATCCTGAAATACCAAAAACAACTTTGCGAGGGAAACTCATTCATTTCCTTTTTGAGGAATTTGTGGAGTCAAACCTTATACAACCGACATTTATAACTGACCATCCAACCGAGATATCACCGTTGGCTAAGAAAAAGACGGATGATGAATCTCTTACGGAACGCTTTGAGATATTTATGGGACGATTGGAAGTGGGAAACGCATTCAGCGAACTGAACGATCCGATAGACCAAAAAGAGCGGCTGCTTGACCAAGTTAAACAACGAGAAGCTGGTGATGACGAAGCGCAGATAATGGATGATGACTTCATCAGGGCGCTGGAATATGGTATGCCACCAACTGGAGGGCTTGGTATTGGGATTGACAGGCTTGTTATGTTACTCACTGACATGTCTTCATTGAGAGACGTCATATTTTTTCCTCACATGCGTCCTGAGACAACAGGAACAGAAGAATAGAAGATTCTAATCTTGGAATCTTTTAATCTTGGAATCATATTTGCTTATGCGTTATGAAATATTCATCGGGCTTCGCTATCTGAGAGCAAGAAGCAAGCAATTTTTTATATCCTTTATATCTCTGATCTCCATTGCTGGCGTCGCAGTTGGAGTCGCTACGGTTATAATTGCCATGTCTGTGATGGGTGGTTTTGAAAGCATCGTCCGAGACAAGATGCTTAACTCTGAGGGACATATAGTCGTTTTTGGTGATGGCAGTAAAGCTTTTAGTGACTACGAAACGGTAATGGAAAAGATCAACGGTATAGAGGGAGTGGTTGCTACATCGCCCGCACTTGTAAGACAGGCTTATCTTCAGGATGAACGTGGCGATAACCAGATGGGCGTAGTGATCAAGGCTATAGACCCTGAACTTGAGTCAAATGTCACAGCTATCGGGGAATACGTAAAAGGCAAAGTAACCTTTGATTCGCCGTTAATTGCTCTTGCCCAGAAGTCAACTAGCGATACGATATTCGGTGGAATTATACTCGGTTCAGGCGTTGCTCGAAGGCTGGAAGTTTCTAAAGGAGACATAATACGACTTATATCAAGACTTGTGCAAACCCCCGCTGGATTAGTGCCTGTAATGAGAACTCTTGTTGTAGTCGGAACATACGAATCAGGTATGTATACTTATGATAGCTCTCTGGCGTTTGTATCTCTGAATGCAGGACAACAGCTTTACGAAGCTGACTTCAGTGCGGATAGAGTCGAGGTTAAAATAAAAGATATTTATCAGGCAGATAAGATACGAATTGATATTCAAATGGAACTCGGACTCTATTTTTATACTATGACATGGATGGAAGCGCACAAAGAACTTTTTTCTGCTATAAACCTTGAGAAGATTGTTACGTTTATAATAGAGGCACTAATAATTCTTGTTGCCGCATTTAATATTACAAGCACGCTGATAATGATGGTAATGGATAAAACTAAAGAGATCGGTATATTAAAATCTATGGGCGCAACGAGAAGGAGTATTTGGTCTATATTCGTTTTTGAAGGAACATTGATCGGTGTTATTGGTTCTGTTTTGGGAACGTTACTTGGAGTCTTTATTTGCTGGTCATTGGAAACATGGCTTCCGATTCGTATTCCCGGAACAGTATATCAAGTGGATAGACTGCCGGCTGAAATAAGCTGGATTTTTGTGCTTTTTGTCAATGTTTCGTCATTACTGATCTGCTGGCTTGCTACTATTTATCCTTCGTGGCGGGCTTCTGTATTAAGACCAGTTGACGCCCTAAGATATGAGTGATCGCTGGAGATTTTACATGAAAACAAAGAAAAATGGATCACAAAAGGCAGATCAGGTTGTCAACAATTCGGATTCCGAAAATTATGTATGTTTGAAAACAGTAGAATTGAGCAAATCTTATCTCAGCGGTCAACAGGAATTACAAGTTTTAAGAGATGTTGATCTAACAGTCAAGAAAGGTGAATTTATAACGATAGTAGGGGTTTCTGGCTCTGGAAAAACTACTCTTTTAAATCTACTAAGTGCGCTGGATCGCCCTACAAACGGAACCGTAATTTACGAGGATCAAGATATTTTCAAGCTGAATGATAAAGATTTGGCAAAATTTCGCAATCAAGAAATCGGACTTATTTTTCAGTTTCATCATCTGATGCCAGAGTTCACCGCTATCGAAAATGTTATGATGCCAACAATGATCGCTAGAAGAGATCGGCAAGAATCGCAAAATTCGGCAAAAAAACTTCTACAAATCGTAGGGCTTGAAGGCAGAGAACACCATAGACCAACAGAGCTTTCTGGTGGTGAACAGCAAAGAGTAGCAGTTGCAAGAGCTTTGATAAATAGTCCAAAAGTCGTACTAGCTGATGAACCTACAGGAAATCTTGATAGAAAGACAGGCGAATCAATACACGATCTAATATGTAATTTAAATCAGGAAATGAATTTGACATTTATAATTGTTACACATAATGAAAGTTTAGCTCAGAGGTCAGATAAAACTATCAGGCTTACTGATGGTAAGGTAGAGGTTTTGAAAGGAGATTAGAGGCAGGCGATATTTCTGTAAATCGCAAACCATCTATACGAAAAAAATGGGATTAATAATTTATCTAAATGGTGAGTTCGTACCGAAGGAAGAAGCAAAAGTCTCAGTTTTTGATCACGGATTGTTGTATGGCGACGGCGTGTTTGAGGGTATCAGGTCATATAATGGACGAGTTTTCAGACTGTACGAACACTTGCAAAGGCTGTATGATTCAGCAAAAGTTATCCGTCTGACGATACCATTGCGCCTTGAGGAAATGAAAGAAAAAATACTGGAAACTCTGAGACGTAATAACCTTCGTGACGCATACATTAGGGCTGTCGTTACAAGAGGTGTCGGTGACCTTGGATTGGATCCTGATAAATGCAGTAAAGAAGGTTTCGTTTTTATAATAACCGATAAGATCGTCCTATATGATGACGAATGTTATAAAAATGGATTGGACGTTATAACAGTGCCTACCAGGAGAAATGTGCCAGAAGCACTTAACCCACGTATAAAATCCCTTAATTACCTTAATAATATTATGGCAAAGATCGAAGCAAAAAATAGCAACGTCATAGAGGCTATAATGCTCAATTCTGATGGTTACGTTGTCGAGTGTACAGGGGATAATATTTTTATAATCAAAAACGAAACTATTTACACTCCACCAACATACCTCGGCGCTCTTGAAGGAATAACAAGAGATGCGGTTATAGAATTGGCTCGAAACATGGGTCTGAAAGTCGAGGAGAGGATATTCAACCGTTATGAGGTTTTTGTAGCCGATGAGTGTTTTTTGACTGGTACAGCCGCTGAAATTATCCCTGTTGTTAAGGTTGATGGTAGAATTATAGGAGATGGATGCCCTGGCAATATAACTAAGAAATTAATTGAGGCTTTTCGTGAATTGACTCAGACAACTGGTACGCCGATATATCCGTAATTTTTAATTAATATGATTTGTGAAATATGCTCCGAAAATAAGGTATCATTTATAATCAGTATAGTTCTTGATTCGGGATTGAAAGAACTCAGGGTTTGTGATGAATGTGCAACCAATGGCATGAAACACGAAGATCATCACATAAACTATAAAACTGAGGATAATGGTCTGGTATGTTCTCACTGTCATACGAGATACCAATATGACAGAACTGACTATTGTGCACCAATGCTGGGTTGCCCATGGTGCTATACTCAATTTCACGAAACAATGATACCGCTTTTACGCCGAATACACGGAAGCACAAAGCACAAAGGAAAATCATCTCTCGTTCCGCCGAGCAACGGAAGAACAACTGAGCTGAGAAACGGAAGAACAGAACGTTTACCTTTTTCTCGTAGCACAATATCTACTCGTGAAGCAGAATGGATGCAGGGCAAGGGACCGAGTTTTGACGTAGTTGTCAGCAGTAGAATCAGGCTGGCACGCAACATTGATGGATACTCATTCTGCAATCTAGCTGATCAAAATGAATTATATGAAGTTGCAGGAAAGATAGAAAAGGCACTGGCTGATCTTGCTGAATCCGATCACTCGCCATTGCATAACGGGTACGTAGTTGATCTAGAAGACATTGACAACGTTGATCGTGATTTTCTTATGGAACGTCATCTTATTAGTCGTGATCTAGCTGAAAAGTGTTTTGCACGAAGAGTTATTATAGACGAAAAAGAAATTATAAGCATTATGATTAATGAAGAGGATCATGTTCGACTTCAGGGCATAGATTCTGGTTTACAAATCAGAGAGCTATGGGGAATGATCAACAACATAGATGATCGATTAGGAAACAAAGTTGACTATGTATATTCTTCGGATTGGGGATTTCTTACAGCCTGTCCTACTAACGTAGGAACCGGGCTTCGTGTTTCTATAATGTTTCATATACCCGCTTTGTCTGCTACAAAGGATGGCAAAAGAATATTAACATCTGTAACTAATATGGGATATGCCATCAGAGGTATATATGGTGAAGGCTCCAGAGCTATAGGAGCATTTTATCAAATATCAAACGAGGCTACACTTGGTCAATCTGAAGAAGAGATTATAGATCGTATGCAGTCTGTTGCATTCCAGATACTTGCTAGAGAGCGTGAAGAACGCCAAAGCCTGCTGGAACGTGACAGGACAAGATTAGAAGATATGGTATTTAGAGCTTATGGGACGCTTGCTAATGCAAGGTCAATATCATCCACAGAATCTATGCAATTACTTTCATGGGTTAGTTTAGGTATTAGTTTGGATATACTATCTGGATTAAATGTTGCTGATATTGCCCGATTGTTAGTTTTAACACGTCCAGCCCATTTGCAGAAACTTGAAAAGAAGGAACTCAACGTTCCAACTCAAAATATAAATAGAGCAAAAGTAATAAGAACTGTGTTGAAAAATGTGTGAGTAGTTTTTAGTTAGCTTGGTAATTTAAAATGGTAGTTAAGAATCGAAAACTTAGAGCAGTGTAAAGTTGAGAGTAGAAAGTTGAACTCTCATCTCTCTTGACTCTAAACAGTAAACTAAAAACTCTTAACCTAATTAATAAAATGCTTTTTTAGATAGTGAGGTTATCCATGGTTGGAGGAAGGTTCACGGAAAGAGCACGTATCATAATTAACTATGCAAGTGAAGAAGCAATAAAGCTTAACCACGACCAGATAGATACAGAGCATCTACTTCTGGGATTGGTACACGAAGGGCAAGGAATTGCCGCAAGGGCATTACAAGAGCTTGGCGTCAGTCTTGAAAAACTGGAAATGGAAGTTAAAAAGATGGTGAAAAAACCATCTATGCTAAGTGATTCCAGACGTTCCGTTGATTTTTCTCCATCTGCTAAACAAGTGCTTCAGTATGCAGTGGAAGAAGCGCACAGATTGGAATTTGACCATGTTGGCACTGAGCATATACTTCTTGGCTTGATCCGAGAAAAGAATGGTGTTGCTGGAATGGCATTGGGTAAATTTGGTATAACACTGGAGAAAGTTCGTCGAGTCCTTAAGTACCAGCCCACAAGCACCAACCCTTCACCCCGCAGAGTGCCGCGCAGTATAGATCAATACAGTCGTGATCTGACACAGCTTGCAAAAGATGATATGCTTGATCCCATTATTGGTCGAGATAACGAGATGGAGAGAATTATGCAGATACTGATCAGGCGGAAGAAGAACAATCCCGTACTGATCGGTGAACCCGGTGTTGGAAAGACTGCAATAGTCGAGGGACTTGCACAAAAAATTATATGCAGAGAAGTTCCAGATTCGTTGCTGGATAAGCGATTGGTAACTCTTGACCTTGCTGGTCTCGTTGCTGGAACGAAGTATAGAGGGCAGTTTGAAGAACGCCTGAAAAATATAATGAACGAGATAAGACAATCGCAGGATGTAATATTATTCATAGACGAGATACATACTATAGTTGGAACTGGCGCCGCTGAAGGTGCTATTGACGCCGCAAATATGCTTAAACCAGCCCTGTCAAGAGGTGAAATACAGTGTATCGGTGCAACAACCCTTGACGAATACAGAAAATATATCGAAAAAGACGGTGCGCTAGAGAGAAGATTCCAGATCGTTAATGTTCCACAACCCACTGTTGAAGATACTATCGAGATACTAAAAGGTCTAAAAGATAAATACGAAGACCATCACAATGTTAATTATTCTTTTGAATCACTCAGTGCCGCCGCAAAACTCTCCGCACAGTACGTTTCAGATCGCTTTCTGCCAGATAAAGCCATAGACCTTATAGACGAAGCCGGTTCTTATGTCAGAATGTCAAAGATAAACGCTTCTGGTAAATCAAAGAATCTTAATGAATCGAAAATTTCTGTTGGTAGTGAGCAACCTCAAAGAACAACTGACTCAAGAGGTTATCTTCTGAATGAAGAAGAAGATGATGATTATAATAATAATAATAATAATATTCGATTTGATCCGCAGAATCTTGGTAACTTATCGCTATACGGACGTCAGACGAAGAGAAATTTGGATAGAGATGATAGGTTGGAAGTTTCTGAAGAAGACATAGCGGCAGTGATCTCAAAGTGGACCGGGATACCTATATCAAAGCTAGAGGAGACAGAATCTGAAAAATTGTTGCGAATGGAGGATGTTCTCAGAGACAGCGTAATAGGTCAGGATTTAGCAATACATGCGCTCACAAGGGCTGTTAGACGATCCAGAGCAGGACTAAAAGATCTCAACAGACCAATAGGCTCGTTTATATTCATTGGTCCTACCGGGGTTGGAAAAAGTTACCTTGCGGCAATGCTGGCAGAATTTTTATTTGGTAATCAGGATGCAATTATACGCCTTGATATGTCAGAATTTATGGAAAAATTCTCTGTTTCAAGGCTGGTAGGGGCTCCTCCCGGTTACGTTGGTTATCAAGAGGGTGGTGAACTCACCGAAAAAGTCAGACGACGTCCTTATTCAGTCATACTTCTCGACGAGATAGAGAAAGCTCATCCTGACGTGTTTAACCTTCTGCTTCAGGTGCTTGATAATGGGAGGCTTTCTGATAATCTGGGGCATACTGTTGACTTTCGAAATACCATACTGATAATGACCTCAAACGCTGGTAGCAGAGATATAGCGAAAGGTGCGTCTATAGGTTTTCAGAACACTGAAAGCAGTAAATCTTATGAAGCTATGCGAAGTCAGATAATGTCTGAATTAAAGCGAGTTTTTAATCCTGAATTTCTGAATAGGATTGATGACGTTATAACGTTCAACCTGCTAGATCGAGATCATATCGCAAAAATCGCAGAGATAATGCTGGATGAAATAAAGAAAAGGCTGAAGGAAAATAACGTAGAAGTTGTATTTCTTGAAAATACGATTGAATTTATAATTGAAAAGGGCTATGATCCACATTTCGGCGCAAGACACCTTCGCCGTGAGCTTCAGAGATACATAGAAGACCCTATTGCAGAGAAAATGCTCGATGGAAGCGCTTATGGATGTCCGATCTATGTGTCACTTGATGGAGATAAGCTGTGTTTCGATACCGCACAACCCGTTACTGTTGATGTATGAATTAAAATTAGATAAAATGAGTTGTATTAATAATGAAAGATTGGTTTAATATTACCAAAATGAAAACAAAATTAAGTTTCTGTGATTCTCGTACTGTTCTACATGTTCTCGTTATTGTGTGTCTAAGTTACTTGCTGATTTTACCAATATATGCACAAGATGCTATCCCAAAATCTAATCCGTTTATTGTTAAAGTTATTAATGTACAGGGCAGTAAAACGATGCCTTCTGAGACTATAATCAGTATATTACAAACCAGAATTGGAGAGGAAATATCTCTGAGGAAGGTCAGGGATGATGTTCGGGAGCTATACAAACTTGGTCAGTTCTCAGATATACAAGTTGATTCGATAGGATCAGATGAAGGTATAAATCTTACGTTCATGATGGAAGAATGGCCAAAAGTCTCCGGAGATATTGTTATCAACGGAAATAAAGACGTCAACACCAGCAAAATCAAGGACATTTTGACAATAGGAAGTGATCGATCTCTTAGTGGTAAATCAATTCAGGAAAGTAAGAACAAAATACTCAAGCTTTATAAAGAAAAAGGGTATTATCTGGCTCAAGTAAACGAAAACGTTGTTGTAAGCCCAGAAGATGGAACCGCTAGGGTGTCTTTTGACATCAACGAAGGAAAGAAGATAACTGTTCAGGAAATAAACATTGTCGGCAACAAAAGAGTTTCTGAGCGTGATATAAAAAAACAAATGAAACTCAAAAAAGGTAAAAGATTCGACGATACTCTTTATGAAGGTGATCCTGTAACTGTTATTGATTATTACCGTCAAAATGGATTTGTTGATGCGAAACTCATTAAATCAGAAAAAAATTTCAATGAATCCAAGACAGGAATTATCATCAATTTAGAAGTAGAAGAGGGTCCTCAATATAGGATTGGTGATGTGACTGTTTCGATCGTACCTTATCTGGGAACTAAACCTATATACTCTAAAAAAGATATTCTAAACCAATTCTTATTGGAAAAGGGTGACGTCTTCAAGCAGGTAGATTTTATAAATGGATTGAGTATGATCAACAAAATTTACCTCGACAAGGGCAGAGTATCGGTGAGGATTAATCCCGAAATGAATTATAAGCCCACAGAGGAAACTGTAGATGTAGCAATTTCGGTAACAGAAGGTACTTCCGCATATATAGGAACGGTTCCTATCAACTGGGTCTCGGCAACTAGCGATGAGCCTCACAAAACAAAGGAATACGTAATACGGAGAGAACTGGATAGGTTCGACATCAAAGAGGGTAAGCTATATTCGTCACAGAATATTGAGGATGCACGCAGAAGAATATTAAATTTAGGCTCTTTTATTAGAAGGGCTGAACCTCAAATAGACGTAGAGACTCCTTCATCTGAACCTGGAATAGAAAACAAAGAAAACGATTCTCAGAAAGTTACCGTCAATTTTGACGTTGAGGAGTCACGCCAATCAGGAATGTTTAGTGTTGCTGGCGGATATGGTTCAGAAGGCGGTTTGTTTGGCTCACTCGATATCTGGGATGATAATATATTTGGAAGAGCATTTAGACTACAACTCAGAGGAGAGATTGGAACCAAAGAACTCCGAACAGGGCAAATAGTATTCAGCAGTCCGTGGATACTTAATACGCCAACTTCGCTGGATGCAAGCTTGTATAATAGGCGAAGGACGTTTAATTATGATACCACAATTACGACTACTACTGAAGATAAAACGTCTTCTTATCGAGATGACAGTATAGGGGCATCAGTCACTGTTGGTCGTCCAATAACTCGAAAGCTTGATATATCTGTTGGATTGAGAAATGAAAGCACTACTTATAAAATGTGGGATGTAGATCGAAGGGAGTATGTCACAACTGAAGACTGGTATCGAGATTACAATCCGTCATATCCTAAAAGTGCAATTCCAAAGTCGAAAGGAAAAACGAGAAGTATCAAAACACAACTTGAACGAGATACTCGCAATTACCTCACAAGTATGTTTGATCCTAATGGTGGGTCTTTTATTTCGGCATCTTCGGAATTTTCGGGTCTAGGTGGTGACCAATTCCAAAAAATAGAGACAGAGTCAAGCCTTTTTGTCCCAACTTGGTGGAAGTTAGTGCTGGTATTTCACCTGAAAACAGGATATATTGCTGGAGAAGATGCTAAATACTTGACATTTGAAAGATACTACCTCGGTGGTATACAGTCTATCCGTGGCTATGGAACTAACGTAATTACACCGAAAGGATACGAACAGTATGGTGGAAATCGTATGGGACAACTCAATGTGGAGTACCGATTTCCAATAACGAATATGGTGAGAGGTATTATCTTCTTTGATGCAGGTCAAACTTGGGGTGGAAAAGAAAACCTTGTAAAAGACTTTTTTCCTAGAAAATCGGTGGGTCTAGGAGTCCGATTTGATTTCATGGGTGCATTGGCAAGGATTGAATATGGATACCCGCTTAATGCACCAGTAGGAAGTGGGAAACCCAAGCGCGGAAAGATAGAGTTCGATATAGGTCCCTCGTTTTGAAAAAATGAGGGATGAAAGCGAGTTACATAATTGGTTCTGTAGTAATGCAATTATGGAGATTGAATAGTTAGTCGGGTAATCCAGTAATAGAGCTTTTAAATCCCCCTAACCCCCTTTGCTAAAGGGGGTTAGGGGGATTTGAGGCGATTTATTTACTACCCGATTAATCATTTAACCTTCATTATTGCATTTAAAGGCGATGAATAACCTTACTACAAACCTAAGGAATTAATTTGGTTAAGTAATCGTTAAAAAATACATAAACGTTCTAAAAACAACCCCCTAACCCCCTTTGCTAAGGGGGAATATTAGCACGACTCAATTTATTCCCCATTATCAAAGGGAATACTCCACATAATTCCCCCTTAAAAAAGGGGGTTAGGGGGTTGTGAAAAACTTTGAAATACTATGTAAAAATGGCTTTTTTTAACGATTACGGTTAAGCATTAGCTAATGAAAGTTGAAAACGGTAAATCCAGGAGGATTTTGTTAAAATGCAAAAAAGATTTCTTGTGATCGTAATGATGTTATTTATTTTTGTTTGTATTCCCGCTTTTGCCCAATCTGCTATGAAGATTGGCATTGTTGATACCGATAAGGTTTTTCAAGAATCTGTCTGGGGAAAAACTGCTTATGATGATATGGAAAAAGAAACTATAAATTGGCAGAAAAAAGGTGAACAGATAGATAAGGACCTGACTGCCCTTGAAGAACAATTAGCCAAACAGCGCACTTTCATGGAAAATAAAGAAGAAGAGCAAAAACTACAAGATCAGATCGAAAGTAAAAGACTTGAAGGACAAAACCTTCTTCAACAAGGACAAGCAAGTCTAAAACAAAAACAACAGGAACTTATGGATCCTATTATACTGGCTATAAAGGATATTATAAAGAAGTTAGCGACAGAAGAGGGTTATGATCTAATTCTGGAAAAGCGATTGGAAGTATATCAGATCGTTCTTTACGTTAAGCCTGAATTTGAAATCACTAATCAAATAATCGTAATGCTTGATAAGTCTTACAAGGATAAAAATTTAACTAAGGTAAAAGAATCTGATAAGAAAGAACCAGATAAATCAGCAGAGAAGAAAGACGGTAAATAATTCGGTTCTTTGGTAATTTACGTGTATAAAATTGTAGGGGCGAAGCATTTGCTATTGTGAACTATATATAATCAGCGTTTATAAGGCATCGCCCCTACTACTACTAAAGAGGACATGGATAATGGTCAAGAAGCTTAGAGAGGTTTGCGAGTTAATTGGCGGTGAGCTAGTTGGCGATGAAGAGATAGAAATCCACGGTGTTGCTGGGATTAAAGAAGCTTGTGAAGGTGAAATCACTTTTATTGCGAATCCACGTTATTTATCCCAGATAGATAAAACCAGAGCTTCTGCAATAATTGTCTGCAAAGGGACATTTTGTAATGGAAAATCCATAATCCAGGTCCAAAATCCCTATCTTGCATGGGCAAAGGTTGTTGAGGTTTTTTCTACAAAAAATAATGAGAAAAAAGGGATACATCCAACAGCGATTATCGGTGAAAATGTCAACTTTGGGGAAGACGTCAGCATACAAGCCTACTCTTTCATCGGAGATAACGTTGAAATTGGAGACGGAGTAATTATTTTTCCGTTTGTATATGTTGGTGATGATACTAAGATAGGCGCCAATACTCTCATCTATCCACAAGTCACAATACGAGAGGAAACCACAATTGGTGAGAGAGTCATAATTCATAGTGGAACAGTTATCGGTAGTGATGGGTTTGGATTTGTTCCAGTCAATGGCAAGCTTTATAAAATCCCGCAGATAGGCACTGTTGTGATCGAGGATGACGTGGAAGTCGGAGCCGGTGTTACGATAGATCGTGCCGCTACTGGCAAAACTGTTATAGGTCGTGGTACAAAGATTGATAATCTCGTCCAGATAGCTCATAACGTAGTGATTGGTGAAGATTGTTTGATTGTAGCACAGGTCGGAATAGCAGGAAGCGCAGAGATCGGGAATCGCGTGACGCTTGCTGGTCAAGTAGGCATAGTTGGTCACGTTACAATAGGAGACGATAATCAGATCACAGCAAAATCTGGTGTAAGTAAAAGTATACCACCGGGTCCGGCTGTGTGGTCTGGCGTGCCAGCGATACCTCATAGAAGAGATTTGCGGATACAGGCAAGTGCACAAAGACTTCCAGAATTCATACATCTGATTCAAGAAATGCAGGAAAGAGTTGAATCACTGGAAAGAGAATTAGAAGAACACAAAAACATTTCCAGAGTACCGGTTGAAGATTGAACTATAACATGAACTATTATATCCCAATTTTAGCTTATCACAAAGTTGACCCCAGAAAAGAATTGGGAATAACGTCAATATCACCTAAAAGGTTCAAAAAACAGATCGGTTTGCTAAAACAATTCGATTATACGAGCATATTACCCGGATCATTGTTTGAGCAAACAAAAACTATAATTAAACCAATTCTTATTACCTTTGATGATGGATACGAAGGTGTTTATGATTACGTTTATCCTATACTGAAAGAATATGGATTTACTGCAACCGTATTTTTAACGACTGGATATGTTGGTACTTATAACCACTGGGATGCAAGCCCAGGACCAAGATTCAGGCACTTGGACTGGAAACAGATAAGAGAATTGTCTGATAATGGAATCTGCTTCGGTTCACACGGCGTTAATCACGTTTTTCTGACAAGACAGAGCAGTGAGGCAGTTAAATACGAGCTTGAAACTTCAAAGAAGATACTGGAAGACGAAACAGGGAAACCCGTACATTTTTTCAGTTATCCTTATGGTAATTATGACAAAAGAATAATCGAGCTTGTACGTGAGACAGGATATGATAATGCTTTTTCACTGCGACCCGAAATTCTAAAAGCAGTAGATAATATTGACAATAGATATAAATTGCCAAGAATCGCAATATATTGTATAGACAGCATGTATGCTTTCAAATCTAAGCTTGGCAATACAAAAGGTGATGCTATTCCTTACGTACAAAGATTGAAAAATCGCCTGATCAACAAATGTTCGTATGCGGCTATGTTATTGAAAGATTGAAAAATAAGAGGACGTAATGCAACAGTCGAAACTAGGGATCGCTAAGAACGTGAAAAAGCCAGAAGTAGAGAATTTATCTTCTGCACATCTGTTCTTCTATCGTCTATCACGAATATTTGATTACGTAGCCATACTAAGACCTTTATTGCTGATACCAGTCTGGACAATGGTGCTATTGGGTTATTACAGGGTAGTCAGCGATAAGCTTACAACTCAGATACACCTACCAATCATTGGAAATGTAGGCATTATTCTGCATCCTAACGGTGAGGTGCTGATCACTCTACTTCTTTATTCGTTACTTATGGGAGCTATCTACATACTAAATCAACTAACTGATAGTCATACAGATGAGATAAATGGAAAGCTGTATCTAATACCTTATGGTTATTTGAAGAAAGGCAATTTGAAGATTTTGATTGCCATTCTTTTATCTGCTTCGATTATACTAGCGTTTCTGAAATTTTCTCTTACGTATTCAATTCTGGTTCTTATATCCATTGTATTGGGTATAATGTATTCGGTTCCGCCTATAAGGCTAAAAGGTAAACCAATATTGGATCTGATTGCTAATGCTTCTGGATTTGGTATAATTGCATTTGCAGTTGGCTGGGCGTCTCAAGGTGAATTCTCTGTTAATATGATCCTTGATTCCTTGCCATATTTTCTTTGCGTCTCTTCCGCATTCATAAATACGACTATTCCTGATATGGATGGCGACGTTCGTAACGGGGATAATACAACAGGCGTCTTTCTTGGAATTCGTAAGTCTTGTCTAATAAGCACGATCATCTTGTGTCTGGCTATATTAACAAGTTTATATCGTAGGGATTTTATACCTCTAATCGCTTCTACGTTGTCTTTACCATTTTTCGTTTATATGACCATATCTAACTGGAATCAACTGATCAATACTAAGTCTATTACTATGGCTACAAAGATTAGCGTTCTTGTGTTATCATTATTAATTGCATTATTGGTACCTTTGTATTTTATTTTGCTCATATTTACAATATTGCTAGTGAGGTTATATTATCAGGTGAGATTTGGGATCAAATATCCCTGAAAAGATCATGAATTTAGCTATTATAACAACTATTGGAAATAATTCTGGTGACAATTTTATATATGAGGGCTTTAAGAACCTTTTTCCGACAAAGCACTACGGAAGCGTATTTCTTGTAAACAAGGTTGATATTCCAATAAACGACAGCTATAAGGAGTTTATAGACGAATCCGATCTGATAGTTATATGCGGTTCGCCGATATTTTATGATAAATGTTATAAGATGAAGTGGCAGAATAGTATATTGAGTTACTGCAAAAGCTCTGGCAAAAAAATAATGCTGAACGCAGTGGGGAGCAATTTCAAGGGTTCTGCCGATGGAAAAATAAATGTTCCTGACATCTCTAAAGATAATAACTACGCAAGCTTTGTATCAAAATATAAAGAAGCATCATCTGGTGATTTTACAGTAAGAGATAGATACTGCTTTGAATTTTTAAAAGATGTTGGAATATCTAATGTAAAGCAGATTGTTTGTCCATCACTGTTTTCCGCCGATGATGATAACGTTCATGATGATCGGGACTTGATATTTATAATATGGGGCGATACATTCTGGAATTGCGCGGTTCCATCGCAAAAGATTCTGGAAACGTGCATTGGGGTTCAAAGATCACTTGAATCAAGGATCAAAAACAAAAAAATCGTCTGGGTATGTCACGATTACAAATCTTATAGAGGTTTACTCAATCATGTAAACAGACATGATATTTTGTTCTCGAATAATTACATAGATTTCTTTAAATATTATAAACGTTGCTTCTTTGCGTTTTCGGTGAAAGTTCACGGAACAATGCTATTGGCATCTATGGGTACGCCGTCACTTCTTATGCAATTGGATTCACGAGGATTTGTGTTAGAAGCTTTGAATGAAAGTTGTGCAATCCCTTCGACTTCGATTGAGCAATTAACCGATATGTGCTTAGAGAAAATCGAGGGGTCTGGAAACTATAGTAGCAAAATCAGAGAACTCAAACGCCGATACAAAGAAGAATACGATAAGATATTTGGCAGGATAAATCTATTATGATGCAGTATAAACTAAATTTTGCTTTTTCAATAGTCGTTCTTTTCTTCATATTCGTTGTTTCTTTGCGAGCTTATGGATATGCAGAAATTCATTATATATTCTTTGGTTATTCCCTTATAACCCGTCACGTTCCTGAGATAATACTGGACGCACCATGGCGAGTTAAGGTTGGAGAACCGATACCCATTGCTTGCATAGTTAAGGATGCAGACCTTTTTCCCATAATTCTGGAAAGGGTTACTGCCAAATACCGCCTGAATAACGGTGAAATGAGGACTGAAGACTTGTCATTTGGGTCTCAGCCTATAAGCATAACAGAGCATTACTGGTATAAAATATACTACTTAGAACTCCCATGGGAACAGGCTGGTAAACTCGAAATTACTCTGAAAGCTGAGTTTTTGAGAAATGGGAAAAAGATGACGGTGATAAGCGACAATCTTACAGGCTTGTCTCATGATCCTCTCAATACACTTATAAGTTCTTGTGATCTTCCTTCTTTTGATGGATGGTATTACGGAGACCCTCACTATCATTCGGATATGACTCAGGATCAGGCGGAGTTTGGCGCTCCTGTCGAAGTTGCTGTGATAATGGGGAAATCCATCGGATTGAGTTGGTTTGCCGTAACAGATCACTCGTATGATCTGGACATTGCCATTGGTAAGTTTTTTGATCGAGATGAAAAGCTTACAAGATGGTCAAACGTGCAGGAAAACGCCAGATTAGCAAACTCGAAAAATAATGATTTTGTTGTAATCCCTGCTGAGGAATTATCCTGTGGAAATAGTAAATCCCATAATGTGCATCTATTAGCTTTTAATATATCAGACTTTATTCCGGGCAGTGGCGATGGTGTTAAGCAAGGGTTCATGAATAAAAAGCCAGATTTATCTTTACAGGAATCTCTTAATCTGATAAAGGAAAAGGGCGGGTTTGCTTACGCTGCTCATCCAGAAGCGGGAAACGGATTCTTGGGAACACTAATCCTGAATAGAGGTCACTGGGAATCGTTGGATTATGGGCTTGATGGTTATTCTGGACTACAGTTCTGGAACGGAGAATATGAACCCAAATTTGCAAAATCACAAAAAATCTGGATAAAACTCCTACTTGATGGTCGCAAAACTTATATACTCGGTGGAAACGATGCTCATGGTGATTTCAACAGGTGTCGAGGGGTCTGGTATCCAAATACAAAGCTCAAAGAAACAAAGAATCACGTTTTCGGAAAAGTTAGAACTTATGCTCATTGTGGAAGTAACATTTCAACCACAGGGATATTGGATGCTATTAAAAACGGTAGAATGATCTTAACCAATGGACCTGTATCAATCCTGCAAGTGCTTAACGATAATGGAAGAATTGCTAACGTTGGTGATGAAATTTCTGGCAGGGATTTTACTTTAATGGTCAACTCCCGTTCTTCAGAGGAATTTGGTTCAATAAACAAGATCAATATATATAAGGGCGATCTGGTTACAAAAACTGAGCAAATTGAAAAAACATTCGTTCCAGAAAAAATCAAGGATGATTCGCAGTTAGCCTATCGTGGTTTTACCTATAAGATGGAACGCCAAAATCCATGTTACGTTCGATTAGAAGCAATTTCATCAACTAAAGATAAGAAATATAAATGTTTAACAAATCCAATCTGGTTGATGTAGAATGTTAAAACTGTCATTATTATACCCATGAGCATTTACGCTTATGTTCGACTAATTCGACCATTGAACGGGTTGATCGCTTTTATCTCTGTTATACTTGGCGCATTTCTATCAAGCGGTGGCGTCAGTCCTTTTATCAGAGTCATTATTGCATCAGCTACTGCTTTATTGTTATTATCCGCAGGAAACGCTTTGAATGACTACTGCGATGTTGAGTCTGATAGAATAAATAAGCCATCTCGACCTATACCATCTGGACATATAAGCAGATGTTCAGCCTTGACGTTTTCTGTTTTTTTGTTTATAATCGGCATAGGATTAAGTTTTTTTATCAATTGGTTTGCACTGTTTATTGCTATTATCGTTTCTTTGCTTTTGATACTTTATGCTACACGATTGAGAGAAATTCCTCTGCTGGCAAATTCGACTGTTGGGTTTCTTACAGGATTGACTTTTATATATGGCGGAATTTCTGTTGGGTATGTAGTTGGGGCTGTTGTTCCTGCTGTATTCGCATTTCTTTTTACATCTGCACGTGAAGTAGTAAAAGATATTCAGGATGTAGAGGGTGATCGGGTTGCGGGTATGCTCAGTCTGGCGATTACATGGGGAAAGAAAAAGGCTGTTTATGTGTCACTTGTTTTCCTGTCCTTAGTGATTATAATCAGTCCAATACCTTATATTATTGGTTTCTACTCACTGTATTATCTTATATGTGTAGTTTTGGGAGTTGATGCTGTTCTGATTTATTGTATGTTAAGCCTTTTGAAATATCCATCAGAACGCAACGCCGCTATAATTGTAACTATAATGAAATTCGATATTTTCGCTGGTTTGGGTGCTATATATCTTGGAAAATTCGGATTATAGTACTTGCTATAAAAATTGGATTTGCTTATGATTTATCCGACTGTAGATCGAGAAAGCTGTGGATATTGCGGTACATGTGTAAGCGTGTGTCCTGCGGATGCCATTGATCTTATAGACCTCTATCTTAACGTTGACAGTGAAAAATGCACTGGCTGTAAAACATGCGTTAAAGTATGTCCCGTAGGTGCGCTTGAAATGAAAGATTCATTATCTAAAGATACTAAATCAAATTTTCGAGATTATGATCTATCTCGTTGTAAGTCATTAAATTATGATGTAGTGGTTGTAGGCGCAGGACCCGGTGGTTCTATGACTGCAAGATCAGCCGCTATGCAGAACGTTAGCGTCCTGATGATAGAGAAAAGGCAGGAGATCGGATCACCTGTGCGATGCGCAGAAGGCATTAGCAAAAAGCCGCTGGCTGATCTGGTTGATATTGATCCTAAATGGATATGTGCAGAGGTTAGCGGAGGACGCATACATTCTCCTGATGGTTCTGTTGTTACCGTAGATCAACCAGGTGCGGGACTGGTTCTTGAAAGAAAAATATTTGATAAGGATTTATCTCTGCTATCGGTGCAGGCAGGGGCTGAGATATGGACAAAATCCCGTGCTATTGATCTGATAAAAGAAAATGGAAACGTTGCTGGCGTGGTAATCAGAAAGCTGGACGGAGATTATGCTGTTCGTGCTAAGGTTGTTATCGGTGCTGATGGTGTGGAATCTCAGATAGGCAGATTGGCAGGGATCAAGACTGTCTGTAAACTTGAGGATCTCGACACCTGCGCACAGTATTTGATAACTGGTGTTGACGTTGACCAACGTTACTGCGATTTTTATCTTGGCAATCAGATAGCACCGAGAGGTTACGCATGGCTCTTTCCAAAGGGTAAAAATACAGCGAATGTGGGCGTTGGTATCGGTAGAAATATTGCCAAACAAAAAGCCATTGAGTACCTCGATAAATTCGTAGAAAAAGAACTTGGTGGTGGATCCGTTATCGCTACTGTTTTTGGCGGTGTACCTATATGTGGTACTCTATCCGATATTGTTTTAAACGGACTTATGCTTGTTGGTGATGCGGCGCATCAGAATGACCCTGTATCAGGCGGTGGTATCATCAACGCAATGATCGCTGGCAATATTGCTGGCGAAGTAGCAGGTAGAGCGATAAAGGCTGGCGATACGTCTCGCTCATTTTTGATGGAATACGAAAAACGATGGAATAAAAGGATTGGGCGTACTTTCCGTCATCTTCGAGGGATCAGGGAAGGTGTATTGAAATTCAACGACAATACTCTTAATGACCTTGCTAGAGTATTGTCACAAGCTCCAAAACTTTCATTAATTGAGATTTTTTGGAGCGCATTGAAAAACGAACCAAGACTTTTGTTAGAACTTCGGCATTTAGTTTCAATGGGTTGGGCGCAGTAGGAAAGTGATCAGTGATGGGTTAAAAATATGGGAACTGTATTTGAGTATCTTCTTAATGTAAAAAAGCAAAGAGGCGCAGGTTATCTGGTACTGATAGACCCGGATAAACAAGAAGTTGAGAGTGCGTCTACTTTTGTAACTCAAGCATTAGAAGCAGGTGTGGACGCTCTTCTTGTCGGAAGTAGCTTTCTGATGTCAGACAGACTAGACCCTGTGGTGCAAAGTGTTAAACGGATGTCTGGATTGCCTGTTATCATATCACCAGGCGCATCCAGCCACATATCACGTTACGCAGACGCTATCCTATTCCTCAGCCTTATAAGCGGAAGAAATCCTGAGTTCCTGATCGGTGAACACGTCAAAGCGGCACCAATAATAAAGCGATATGGAATTGAGCCGATACCAACGGGTTACATGCTTATTGAAGGCGGTACGTGTACCTCGGTACAGTTTATGAGTGCAACGTTACCCATACCAAGAGAAAAGCCCGATATTGCGGTAGCACATGCCATAGCGGCAGAAATGCTTGGTATGAAATGCGTCTATCTCGAATGCGGAAGCGGGTCAGCAATGTCTGTTCCCAACGAGATGATTTCCGCAGTAAAAGCAAATATCAATATTCCTCTGATCGTAGGTGGAGGCATCGTAAAACCAAAAGATGCAGAAGAAAAAGTCCATGCCGGTGCCGATTTCATAGTCACCGGGAATGTCCTCGAAAACAATGCCAACCATAACCTCATGCACGAGTTTGCAATGGCGGTACATCCCGTGTCAACTACCCCTACCCTGAAGGGATAGGGGTTTTTGGCGAAGGATTTATAAATCTACCTGAATGTGTAAGTTCAGCTATCATTGCAGTATTCCTATAGCTTTTTCCAAAGACCTTCTTGCTATTTTGTAATCATAAAATACCTTAACCCGATCAGATAATGCTTTTGCATAACGTGTCTGAACATCCAATAGTTCTAATAAAGTAATATCCATTAAAGTCTCATACCTTCCTTCTGTAACATCCAGACTTAGTTTGGCGTCTTCAACTTGAACTGCGGTTATATCAAGCGCCTTCTTTGCTCGTTCAAAATCCAGATAAGCCTGACGCACTTCGAGAGAAATATTCTGCTCAAGCTCATATTTACTCTCGTTTATCTTCTGAAGTGCAAATTCTGCCTTCTGGACAGTTCGGAGTGATCGCCCTCCATCAAACAATGGGAATGATAGAGTTGTCATAACGTTCCAGCTTGTGTAATTCTTTATTGCATTGCGTTCTCTCAGATAATCATCCACCATCATATTATAATTGGTGTCGGCGGATAACTTGGGAAATCTTTCTAATTTTGCTAGCTTAGCCGCTAGTTGTAATATTGTCTGATTAGCCTTTAATTCAATCAATTCAGGTCTTGATACTAATGACTTAGATTTCATTTCTTCTGGAGATACTTGCTCTTTCTCTATTGAGCCGGTCTTTATGTAAGCTTCATAGTCAGGGTCGTCAATCACTTTTATTGGCATTTCTGGGTCCTGTCCCAAAGTAACAGCCAGATTCGCTCTTGCCAATTCGAGGTTGTTGTAATCATTGATCATTGATAATTCATTATTTGCTTGCTGAACTCTTGCTGTAGCGAGGTCAGCTTCTGTTGACCATCCTTTTTCTATAAAGGCTGTTATCTTATCCACGTTTCTTTTCGATATTTCAAGTAGTTGCTCATCAACAGCTATTATTTTCTCAGCTTGCAACAAACCATAATATCCACTAATAACACTAAATATAAGAGATTGCTTTGTTCTGATGTAACGACTGTTCTCTGCATCTTTACTTGCCTTCGCTTGAGCCAATGTGCTTTTCCTCTGTCCATGATCCCATATAATGTAGCTGGCATCGAGTGAGGAGTTGTAATTTTCCTTTTCCCATCCGAAGTGAACTTTATCAGAAAACGTATAGCTTCCATTGATATTAACTCCCGGCAGATAATTGGCTTTTGCGTCTTGTATATTTATATCTTCTTGAGAAAGGTTTATTTCTGCCACTTTCATAGAAGGGGAATCTTTTAGTGCAATATCTATGCACTGTTTCAATGTAAATGGCTGTGTGAAATCAATTGAGGTCTGTGCATCTTTGTTATCAGGATTAGTTATTTTATCTATATTTTTATCATTGGACTTAGTATCGGATTTACTTTCCTTTTGTCCAAATGTTATATAGGGTAAATCAAAAGAATAAGAAGATGCAGAAATAAATGTAAGCATTAAAGCGACTATGCACAAAACCCTTATGTTCATAACCAAACTCCCTTTCCGCTAATAATATAATTTATTCACTCAAGATTGCGAATTTAATAATTTTATTTAATACTTGAAAGTTGGGTTTCGTTCCTCAACTCAACCTACTTTTTCTAATAATATAATTTATACAATTTGTTCACTTGATTCGTACATCTGATTCGATTAAGCCGTCACGAAGCCTTATGATTCGTTTTGAATATGCCGCAATGTCATTTTCATGCGTAACCATCAAGATAGTATTTCCAGCTTCGCTTAACTGCGTAAAAACTCTCATTACCTCTTCGCTTGATTTTGTGTCGAGATTTCCTGTAGGTTCATCAGCAAAAAAGATTGATGGTTCATTAACAAGCGCCCTGGCAATAGCCACACGTTGTTGTTGCCCGCCGGACATTTCGTTAGGTTTATGATGTATTCGATCAGCCAATCCAACATTTTCTAATGCAGTAAGCGCGCGTTGTCGTCGTTCTCGACGTGGCACTCTTGCGTAGATCAATGGGAGTTCCACATTGTGTAAAGCAGTTGTGCGCGGAAGCAGATTATAAGCCTGAAAAATAAATCCAATCTTGCGATTACGGATTGCGGCAAGTCGGTCTTCTGATAATTTACCTACTTCTTCTTCATCTAGTTTATATGAACCGTTTGTTGGTTTAGATAAACAACCTAGAATATCCATGAGTGAGGATTTGCCAGATCCCGAAGGTCCCATAACAGCTACAAACTCACCCTTCTCGATATCAAGGTCTACACCCCGCAGTGCATGAACCTCAATACCACCCATCTTGTAAACTTTCATTAATTCTCGAACCTCGATTAACATCGTTATCCTTTCTGATACTATATATTACCCCTCACGTCTTAGTGCCTCAATAGGACTTAGACGGGCGGCTTTCCTTGCAGGATAGAGACCAAAGAATATTCCTATAAACACCGCTACAGCAAATGCTACAATAGCGGATGTTGTTGAGAAAACAACAGGCCATTGTGTGTCTTCCCATACGAATTTCGATATAAGTTTCGCCGATGAACGCCCAAGGAAAACACCAAATACAATACCAAGTATACCACCGCCAATACTAAGTGTCGCAGATTCAACCAAAAATTGGAACATTATATCCCGACTTCTTGCCCCGATTGCCTTACGTAATCCGATCTCCTTCGTACGTTCAGTAACAGAAATTAACATGATATTCATTATGCCAATACCTGCTACAAGAAGCGCAATACTAGCGATCCCGCCAAGCATTAGTTTCATAACCAATCCTACACGTTCTGCGGTTGCCAATTCCTCCGTAGCCATCCATAACTCGTATTGATTATCTGGACCAGGGTGCTGTTTGCTTAAAACAGCCTCAATCTCAGTTGCTGCCAGTGCTAGTTGATTTACATCCGCTACCTCGGCACGAATGCGTGCGACATCTTTTCTTCCAGTTATTCGTTCCTGAAATGTAGTGAGCGGTATAATGATGGAATCATCCCATCCCTGTGTTGCTCCTGAATCGCCCTTAACCTGCAATACCCCGATTACTTTGAGACGAATATCAAACGAATCTCCCCAATGCTGGTGAAATCGTTGAGCACGGAGCATTTGTCCAATTGGGTCTGATTCACCATACATGTCTTTGGCTAACTGTGAACCGATTACTGCGACTAAGGCGTCTTGGTCTATGTCAATGTCACTCAAAAAACGTCCATCGGTTACATACCAGTTATGAGATCTATCATAACCTATTGAGGCGCCAATAAGACGGGCATCTTTAGAATTACCACCAAAAGTCGCATTTATTTCACCGGCGTCTACCTCGGCAACTGCCTGTATAACACTTTCAGCACCACTTTCCAGAGCAATCGCATCCGGATATTCTAGATTCTCTGCACGGTTATATTGCCAGCGTCCCGTTCTGATTGCTTGTCGGGCAGTTTGAGCAAGCGTTCCGCCTCGACTACTACGTGACCATTGATTGCGATAGATTTCCACGATATTGGTGCCACCTGTCTGTTGGATTTCTGTCAGGGTAAGAACACGAGCACCATCACCAATGGCAACAACGCTTACTACTGCACCAATACCGATGATAATACCAAGAATAGTGAGAAAAGCACGCAATGGATGTTTGCGTAAACCAGCAAATCCTATAAGTATTCCATCCAAAAAATCCATGCCTTATTCCATCCTTAAAGCCTCTACCGGCGCCAAACTAGCGGCTCGAACTGCCGGATAAAGACCAAAAAATACACCAATAACAGCAGAAAAACCGACAGAAACAATTGCCCAAAATAACGGGAGCGTAGAAGGCCAACTGATTGTCTTGGTAATAAAACTGGTAACGATCCATGCAACTCCTGCACCGAAGAGAAAACCTACCAGTAGCCCTATCAGTCCGCCTAATGCACATAGAAGAACAGCTTCTATCAAGAACTGCACAAGAATATCAATGGGTCGCGCCCCTATTGCCTTACGAAGTCCGATCTCTCGTGTGCGTTCGGCAACAGATACAAGCATTATATTCATAATACCTATACCACCGATCATAAGCGAGAAACCCGCAACACCTGTCAGTAATATCTTGATAATTTTATTGATTTTCAATACAAAGTCTAAGCCGCTTGCTACATCACGAGTATCAAAAAAATCTTCACCTTTGTGTCGTGCTTTCAAAACTGCTGTCGCTTCCGCCATAGCTTTAGGCACAAGTTGGGGAGTTTTAGCCTGAACGGATATATCATTAACGTATTTATTTCCAGTGAAACGCTGTTGCACCGTTGTCAATGGGATAAAAACGATCTCATCCAAATTGAAACCGTACCTCAAGCTGCGCCCTCGTGTTTCCATAATGCCAATCACAGTGAAACGTTGATCCCGTAATTTTACCTCAGCGCCGATGGGATCCTCATCGCTAAATAACTCTTTTACAACATCCTGTCCTAAAACGCAGACAGAAGTTGCGTATTCTATGTCGGCGTCAGATACGAAACGTCCTTCTTTTGTATCCCACTTCATTGCTTTCTTAAAGTCAGGGGTTACACCCTGATAGCCCGAATACATCTCTCGCATGTTTAAGCCCGATCCTGCACTGATTCGTATTCCTCGGCGCGTAGAAATAGATGGTATTACGTGCTTCACTGACTGGCATTCTTCTTCTATCGCCAGCGCATCTTCGTAGATGAAATTTTCCTTGCTTTCGTTATGAACCCATCTGCCCGCTTTCATGATATGGCGCGCTCGTTGGAAGCGTATCATCGTTGCACCACCGATCTTCTCAGAATCTTCCATGATAATCGTCTTGGCACCATCGCCAATAGAGATCATACCAATGACCGCCGCTACGCCAATCATCACGCCAAGTAGAGTCAGAAGAGTGCGCATCTTGTGGCTAAACAGCACCTGTATTCCAGAAATGATGCTTTCCAACAGGTTCATCTTAATCCTCCATCTACCCTCGTCGTTGAGGCTGTTTGTCATCTGTTACAGGTGGAGTTGGGACTATAACCTGATCCCCAGCACTCAAGCCACCTAGAATCTCGATCTCTGCGTTATTCTGCTCGCCTATCTGTACTAATGTCCTGGTACCTTTGACAACTTCACCTGCGGGGGTATCTTTATCTTTACCTTTTGGTATCAGCATCACAAAACTCTCTTTACCAGAACGCACTACTGCCGGGACATCAGGTATAGTACTCCCATTAATAGTGAGTTTAAAAGACGTCTTACCGGGACGAGCGCCCTTTTTTGCACTAGCCAATGAAATTTCTACATTGCCATCTTTATTGTCGGATACGAGTTTACTTACAGTACCTTGTAATTTAGCGCCACGTTCTGATTCCAATTCGACCGGTTGACCGGGTTTTAATTTAGATACATCACTTACAGTTAAGAGTGCGGTTGAGACTTGTTCGCTTTTAACTGTTTCAATAGGCAGAAGTAACTCATCTTTTCGTTCTACTACTACAATGTCAACATCCGCTGTCATACCGGGACGCAGTTCCTTTGGTGAATCAAGCACGGCAATTTCAACCTGAAAGTAGATAATGTTATCTCTCGGTAGTCCACTTGGAGCAACCTCCCTAACCTCTCCTCGATAGGTCTTATCCGGGTAGGCTTTAGTTCTTATTTCTACTTTCTGTCCGATTGCAATCTTCTCCATATCTACTTCATTGATAGACGTCTTGACTATCATTTGTGTAAGATCAGCGATCTGCATCAAAGCAGGGCTTTGTGAGAAAGCAGAACGACCTGAAGTAACGATTTCACCTTCTTTAATCGCTAAGTTGATGACTATACCCGAAACAGGCGCTAAAATTGTAGTCCATCCGAGTCGCTCCTTCTGATTATTCAGCGAGCTTTGAGATCGTAACAAATTCGCTTTTGCACTTTCAATAGAGAGTTGGCTGACGTCTTTCTCATCATTTATGTTGGCGTCGAGTTGTTTCTGACGTGTCTTTGCAATTTTCAACTGAGTTGAAGACTGTTCTTCCTGTGCAACACGGGTTTGCTTTAACAACTCTAGGTTCCGTTGCTGGAATTCAAGCGTTGTTTGACGCATATTGACAGCGCCCTCTCGCATGGTTACATTCTCCTTCGCTGAATTTATAGCCTCTTTCTGTGATAGAATTTTCTTTTGTGCTGAATCATACCGTGTTTTAGAATTTGCATAGGCTGTCTCTGCGGTTTCAAGAGTCTTTTTAGGAACAAATTTCTTATCAAACATTTCCTTAGTACGATTCATTTCAGCTTCTGCATTGTCTTGATCCACTTTAGCGGCTTTCTCCGCTTCTTCCAGTTCGCTCAATGCAAGTTCCGTCTGTTTCAATGAAATTTTTGCCTGCCTTAGCGTAATATTATCCTGTACCAGAGATTCCTTTGTACCCTGAATGTCTGTTTCTTGTTGAGATATTTGCTGAAGCGTAGATGCTTTGGCTACATTGTAGCTTGCTTGTGCCTGTACAACAGCATCGCCCTGCTGTTGAAGATCGCTATCTAATTGCTTCTGCTTGATTAAAAGTGACCGTTTAGATTGCTCTAATCCTGCTTGAGAGGCAGATACGTTAGCTTCTGCCTGATTCATTTCCTCTCTGATCTGCTCATCATTAATCTTGATCAAAACCTGACCTTTTTCAACTAGGTCTCCGTCCTTTACGGCGAGTCTGAGAATCTCTCCTTCTACGTTTGACTTTACTTGTACAGTCAGTAAGGATTCAAGATTTCCAGATGCGTTGATTTTTATTACAAAATCCCCACGCTTTACAACTTCAGTTTTCAAAGGTGTACCCTTATCGTTCTTGTCGCGCTTGGCTGTAAACGCAATAACCAATCCGGCAAGTACAAGTAACAAAACAACGCTACCAATAATGACTAACCGTTTCACGATTAGAAACCTCCTTTAATTTCTAGAATTGCCTGACTTATGTAACGACGAATCCACTCATTGGGTTCTGTAAACACCATCTGATTGAGTACAATAAGAGACTTACTAGAACCAATATGACCCAAAGCTATTACAGCCTGGGATCGGACTGTGACGTCATTATCGTTTAGAATTTCTATCAGGGCATTCTCAGCTTTTTCTTCACCAAGTAGTCCCAAAGATAATGCGGCAGTTGATCTAATGTCATTTTCTGAATCATTCAGCGCAACAATAAGCGCATCTATCGCACGTATATCTCTCTGATCTGCCAAAGCCGATATTGCAAAACGGCGTATGGTACTGTTGGTATCTTTTGCGGTATCGAGTATAACAGGAAGTGCGGTTTCATCGCCAATTTTACCCAAAGCCTGTATTATATAAGTACGAGTTTCTACCGATCTCGTCCTGTATAATGCGATTAACCGACGAGTTAACCATCTTCGCCAAAAGCTACTTTTTTTATGAGGTGTTGATTTATTTCTGTATCTATGCACCAATTGACAATTGTTCCCTATTTTATAGTTGATGTGTATACAGATGTATAGTCAACTATATACCTAAAAAAAGAGAATATTATTGATTAGTAAGGTTAGAATAAATTTCTGCCAGTACCTTTTTAAAAATCTCAAGTTGTTCTGGATCGATGCCTTCCTGAACCTCTAAAGATGTTTTCTGAAAAATCTGCATCAGTTCTTCTTGTAATCTTTTACCTTTATTTGTCATATAGATTAAGTTCTGGCGGCGATCCGATTTATCTGAAATTCGCACTACTAGGTCACGCTTTTCCATAGAATCAACAATTCGAGTAATAGAGGTTTTATCCTTGTGAACAACATTGGCGAGGTCCTGCTGTACCTGACCGTCTGTACACCAAAGGCACTTAAGAATTCTCCATTGCTCACTTGTGACGTCGTGTCCTGCCTTAACAAAATTGCTGTTCAATCTCTCCCTAAAGGCTTTGGATGTACGTTTGATAAGTAGAAATAATGATTGTTCAGTATCGAGATCTTGATGACCCATAGATTACACCTCTAAACATCTTGAATATATTAAGTATAGCAGGAGAATTTTGTAAATTTTAGTTTTAATTATTTACTAAGTTCTTCACAAAAATTATTTTAGTTGCATATTCAACTGTTTCTCAATTATATCATATTTATTTTGTAATGTCAAGTACCCGACAAATTTAAAATTTGTTACCTTTGAAAACAGGCTTAGAATTCCATCCCTGTTTCCTGCTGATCTTTGAATAGTTTATATTCGATACTTTCAACGAGTGCTTCCCAACTTGCCGCTATAATATCTTCAGATACACCTACCGTTCCCCAACTTTGTTCACCATCACTTGATTCTATCAGAACTCTAACTTTTGCGGCTGTACCGCTTTTTGCATCCAGAACTCTGACCTTAAAGTCTGTCAAATGAACTGATTTTAACTGTGGAAAGAATGCTAATAAGGCTTTTTTAAGTGCCTGATTAAGAGCATTTACTGGTCCATGCCCTTCTGATGCCTGATATTCTATGTTTCCATCTAAGTCCATAAGTTTTATTGTAGCCTGAGAGCGCATTTGATGTTCTTCAGTACGATCAACGAGAACTGTAAATCCCTTCAGGTCGAAAAATTTATTGTATGTTCCCATGATTTTATGTACCATTAGTTCGAATGAACCTTCGGCACCTTCGTATTGATAACCATCTTTCTCTGCTTCTTTTAGTGTTTCAGAGATTATTTGTAGTTCGGGCGAATCTTTTTTTAGTACTGGATGATCTTTCAGCAATTTTGTCAACAAACTGCCTTTTCCTGCCTGATCTGATACAAGTATACGTCTTTCATTTCCGACTATCTCAGGGTTTACGTGTTCATAAGTGTGTGAGTTTTTCTGTACGGCGTCAGCATGAAGTCCTGCTTTGTGTGCAAATGCACTCCTGCCAACGTAAGGCTGACTTTTATCGTGTGGTAGATTGGCAAGCTCACTTACCAATCTTGAAGCGATTGTCAGTCCAAGCAAGTTTTCGTCACTGATGCAATCAACACCCAATTTTAGCTTGAGGTTAGGAATGACTGTGCAAAGATTGGCATTACCGCATCTTTCACCATAGCCATTGAAAGTGCCATGCACCTGAATTGCGCCGGATTGTACAGCTACTATGGAGTTTGCTATTGCCATGCCCGAATCATCATGTGTATGTATTCCGAAAGAAATTTTAATCCTGTTTGCGACAGCTTCACAAATTTCCTTAGTTTCCAAAGGCATGGTACCACCATTCGTGTCGCAAAGAACAACACAGGTAGTTCCACCATTCACGGCGGCTTTGAGTGTCTCCAGAGCATATTCAGGATCAGACTTATATCCATCAAAAAAGTGTTCTGCATCAAATATAACTTCTCTGTCGTTCTCAACTAAAAACCTAACTGATTCCTCTATCATTGCCAGATTCTCGTGAAGAGATGCTCGCAAGACGTCTTTAACGTGAAGGTCCCAGCTTTTGCCAACAATTGTTATAACGCTAGTGCCAGCCTTTAAAAGTTGATGTAAGTTTTGATCCTCCGAAGCCTGTTTTTTTGCACGCCTTGTACTGCCAAAAGCCGTAATTTTTGCATTATATAAATTCAGTTCTTGAATACGACTAAAGAATTCTTCATCTTTAGGATTTGATCCTGCATATCCGCCTTCTATGTAGTGTATCCCCAATTGATCAAGTTCTTGCACAATACGTAATTTATCCTCTACCGAAAAAGATACACCTTCACCTTGAGAACCATCCCTGAGAGTTGTGTCGTAGATTTGAACCTTCATCATTACTTGCTCCCTTTAATATTTTTTTATCCATTCCACTCAGATTTCAATATACCCATGAAATAAACGTCACAATACTTTCCATTTCTGTAAAAATGCTCACGGTAAACACCTTCTTTTTTGAAACCAACCTTTTCGTAAGCTTTCATCGCTCTCACATTGAAATCAAAGACAGTAAGATAAATACGATGCAGGTTAAGCTGATCGAACCCATAATTTACGACAAGCTTCATCGCTTCTGTGCCATATCCTTTTGACCATTGTCTTTTATCACCGATAAATATTCCAAGTTCAGCATTTCTATGCGTAGTTGAGATTTTATGCAGACCGATGTTTCCAATAAGACTATTGTTTTCTTTTAATACTATCCCTAATATTATATTATTATCGTCCTTATAAAGTCCGTCTACAAATTCTTTCTCTCTTGTTTTGTTAAAAGGCATAGTCATTGAGAGATATTGACGGACTTCTTCGTCATTTAACCAAGTCACAAAGTTATCTACATCGTCCACATCAACAGCACGAAGATATAACTTATCACCAACAATAAATGGATTTTGCATTTATAACCCTCATTAAATTAAGAAACCCACTGCGTTACGATTGACAGTGGGCTTTGTTTGTGTCATTTTTTTCATTTTTTTAACTAACAGCCATCGCCCTCTGCCACAACATGCGTATCAAAATAGAAATATTAATAGAAATGATGGCATAGAAAGATATTTCGGGTTTTATATTAGCATAATCTGAAAAATTTTTATTTAAGGCAGACGTTATCATGATCTTGAATCCCATTATTAGAATCGTTAAACAACAGCACACGGATCAGCGCGGATTAGGCGAATTTATACGGATTTGATCAATGAAAATCAGTATAAATCAGTGTTTATCCGTGTGCTATTCCTATACTATTTTCTTTTAATTGTGCCAAACGGCATTTTTTAATGATTACAGTATGTAAAATATTAAGATTATTTTCAGGGATATATTGTGTATTCTAACATAGTAATATATATGTGTCAAGAAAATAATCTGAGTTTACCAATATGTTGGTATGGAACAACCATAAGATACTATCAGTACGCATACATCGTTGGGATATCGAACCATTCCATGAGCAGATCAAGCAATTCTTAGGAGCAGAAGATAGTCAACTACAGACCGAACAAGGAGTCAGAAAGCATCTGACTTTGGTGTTTGTAGTGAATTCACTTTTGAAGTCCATAGATTTGTCATCTCCCATAGGAGACCTGCCAATGGATAGTTACAAAGACGTTCTGTTTTTCCG
>Ga0247841_10001552_pt1 | contig 50684 bp, 47 predicted proteins | sample LaCruzMarch2015__2_FD_192410 | JGI IMG/M metagenome (GOLD analysis project Ga0247841, IMG submission 192410) | Freshwater microbial communities from meromictic Lake La Cruz, Castile-La Mancha, Spain - LaCruzMarch2015_18m | ecosystem: Environmental > Aquatic > Freshwater > Lake | place: Spain... | reverse complement strand
AATTCCTCGCCACCGTAACGCCCTGCGAGGTCGCCGGGACGCACGATCATGTTGATGAGCTCACCGAGCGTACGCAAGACCACGTCGCCGTTCGCGTGACCGTAGGTGTCGTTGACCACCTTGAAATGGTCAATGTCGATGAAGAGGAGCGAGAGCTCCTTGGCATGATCCTTCTTCCGAAGATCCGGATCATCCCCGGCGCGCTGAGCACCGTCGACATCGAAGAGGCGTTTGAACACGACGTTGAAAAGGCGCCGGAACTCCTCCTGCCACATACGTCGAGAAAGGAGACCGGTCAGAAGGTCTCTATGCCAACTCTCAAGATCGCGCTTTACCTGCGCCAGTTCCATTGACACGGAGGTTAAGGCTGCCTTGGTCTTGTCACGATCATCCTCGAGAGTCGCCACCTTGATCTTGAGATGATCCTTCACCCGCCAAAGTCGGCGAATGTAAAAGGCCAGCCCCCCACTGATGACCAGCACCACCACGAGAAAGATCCAGGTCGGCACAGTGCCGAACCATTCACGCATGGAAACCAGCAGATCGTTCATGACAAACCTCGAGGTTGTGTATGTCCGAATTGGACTTTTGAGTATAACAAAAAAGCTTCTCGATGTCAATCGTAAAAAAGTAGGGAACAAAAATTTTTGTTCCCTACTTTTTTATCTAATTTTAAACAATTTTCCTAACTTCTGTTTCTTTATAAATCTCTAACACATCATCTGCTTCAATAATCGGCTGGCCTTCGAACTTGATACCACATTCTTGGCCTTTCACCGCATCAGTTACTTCTTGCTTACCAATTTGAAGCGCTGTGATCTTGCCCGAGGTCAAAAATTGTCCTCCGCGAATAACAGCTACCTTGGACCTTGGTTCAACTTTTCCCGTTGTTACCTTGCCACCAAGAACCTGCCAATCATTTCCTTTTTTGAAAAGCATCAACACTTGCATCTTGCCTAAATCAGTACGGACAATTTCTGGTTTTATAATTTCATTTAATTTACGTTTAACTTCGTCAATAAGTTCGTAAATAATTTTGTAAATCTTAATTTCAATTTTTTTATCTCGAGCTAAATTGCTGGCGCTAGTTGATGGCAATACATTAAAACCCAAGAGCATCGCACCAGTAGCTTCGGCAGTTGCCACATCGCTTTCATTAACATTGCCCAAACCCTTGGCCACAAAATTAATTCTAATACCTTCAGCTTCCATCTTCTTTAATGATTCAATAATCGCTTCTTGTGATCCCAAAACGTCGGCACGTAAAACAATATTCAATTCTGTTAACTTTTCTTTATCTTCGTCAGCCATTTCATTCGTTTTCAAAAATGTTTCATCTTGCTTCTGCATGGTGTATATTTTGGCGCGCGTGGCTTTGCGTGGATCATCAATAACTTCCAAAACATCACCCACCTTCGGCGCAACTTTTAAACCAAAAATTTCCGCTGGCATTGAAGGTTCAGCAATGGTAACTGCTGCACCTGATTGATTTTTCATGGTTCTAATTTTGCCATAAAGAACTCCAGCCATAGTAACATAATCACCCACGTGAAGAGTGCCATTTTTAACCAGCACAGTTGCCACTGGACCCTCGCCTTTGCTGACGTGTGATTCGACAATGCTACCGATAAATTCACCTTCAGGATTCGCTTGAATTTTATCAGCAATCATGTCTGCAGTAAGCAACACAGTATCTAAAAGTTCATCAATGTTTTGATTTAATTTGGCAGAAATTGGTACAAAGGCAACCTGGCCGCCCCACTCTTCTGCTAATAAATTATATTGAGCTAGTTCTTGTTTAACTTTTTCAATATTGGCATCTGGCAAATCTATTTTATTGACAGCCACAACGACTGGAATTTCAGCCGATTGTGCAATTTTTATTGATTCTACAGTTTGTGGTTTAACGCCTTCATTTGCAGCCACAACCAGAATCGCAATATCAGCCACCTTCGCACCACGAGATCTCATGGCTGTAAAAGCTTCGTGACCAGGAGTATCAATAAAAGTTATTTTTCGGCCACGGCGTTCAACTTGATAGGCGCCAATATGTTGCGTAATGCCACCAGCTTCGCCACCCATAACATTGGTATTACGAATTGAATCTAACAATTTAGTTTTACCATGATCAACATGTCCCATAACAACAATAATTGGTGCACGAACAGTTTTGTCGATTTGTTTTTCTAAAACATCTTTTATCTTTTTAGCTTTATCAACTTCCACTTTTTCGTCTGGTGAAATTTCTTTAGTTTCATAACCCATATCTGCTGCTACAATGGCCGCGGTATCATAATCAATACGTTCGTTCATGGAAGTCATAACACCATTTTTGATAAGCTCAGAAATAACAAAAGTTACTGGTCTTTTTAATAACTCAGCAAAATCTTTAACTGTTAAAACGCTGGGGATTTCGAGTAATGAACTACCCTCTCCGCCCTCAGTATCTTCATCTTTTTTAGAATATTTAAGATATTGCTCTTTTTGACGTTCGCGTTCAGAGAATTCACGCCAAGCACGGATAATCTTGCTGGCTAGCTGATCATCAACCTTAATGGCTTTTAAACCAATATCAAAACCTAGCGCTGGAAGCTTTTCTCTTAGTTCCTGAGCGTTAAGCTTTAGTTTTCTTGCTAATTCTGTTATATTCATATAGTGTAAGTAATGCTTTTATCCTATCAGAAATTGACCCAAACGTCAATGCTGAGTAATTTAATGATTTTATGAAATATTTCTTTATTTTAGGCCGTCACGCCGAACTCTCAATCTCCGAGATTGAAGCCAGGTTAAATCAACAAAAAACCGCTTTCAAGCTACTTCAAAAAGGTCTTGATTTTTTAATCTTAGAAACTGAGATAGAATTAGATGCTGATGATTTGATAAAAAAATTAGGCGGAACTATAAAAATTGGTGTAGTTGTTGATGAGCTACCAAAAATCACAGCCGAAATATTAGTTAACTTAATTCCAACATCAGACAAAAAAATCTACTTTGGGTTCAGCTTACATGGTTTTCAATATAATCTAACTAAGCTCGGATTGGAAACAAAAAAGTTAATGAAGGAAAATGATCTTAAGGTTCGCTTTGTTACCAGTCAAGAAAACCCTTTAAGCAGTGTCATAGTCCAAAAAAATCATTTATTGGACGGAGGCGCTGAATTAGTTCTAATGAAAACTGGAACGTCCTATACCATTGGCCGAACTTTGTGCGTCCAACCCTTTGAATTATTGTCTAAACTTGACTATGGCCGCCCAGCACGCGACAGCTTTTCTGGCATGCTTCCACCTAAACTTGCACAAATAATGATAAACTTATCCGACCCTGCACCTAAAGGCTTAATTTATGACCCTTTTTGCGGCTCTGGAACGATTTTGCAGCAGGGGTTGGTTCTTGGATACAATGTTATGGGCAGTGACATTAGCCCTAAAGCAGTTCAAGACACCAAAGAAAACCTCAACTGGTTGGCGTCCGAAATTAATCTTAAATCTAAATACTCTGTTTTCCAATCTGATATCACAAGACAAGGTCAACTCGGCATGCCCGTGGACACCATTGTTACTGAACCATATTTAGGGCCGGCCCTACGTGGACACGAGAAAAAAGATCAAATCGACAAAAACATTCAAAACTTAATGCGCCTTTACAAGACCTCTTTACAAAAATTTGCCGAATGGTTAAAACCGAGCGGCGTTGTTATCATGATAGTGCCCAAGTTTTTACTTGACGCTACGCCACACACCAACGAACAATTAATTTCAATCAACCTTATAAGTTTATTGCCACCGCGCTTAAAATTTGTTAGCAAGTGGGAATACGCCCGCGAAGGACAGCACGTAATTCGCGAAATCTACAAGCTTCAAAAAATCTAAATCAAATCCCCCAATTTCTATTTTTGAAAAAGGGGGATTTGTTTTTGTTTTGGCCCCTCCAATACTTCCGGAGGTATTCTAACGTTCCGCGATACGGAACTATTTAGAGCGAGTTTTCTTTGTTTTCTTTCGTAAGTGTTCAATAATGCGATGAATTTTTGACTTACCGCCGTTTTCTTCTAATTCTTCGAATAAGACTGCCCAAGCACCAAGCTGGAAGCTGGCATACCAGCTACCAACAAGTACCAATAAAACAGTAAAGATAATAATAGCGAGCACCGTAATTAAAACCATGGCAACCTTAGCCCCAGCAAGTAAGCAAATAAAGTAGACTAAAACAACAGGAGCTAAAATTAAGAAGGTGACGATGATGAACACAAGACCGACTAAAATATTAATTACGAAAAGTAATAAACCCATTTCTAAATTCAAAATTACATTTCGTTTAAATAAATGCCAAGCATGGCCCAAAGCTTCAAAGGCTGTTCTTTTGCGCAGCACAGCATAAGCCACGCCGTATATTGTTAAGAAATAAATTATTATTCCCAAAACAATAAAAACTACAAAAGATACTATGTAAAGTATTTTTTGACCTATTGGATTTTGTAAGCTTATTAAAGAAACAAAATAACCAATCATCACAAGGAATCCTAAAAGTATGACCTTAGTAATTACGTTTAACTCTAATACTGGCCAAAAACGATCGACCCCCACACGTAAACACTTACCAGCCGTCGTTTTTTTATTTTGATCATGATCAATAAACCCACGAATTAAAGCAGCCTGACAAATGATTCCTAGACTGATAATTAGTGCCAAAACAGCTAAGACTATAACCAAAGTAAAGATACTTAAGCCAAATGCACTAGCATCTGTTTGCCAAAGCATTTTTAGTTTACTCCAAGAAATCATACTGATAACACCCGACTCAGCATACTCTCGTAAAGTGAAAAAGATTGATCGTCCTTCAGACATGTTGTTAAAACTCCGCACCAAGGCTTCGTAAACACTTCCATTACCTACAAAAGCAGCAAAAAAACCTAGCACCCAAAGCCATTTGTTTTTTAAACTAATCTTCCAGGCGCGCTTTAGAATAGGACGGTAATAAGGAATCATATTTTTTGATATAAGCAAAAACCAAAAAATATTTTATTTTTGATTTTTGAATTTTATTTTTCGCTGTTTATATTATACCATTTTTTTGTTTTTAAAAGAAAATATTGTGGACAAAAAGGTAGGGAACAAAAATTTTTGTTCCCTACCTTTGTATTCTTTGTTCTAGTTGTCCTTCATCAATTTTTCAAAATCATCTTTTTCAATTGTTTCTTTGTCCATCAAGACAGCAACTAAAGCATCGACTTTATTCTTATTTTCATTAATCAGTCTTGTAGCGGTTGTGACGGCTCGAGAAATAAACTCATCAATTTCTTCATCAATTTCTTCAGCCACTTTTTCACTATAATTTCTTTTTTCGTTGATATCACGTCCTAGGAAAACCATTTCTTCTTTTTCTCCATAAATACGTGGAGCCAATTTTTCGCTCATACCATATTGAGTGATCAAACGGCGCGCTATTTTTGTGGCTTCGGTTAAATCACTTGAAGCGCCGGTCGTAACCTCACCAAAATAAATCTTTTCTGCGACATGACCAGCGAGCAAAACAGCTAAGTCATCAACATATTCAGATTTTTTGTATAAATGTTTATCTTCAATCGGTAATTTCAAAGTATAACCAGCCGCGTGACCACGAGAGATAATGGAAACTTTATGAACTGGATCAGCATTAGGTAAAACATGTGCCACAACCGCATGGCCAGCTTCATGAACCGCTGTAATTTTCTTTTCTTTGACAGAGAGCATGTGGCTCTTGCGCTCAGGTCCAAGCAAAACTTTTTCCACGCTTTGTTGCAATTCCTCTTGCCCTACTTTTCTCTTATTGCGTCTGGCAGTTAAAATAGCAGCTTCATTAAATAAATTGGCTAAATCTGCTCCAGAAAAACCAGGCGTTCGTTCGGCAATTTCTCTGATATTAACTTCTGGCGCTAATGGTTTATGGATGGCATGTACTTTTAATATTTCTTCGCGATCATTAATATCTGGCAATTCAATTATGACTTGTCGGTCAAAACGACCTGGGCGCAGCAAAGCTGGGTCCAAAACATCCGGTCGGTTGGTAGCAGCAATAACAATAACATTGGCATTGGGATCAAAACCATCCATTTCCACCAAAATTTGATTTAAAGTTTGTTCGCGTTCATCATGAGAACCACCAAGACCTGCGCCACGCTGACGACCCACCGCATCAATTTCATCAATAAAAATAATGCATGGTGCTTGTTTTTTGGCACGTTTAAATAAATCGCGCACACGCGAAGCCCCCACGCCCACAAACATTTCTACAAATTCAGAACCAGAAATTAAAAAGAAAGGGACATCAGCTTCGCCAGCAACAGCTTTAGCGAGTAATGTTTTACCGGTTCCAGGAGATCCCATCAGCAAAACACCTTTAGGAATTTTTGCTCCGAGGCTAGTAAATTTTTTAGGATTTTTCAAGAATTCAACGACTTCACCCAATTCTTCCTTAGCCTCTTTAACACCAGCGACATCTTTGAACGTGATACGTTGTTTTCCTTTTTGTTGAACTTGGCGCGCCTGACTTTGACCAAAACTCATAGCACGAGAATTCGCACCTTGAACTTGTCGCATCATGTACCAAATAAAACCAACAATGAGAACAAATGGTATTAGAAAAGGTAAAATAGTCGACATCCAAAATTGCCAACCAGATTCTGCTTTAACTTCAATGGCAACTTTTTTTAAATCTTCATTTTTAACACCTAAATTTGCTAAGAGTGTTGATAATGGCTCAGCCGTTTCTTTGTAAACCTCTTGTTTACTATCGTCTTGAAGTGTTAACTCCAAAACATCACCCTTAATATCAATTTTTTTCAGCTGACCTTGTTGAATTTCTGTAACCAGCTTATCAATACCAATGACAGCTGTTTTTTCAGTTGAAACATTATATAGGCTAAAGATGCTAGCAATGAAGAAAATTACTAATACGAAAATTATGAGATTTTTAACTAACGTGTTTTTCATAATTGTTTTTATTTACCCCGCATTTAACGTAATCGTTATAGTGCGTGGGTTTACTCGATGATTGTTTCTTCGGCGGCAGGAGTTTCTTCAATAACAACTGTCGCTTCAGGTGGGACTATGCCTTCGCTTTCTTCTTCGGCTTCATCGATTTCATCTTCAACCTGGACGGCTCTAAAGCCAGTTCCAGCTGGAATTAAACGACCGATAATAACATTTTCTTTCAAACCTCTTAAGTGATCAATGCGGCCAGTGACAGCTGAATTGATAAGAACTCGAGCGGTTTCTTGGAAGGAAGCGGCCGAGAGGAAGCTTTGAGTTGAAAGAGAAACCTTTGAGATACCAAGGAACACTTCGTCACCCTCGGCTGATTTAGCGCCTTCGGCTAATAACTGATTAGCTTCGCTAAAGGCTGCTCGTTCAACAACCTCACCTTCGAGTAAGAATGTATCTCCTGGATTTTGAACGTAAACACGAGAGAACATTTGACGCGCAATAAGTTCTACGTGTTTATCATTTAACTTCTGACCTTGAGAAGAATAAATGTATTGAATTTCTTTAAGAATATAATCTTGAACAGCTTCACGTCCAGCGATCTTATAATATTGTGCTAAATCTAAACTGCCTTCTGTAAGTTGAGCGCCTTTTTCAACCATGTCGCCATCGCGCACCCAAAGAACTACGCCAGCTGGAATAATATATTCTTTAACAGCTTCAACATCGCTCACAATCTTCAATTTACCATCAGCGAGGACTATACGGCCGTTGCGACGAGCTTTAACTTTATTCTTTTCTTCATCAATGAAAAGGGTTTCCTTTTCACCGACCAAATCATTGTCCTTAACTTTTAATTTAAAGCTGTCTTTTAAAGTATAAACTTCTTCTTCTCCAGCATCATTGTAAGCAATCTTTAAAACTCTTTCACCAAAAGATGTTTGAGCTAAAATTTCGCCCTTTGGTCCTTTGATTGTTTTTTGTTGCTCTTGAATTGAGACTAAACCAGCCACCTCAGCAATCAAAGCTTTTTTCTTTGGAGGACGAGCTTCAAAAATTTCTTCAACACGAGGCAAACCTTGAGTAATATCAGATCCAGCCACACCACCAGTATGGAAAGTTCTCATAGTAAGCTGAGTTCCAGGTTCACCAATACTTTGAGCGGCAATGATACCAACCGCAGTTCCAAGTTCAACTGGTTTGTTGTAAGCCAAGTCATAGCCATAGCATTTTTTACAAATACCAGTACTCATTTTACAACTTAGAGCTGAACGGATATGCATAGAAAGTAAATCTAATTTGGCTAAGTCGCGCGCAATGTCATCAGTAATAATTTCTCCGGCCTTCAAAACGACCTTACCGGTTTTTGGATGAAGGACATCAGAAATAACATAGCGGCCAACAACACGATCAATCAATTTTTGACCCATGCTTTCGCTTTCTTCCTTAGTCATGATGCGACCTTCTGTGTCGCCGCAATCTTCTTCAAGAATAACTAAGTCTTGAGCTACATCAACTAAACGTCGAGTTAAATAACCAGCGTTAGCAGTTCTTAAAGCAGTATCAGACAAACCTTTACGAGTACCATGAGTTGAAATGTAATATTCAAGAACAGAGAAACCTTCTTTAAAGTTGGCTTTAACTGGTAATTCGAAAATTCGACCCGATGGGTTGGTCACCAAACCTTTCATACCAAGCATCTGAGTCAATTGTCCCCAAGAACCACGAGCACCAGAGTTAATCATGGAATAAACTGGGCCTTCTGGTGGCAAAATATTTTGACTTAATTTTGTAACTTCATCTTTAATATGAGTCCAAACTTCAATAACCTTAGTATAACGTTCGTCACCAGTAAGCAAACCTTCTTCATATTGCTCATTGATTTCTTCGATTTCACCGTTTCCCTTATCAATCAATTCTTTTTTACCAATAACATCTGGTAAATCACCTAAACCCCAAGAGAAACCGGATTTAGTTAATTGTTTGAAGCCAAATGATTTAATACGATCAAGCATGTCTGCAGTTTCCTGGAAACCATAATACTCTAAACAAAGTTTTGTGATTTCACCCATTTTTTTCTTATCAACTACTTCATTATAGTAAGGCAACTTATCTGGTAATAAATCGTTGAACAAAATACGACCAAGTGTGGTGTTAAACAATTCATCTTTTTTGACCTTAGAGCCAAATTCCTTTTTAGAAACTCGAACCAACATTGGTTCTCGTAAAGTCATTTTTCGTAAATCATAAGCAATCTTAGCTTCCTCCGCAGAAGAAAAGGCCTTTGGTTTTTGGTTGGCTTTTTCTGTGTTAATAGAAGTAACATAGTAACCACCCCAAACCATATCCATTGAAGGCGTAACTACTGGATTACCTGTTGCTGGTTTCAATAAGTTCTTAGTCGATAACATCAAATCGCGAGCTTCAGCCTTGGCTTGTTCAGTGAGTGGTACATGGACAGCCATTTGGTCACCATCAAAGTCAGCGTTGAAAGCAGAACAAACAAGTGGATGCAATTGGATAGCGCGACCTTCAACCAAGATAGGTTGGAAAGCTTGGATACCCAGACGGTGCAAAGTTGGAGCACGGTTCAATAAAACATGAGCTTCGCGCACAGTTTCTTCTAAAATATCCCAAACTTCTGGACGATCAGCTTCAATAAAACGATTCGCGCTGCGGATATTATGTACGTATTCACGCTTAATTAATTGGCTGATAATAAAAGGCTTGAATAATTCCAAAGCCATTTTCTTTGGTAGACCGCATTGACCTAATTTTAATTCAGGTCCAATAACGATAACGCTACGGCCAGAATAATCAACACGTTTACCAAGTAAATTTTGGCGGAAACGGCCGCGTTTACCTTTAAGATAATCGGCAATTGATTTTAATTTGCGTTTTTGACCAGTGGAAGCGGTAGTGGTTTTACTGTGACGAGCAGAATTATCAATCAAAGCATCGACAGCTTCTTGCAACATACGCTTTTCATTGCGACAAATAACTTCTGGTGCATTCAAATCTAATAAACGGCGCAAACGATTGTTGCGAGAAATAACACGACGATACAAATCATTCAAATCAGAGGTCGCGAAACGGCCACCATCTAGTGGAACCATAGGTCGCAAATCTGGTGGAATAACTGGCAATGCCTTTAGCACCATGTGCTCAGGTTTGATATTATTACGGCTCAAACTCTTCAATAATTTGCTGCGGTTGATAAGTTTCTTTTGCTTGGCTGAGTTATCATCTTTCAATTCTTCTTCAATCTTCTTGATTTCAGTAGTTAAGTCAACTTTTTCTAATAATTTTCGGACCGCTTCGGCACCAATACCAGCATCAAAAACATGACCATATTTTAATGACATGTCATGATATTCAACTTCAGAAATAATCTTCAATGGTTTCAAGTCCTTGAGGTCTTTATCAGCCATTTCAAAATCTTCATCAAGCAAAGCCATCTCTTCATCGCGCCATTGGTTGGCTTTCACGATTTGATCGTTACGATCAGCCTTTTCTAAACCACCATTAGATTCAATTTGTTTAACTTTTTGTTCAAATTGAATTTCCAAAGTTTTCTTTTGTCCTTTATATTCTTTCTTCAAGTTTTCAATTTCAGTTGTTTTCAATTCTTCATTAACTTCCGTCACAATAAAATTTGCAAAGTAAATAACGCGCTCTAATTTTTGAATTGAAACATCAAGGATCAACCCAATTTTTGAAGGCACGCCACGTAGAAACCAAATGTGTGAAACAGGCACAGCCAAATCAATGTGTCCCATGCGTTGGCGGCGAACAATAGAACGAGTTACTTCAACTCCGCATTTATCGCACACAATGCCACGATAACGGATTTTCTTGTACTTACCGCAATAACATTCCCAGTCCTTACTTGGGCCAAAAGTACGTTCGCAGAACAAACCATCTTTTTCTGGTTTTTGAGTGCGGTAATTAATTGTTTCTGGACGCGTCACTTCGCCGTGTGACCACAAACGAATATCTTCGGGAGCTGCCAAGCGAAGTTTAATAGCATCGAAATCATTTATCTTTAATGTGTCTAAGCTCATATATGTATATTTTTAATTTAATAAATTAAAATTGCTGTTCCTTTCTGTCATCCTTTTCTTCCATATTATCATCAGTAGCTATACGTGTTCCATTCTTTAAAAGCTCCACATCCAAACATAAACCCTTAAGTTCTCGGATCAACACATTAAATGATTCCGGCACATTCAAACGGCGTATCGGTTCACCTTTAATGATCGATTCATAAGCTTTAGCGCGACCAAGCACATCATCAGATTTAATCGTTAAAATTTCTTGCAAAGTATGTGCGGCGCCATAAGCTTCGAGGGCCCAAACTTCCATTTCTCCAAAACGTTGTCCACCAAATTGGGCTTTACCACCCAATGGCTGTTGAGTAATAAGTGAGTATGGTCCAATTGAACGTTGGTGAATCTTATCCTCAACCATATGATTCAATTTGAGGATATAGTTATAACCAACTGTAATCTTATGATCAAAGTGTTCACCGGTTTTTCCATTCATCAGGTCTAACTGACCATCTTCATTATAACCAGCCTTAACCAATTCTTCTTTGATGACTCTAGTTGGGACACCATTTAAAACTGGAGTGGCCACTTTATAACCTAATTTATGAGCAGCTAAACCAAAGTGTGTTTCTAAAATCTGACCCAAGTTCATACGAGAAGCCACACCCAGTGGAGTTAAGATAACATCAATCGTTGTGCCATCTTCCAAGAAAGGCATATCTTCAACTGGCACAATTTTGGAAATAACACCTTTGTTACCATGACGACCAGCCAGCTTATCACCAACTTGAATTTTTCTAAGGTTGGCAACTGTAATTTGAATAGATTTAATAACACCAGGAGAAAGTTTATCACCATTTTCTTGAGAGAAAACGCGGATATCAACCACTTTGCCCTGTTCACCATGTTCTAAGCGAAGTGAAGTGTCGCGTACATCGCGTGCTTTTTCACCAAAAATAGCTTTCAATAATTTTTCTTCAGCTGATAATTCTGTTTCACCCTTTGGAGTAATTTTACCAACCAAGATGTCACCAGATTTGACAGTAGCGCCAACACGAACCACACCTTCAGCATCCAAATTTTTCAATTTTTCTTCAGAGATATTGGGGATGTCAGCAGTCACAACTTCAGAACCAAGTTTAGTGTCTCGGACGTCAATTGTATAATTTTCAATATGAACTGAGGAGTAACGATCGCGGTGTACTAATTTTTCTGAAATAATAATCGCATCTTCGTAGTTATAACCTTCCCACGCCATGTAAGCGACTAAAACGTTTTGGCCAAGAGCAAGTTCACCATTTTGAACTGATGGACCATCAGCAATAACTTGACCCTTTTTAACTTTTTCACCCATGTCTACTGTTGGTCGTTGGTTAATGCTAGTGGAAGCGTTGGAACAAACATATTTATTCAAACGATAACTCTTAATTTCACCACGCTTATTTAATAAATCAATTTTGTTTCCTTGCAAAGCAACCACTTCACTGTCTTCACTGGCTAAAACAACGTGACCAGAATCTCGGGCTGCAACTTCTTCCATACCAGTACCAACTATTGGTGAATCTGGGTGGACGCAAGGAACAGCTTGGCGTTGCATGTTTGTTCCCATCAGGGCGCGAGTCGCATCATCATGTTCAAGGAAAGGAATGAGAGATGTTGCCACACTTACGATTTGGTTTGAAGAAACATCAAGATAATCAACAAAAAAGATATGGTTGATTGTTGGTTGACCATAATAGCGGATGTCAACTTTTTCGGCCAAAAACTTGCCGCTTTCTTCATCAATCTTCGCATTGAAGGTTGCTGTAATAGTTTTTTCTTCTTTAATAGCATTTAAATATTCAACATTCTTGGTTGTAACTGTTTCCACGCAGCCAACAATGTCAGCCGGTATAAGTGGAGATTTATCTAAAGCTACACCAGTTACATCCTCGCCTTTTTTAAACAGAACAGCGCCGGTATTTGGATCTTTAAGATCCTTAATTACTTTATGTCTAACTTTAAAATATGGAGTTTCAATAAAACCATAGTCATTGATACGAGCATAACTGGCCAAGTGACCGACCAAACCAATGTTTGGACCTTCTGGAGTGGCAATTGGACAAATGCGGCCGTAGTGAGTGGTATGCACATCGCGTACATCGAAACCAGCGCGTTCACGAGACAAACCACCTGGACCCATAGCAGAAATACGACGCTTGTGTTCCAATTCTGAAAGTGGATTTGTCTGGTCCATGAATTGAGAAAGTTGTGATGACATGAAAAATTCACGTACCACACCAATCACTGGACGCGCATTGATTAACTTTGATGGAGAAAGTGTTGTTGGATCCATAGTACTCATGCGATCTTTAACAATACGTTCCATACGAGCCAAACCAACACGGAATTTATTTTGAACCAATTCACCGACCGCGCGAATTCTTCTGTTTCCAAGGTGATCAATATCGTCAGCTGGGTCTTGGCTAATATTCAAACTAATAATTTCTTTGATAACATTAACTAAATCATCAACTTTTAAAACACGGTTAGCTTCATCAAGTGGATATTCATTATTAAAACGTTGATTCATTTTATAACGACCAACTTTAGCAAAGTCATAACGATCGAAATTGAAGAACATGGCGTAAATCAAAGACTTGGCATTGTCAGCCGTAGCCAAATCACCTGGACGGATACGTTTATAAACTTCAATTAAACCTTCTTCTTGGTTGCTAGCAGCATCTTTAGCTAAAGTCGCTTCGGTAAAACTAATATCTGGATTTTTTTCAACATCTTTCAAAGCTTCACGGATTTCATTCTGAGTCATGCCAAAAGATTGTAGCAATGACGTAGCTGCAACTTTTCTTTTGCGATCAATTTTTACCCAAATAACATTATTAGAATCAGTTTCAAATTCTAACCAAGCACCGCGATTTGGGATGATCTTAGCTCCGTAGAAAACGCGATTACGTTCATGCAAAAAATTAGAAGTAAAGAAAACACCAGCCGAACGAATAATCTGAGAAACAATAACACGTTCAATACCATTAATAATGAAAGTGCCACGTTCAGTCATAACTGGGAAATCGCACAAGAAAATTTCTTGAGTTTCTTTTTTCTTAGTCTTGGTATTTTTCAAAGTTACTTTAACGCGTAGAGGTGCTTCGTAAGTAACATTTTTTTCTTTGCTGGTAACTTCATCAAATTTCGGTTCATCCAAATAATAATCATCAAAAAACAATTCCAAACCTTTATCTGAAATGTCAATTATAGGTGATACTTCTGTAAATAATTCGCGTAAACCTTCACGCAAAAACCAATCATAAGAATGTTTTTGAACTTCAATCAAATCTGGCAAAGGAAAACGGTATGAAGATGTGAAAAATTTACGTTTGTACGGTTTGGTATTTAACATAAAAAATGTGCCTCCTCCCGAATAACGAGACGAGGTTATAATAATTTATTTATATAACATTGTTTGGATGATTCCCTCTAAATTTAGCATTTATTTTGATGAAACCTTCATCCTGCGACCTGCGATCGTGAGGCAAAGTTTCCCTTGAGGGTTTAAGTTGTTTATACGCTGCTATACTAACAAAGATTTTTAACCTTGTCAAGTTTTTGGTGGATAATGAGCCGCGTATTATTTTTCTGTAATTTTAGACCTTTTTTAAGACCTTACGAATTACCTCCCTGTCATCCCAGGGGATATGTTTTCCACCAGCCACAGCCATCGCTTGTTCCGCACCCTTGCCAGTAACCAAGATTAGATCGCCGATTTCAGCTAAATTTAAAGCTTTTTCTATAGCCTCTTGACGATTTACAATTTTGTATAAATTCTGATTCATGATTTTCCCGGCTTCTATTGCCCCAGCTACAACCTGATCAATAATGGTTTCTGGATTATCATCATAAGGGTCTTCGTTCGTGACAATGGCAATATCCGCTTTTTCTCCCACAAGCTTGCCGAGGACAGGACGGCGCGCCACATCCCTGCCACCACCACATGAGCCAAAGACATGAATAATTTTATTCTTTTTTAATAAGACTATTGTTTCGTACATTTTTCGCATTGAATATGGTTCGGGGCAATAATCAACTAAAACAGTAAAAGCTTGTCCTTCATTAATAAGTTCCATGCGGCCTGGAATAACCGGCACAGATTCAAGCCCTTGTTTAATTTTCTGCAATTCTATTCCCTCTTCAAGTGCAATCGTTACAGCTACAAGCGAGTTATAAACATTGAAAGCTCCCAATAACTGCAAATTGATTGTTGTTAATCCAATATTGAAACTCGTACCCGTATTTGTAACTTGAATATTATTAGCAAAAACACTAGCCGAATGGTCGTGATCACTATAAGTCAATTTTTTATCAGCTGGAAAACTCAAAAAATAGGCAGAGTGTTCATCCTCCATATTGGCGACAATTGTTTTTTTGATGTGCTTGCCCTCGATCTTTTTCCATGGGCGCTCAGTCAAATGTTTGAACAATTCGCCTTTAGCCTTTTTATAATTTTCAAAACCACCATGGGCTTCGATATGTTCCGGTGTTAAATTAGTAAAAACAACATAATCATAGTTGATCCCTAAGTGTCGCGATTGAACAATCCCTTGGGATGAAGTTTCTATCACCGCATATTTACAACCAGCCTCAACCATTTGCTTTAATAATTTTTGCAATTGAAAACGACCAAGCATAGTCATCTTCTTATTATTCAACCATTCTTTATCTGCAACTTTAAAACCAACCGTTGAAGTATAACCGACTCGAAATCCGCCAGCTTCAAGTGCTTTGGCAATCAAAGCTACCGTCGTCGACTTGCCATTAGTCCCTGTGACGCCAATAACAATCATTTTGTCGCTAGGATTACCATAAAGTCGAGCTGACAAAACAGCTAAATATTTGTGATATAAATTTATTATGTTTTCGGGAACGAGCTTTCTGATTAAAGCTTTCATATTTTGTTAAGGTCAAAATTATCTTGATAAAGTTTATAATCTAATTTTTCTATTTTATTTTCTAACTCACTAAAGATACCTGTAACAATCTTTTTGATTTCGGGAAGCTTTTTGTATTCACTCTTTTCAATAATCCTTATCAATTGCAAAAAACCAACTGGTTTATACTTCAACTTCTTAGCATCCTTAATAATTTGAGAGAATCTAAGAGTTTTTGCATTCAAACATGACAATACCTTCAAATACTGAAAAAACATATCACCAATAACCATAACCATTCCCTCCCTATTTTTTGTTTCTGCAGCGTTTAATACTTTCGCTGTTGATTCTTGCACCTTATCCCAAACCAAGACTACTTGTTCATATCTCTTATTCCTGTTTTCCATGCCGAAGCTGTCAGATTTATACCTTTTGATTGAACTGTTTTCAATCAATTCATATCCGTTTTGTTTGAGAAAACATTTTAGCTCTTTAAGAATCTCAGTTACGCATTTTTTTATCTCGTCGTAATTTTTAAATTCTCCCTCAACTATAATCTTGGTAAGTTTTAAAAAGCTCTTTGGTTTTATTTTAAACTTTTTTGCTTCCTTTATTTTTTGGGAATAGGTTGTAAACGGTTGTTGATTGATAAAAGATAAAAAGTTCAGCACATTGTCAAACATCCGTTGTATCGCTAAGGCTATTCTGTCTTGTTCCTTCTTGCCAACGATATTTATGAGCGCCGTACTTGTAGATAGAAGACTCGGCCACAACAAGACAGCTTGATCAAGACATTTTTTCTTCAAATCTACTATTTTGTATTGATTAAGTTTGTCAGCAAATGTTTTGTTATAAACAGGCATGAGGATATCAGCTCCGCTTCCAAACCAGGCACTCGAGACCTCTTTAACCTCGCGGATATAAACCTCTTTAATTATCCAGATCAGTTCCACCAATAAACCATCACAAATTTTTCGCATTTTTGCGTAAGGCAATTTCTTTTGGCCACGTGGCATTTCTTTTAAAAAAACGAACAATTCCAAATCAGAATATGGTTGATCTGTCTTCCGAGCAAAAGACCCGCGAGTGGCTATCGCCATAAGATTTTTACCAAACTTTTGTTTGATAAGTGGCACGAGAGACATAAGCACTTGCGCTCTTTCTTTGTGTGTATGTTTTTTGATTCCCTTCATAAAATATTACCTGCACAAAGCATACCTGTTTTGACATTTTTTTTCAATAAAAATCGGGAACAGTGTTTGCAACTGCTCCCGTTTGTGGTCTCTACGTGATCCCAAGACAAAGTCTTTCCTCGATAAGATCAAGATCCCTGTTCAGTGCAGCGAAATCTAACCGTGTGTCGGCACCACCGGTGAAAGAAACCGGTCCGACGCGCGAGAAGAAACGTTCTGCCTCCGGACTTGTCAGTGCGGCCAAACTTCCGACAGCAACAGGCACAGAAGAACGAGGTCCGATAAGTCCGCGCTCTCTCATCCTTTTCGCTACGGAAAATCGCGGTTTCATGATCAATCTCCAAGGGGTTCCCTTACTTTCATCTTATCAGTAGCCTCTAATTAGTCAATAAACTAACGTACCTTTGACAAATCTGTTATAATCGAATAATATAAGAAGCTAATTCAGTTATAAGCTAGCAAGTAAAGTCAGTGAAATAAGCCCGTCTAAAATTTACTTAGAACTTATCTCGCTTACAGCTTATCTCGCTAAAGAATATGTCAGAACGCATGCTCCACGTAAACGAACGCATCCAACAAGTCCTCGCCGAAGTGCTTTCTAAAGAAGCAGAAATCCCGGCTGAGTATTTTATTTCTGTGACCAAAGTTAATTGCGCACCAAACCTGCGCAATGCTTTTGTCAGCGTCAGCATTTTCCCCTTTACCAAAGCCAAGGAAGGTTTAGAATATTTAAACAAACACAAAAGATTCATTCAAGGTCTTTTTGGCGAACACATTAATTTAAAATTTACACCAGTTCTCGAATATCGACTTGATGAGTCTGAACAAACCGCTGACGAAATTTACCAGATAATCGATCACCTATGAGCCTCTACGAGCAAGTTTTGGAAAAGATACAAAATAGTCAAAATATTTTAGTCATTGGTCACGAGAATCCAGATCCTGATGCCATCGGCGCTGGCGGAGCACTTCTTTATTATGTTGAGGAAAAATTTCCCTCAAAAAATATTCTGCTCGCCAATGTTAATGCTCTTCCGCAGGATCTATTTTTTTTGGGCATTCAAAAATTTTCTTCTGCCCTGGCTAATATTGACCTCACTAAATTTGATTTAATTATTATTGTTGATTGCGGAGAGTTGAGACGTACTGGCATTGCTGATAAACTGAGTGACATCAAAGGAAAAATATTTACCATTAACATTGATCATCACGACTCGAATAAAGGCTTTGCTGATTTAAACATTGTGGAAATTGTCTCTTCCTCATCAGAAATTATTTGTCGTCTTTTAAAAACTGGCAATGTGCAGCTTAATAAAAAGATCAGCACCTGTTTACTCACTGGTTTAACTTATGACACTGCCTACTTCACAAATTCTGGAACCACGAAAGAAGCATTAGCGATCGCATCCGAGCTAATGAAAACAGCGGCAGACATCCGCGCGATCGTGCGGCACACTTTAAAAAATAAAACACGCGATACCTTGCGACTTTGGGGCGAAGTGTTAACGCAGCTTCATTATAATAATAAATATCAAGTCGCCGTCGCAGTTATTCCCAAAAGCACACACATTGACCCAGAACTTTTTAATGATTTAAAAAATTATTACCTTCAATATTTACAAGAAGCTAAGTTCATTATCATTCTACGTGAATCTGATGATGGACTTATTCATTGCAGTTTGCGAACTACGCGCGACAATGTCAACGTTGCTAAACTCGCGGAAAAATTTGGTGGCGGTGGGCATGTTAAGTCAGCGGGGTTCTCGTTTCCTGGGGCATTGGAGAAGACTGCGAGTGGTTGGAGAATAAAATAGCAAATCCTAAACGTCATTGCGAGCTGGTCTAGAATATATCACGAAGCAATCTCCCATATCTAAAATGATGAGCCGAACCAGCCGATCTCCAATGGCAGTTCATAATCATTAAGGTTTAGGGGGTTGCTTCCTATGGATACGATCAAGAGATTGCTTCGACACGTTTGAATACGTTAGAATTGCGTGTCTCGCAAATCGGATGAAATTTCGTAAAAAATAAAAGCCAATAAAAAAATCTCCGTTTATTCGGAGACTTTTTTTATTTGAAGATTTATTTCTCTTCTGCTTCCTGAACCAGCGAGATACTCGCGACCTTATCACCCGCAGCGCGTAATCTCATCAATCGAACACCTTGCGTATCGCGACCAAGAACATTAATGCTCTTGAATGGTAAGCGAATGACCTGACCCTTTTCTGAAATGACAATCACGTCTTGATCAACCCGTTCACCAGCATCAACCACAAACCCATTTACCACTTTTCCTGTCTTGGACGAAACCTTGGCCGTACGCACACCAGAACCACCACGATTTTGAACTTTATAATGTTTTAATTCACTTAATTTTCCGTAACCGAGTTCAGTAATAATCAAAACTTGCAGATTTTTATTACTTGAATCAATGATTCCCATGCCAACTATTTGTCCCTTACCCTTGATACGAATACCGCGTACGCCAGAAGCTGAACGACCCATAGGGCGGACAGCAGTTTCTTTAAAGCGGATCGATTGACCATTATCAGTAATCAAACTAATTTCTTGTTTACCGTTGGTTGCACCAACCCATTTTAATTTATCATCTCCCTTTAATTTGATAGCAATTAAACCAGAACGTCTGACATTAGAGAAATCTTCAATTGGTGTTTTCTTAATCACGCCCTTTTCAGTAACCATGACTAGATTTTTCACTTCAGCCAAACTATCAGATGCCAAAACTGTTGAAACTTTTTCTGCTTGACCTAGTTGCAGGAAGTTCACCAAAGCTTGCCCCTTGGCTGTTCTGGAAGCCAGTGGGATATCATAGGCTTTAAGCATAAAGACTCGTCCCAAAGTTGTGAAGAACATCAAATCATTATGTGTCATGGTGCTAAAGAACTGTTCAACAATGTCTTCTTCTTTGGTTGTTAAACCGATCACACCTTTACCACCACGTTTTTGTGCTTTGAATGTATCGATCGGTAAGCGCTTGATATAACCATCATTTGTAATGATAATGAGTGTTGGCTCATTCGGCACTAAATCTTCTTGTGAGAATTCACCCACAGCACCTTTGATAATTTTGGTGCGGCGATCATCACCAAACTTATCTCTAATTTCAACAAGTTCATCTTTGATAACACCCAAAATTTTCTTTTCTGATGCTAATAATTCTTTTAAGTTCTTGATAATCTGCTGCTTTTCTTTTAACTCAGCATCTATTTTTAATTTTTCAAGATTAGCCAAATTTTGCAAGCGCATTTCTAAAATAGCCACAGTCTGAACTTCAGAAAACTTGAACTTGGCCATCAAATTTTTCTTGGCTTCTTCTTTATCTTTAGATTGCTTAATAATTTTAATGACCGCATCAATATTGTCAATGGCTTTTTGCAAACCTTCCAAGATATGTGCACGTTCAGCGGCTTTGCGGAGTTCATATTCTGCGCGACGGCGTACAACTTCTTGTCGGTGCTTAACAAAATAAACCAAAATATCTTTTAAATTCAAGACCTTTGGTTGCAGACCATCAACAAGTGCCAACATGTTAACATCAAAATTTGATTGGAGTTGAGTTAACTTGAATAAACGATTTAAAACTTTTTTAGGATAAGCTTCTCGTTTTAAATCAATCACTACGCGGACACCATCCTTATCAGATTCATCACGCACATCGCGGATGCCTTCAAGTTTTTTCGTTTTAACAAGATCAGCAATTTTTTCGAGTAATGATGCTTTATTTAATTGATAAGGCACTTCATTAACAATAATTTGGAAAGTGCCAGCTTTATTTTCTACAATATCTGTTTTGGCGCGCATAACAATTTTACCTTTACCCGTGGTGTAAGCGCGACGGATTTCTTCTGCATTATAAATGATACCGCCGGTTGGAAAATCAGGACCTGGAATAATTTTGATTAAATCATCAATTGAACAATCATTATTTTCTATATAATAAATGATACCGTTGCAAAGCTCAGTTAAATTGTGTGGCGGAATCTTGGTAGCCATACCAACAGCGATACCCATGGTGCCACTCAGCAATAAATTGGGTAGTTTGGCTGGAAAAACTTTTGGTTCTTTATGACTGCCATCATAGTTTGGCACAAAATCAACAGTTTCTTTTTCTAAATCAAAAAGTAATTCTTCGGCAATAGCAGATAATTTGGCTTCAGTATAACGCATCGCAGCGGCACCGTCCCCATCCATTGAGCCAAAGTTACCTTGACCATTTACAAGTGGATAGCGCATAGAGAAAGTCTGCGCCATACGTACCATACTGTCATAGACAGCTTGGTCACCGTGTGGATGATATTTACCTAACACCTCACCGACGACGGTGGCAGATTTTCGATATTTGCCATTAGCTCGTAAACCAACATTCCACATGGCGTAAAGAATACGACGATGAACTGGTTTTAAACCATCACGCACATCGGGCAAAGCACGCGACACAATAACTGACATGGCGTAATCAATATAACTGCTTTGCATTTCGTCAACAATCGAAACTCCACGAATTTTATCATTCGTGTCGTTTACATCTTTTGGTTCTTTATCCCCCTCATGACTAATCGGCTTTCTGATGAGTTTTCTCGCTTTCATAATTATAAAATATCCGTATTCTTATTTTTCCCCCGCTGCTCGCGAGCGGCGGGGTTCATTTTATTATTGTATTGGTGCGACTTCTACTTTTTCTGCACTCGGTGCATCCTTTGTTCCAGCCGTGTCACCAGCAACACTATGAGTTACAGTTGCGGCTGTGCCGGTGCCAAGAGCACTCTCGCTTTTTTCAAGCACGCCTTGCACTTCGTCGAATGAATTGAACATTTCTTGTTGTGCCTGCTCAAAAGTTTGTGTAACATTACCATTCATCTCTGAATTGATCTTATTAAAATTCTGACGCATTGCGATAAACCAACCAACAAAGATGATGCCTGCAGTTAAGAACACGCAGAGCCATAAGACTAAATATCTTGAATCTTGTTCTTTTCCCTCCATATTTTTTTATTTATTCTTTTTCTAAAATTATAAATTTTGTTTCTTCAACTGGTAAATCTTTTTTCTGGAATTTAAATTTATTCATCTTCTCACCATCGCTACCCATTTCCTTACAGAAAGCTTCAACTCCAGCCAGATCAATATTCAAACCAGGAATTTTATAATGCATAGGGATAACCACGCGTGGTTCTAGTTGACGCACCACCTCGGCCGCATCCTTAGCATTAAGCGTATATGTACCTCCAACAGGAATAAGCAAAACATCAACTTCACCAATTTTTTCTATCTGCGCCTCGGAAAGTGTAGTGCCCAAATCTCCACAATGTAAAATGCACAGATCTTCACTTTCTATTTTATACATGGTTGATTTACCAAGCTTGGCGCCTTCTTCTTTATCATGATAAGAACCAATGCCTGTAACAAACATCCCTCGAAATTCGTATTCACCGGGGCGATCAACAATAAAAGGTGTTTTTTCATCTACGCCGATAATACCTTCAACATAATTGTGGTCATGATGATCATGACTAACTGTCACAATATCAGCGCGAGTTTTTGGCAAACGCAAACCAATATCCTTATCATAAGGGTCAGTTACCAAAACAACTGGAATCCCGTTAATTTTATCTTCGATTTCGAAACAAGATTGTCCTAACCAAGTAATATTCATATATATAATGATGATTTATGCTTATGTAAAGCAAGTTCATTTTATCATCTTTTATATAAGAAGTAAACGGGATTCACCTCAAATCAATTTACATTTTATTATTATTCTACTAACATTTAGATAAGTAAGAATCCTCTTCTCGAGGGAGGCCCAAGATGGAAACGGACGGAAAAACGAGTGGATCGCAAGCATCGGCAGAAGGATCGGAAACCAGGGCGCAGCTGCAAGCTCAACAAAAAAGACTCGAAGAGGCGCGAGTAAAACTGCGGGCAATTCTCGAGCAGACACGAAGACACCAAATCAGATCATATGGCACAGGCATGCCGCCCGACTATCTGTAGTCAAAAACCCCTAACTGTCGCAACGATAGTCGGGGGGAATCAAAAGCAGCTTTTAATAAGGCTGTTTTTGATTTCAGCAAGAAATCTTGACAATTTCCTTGTTTTCTAATAATATTTGTTTGCAGATTGGCTTAGGCTAATCTGACATTTTTGAAAGGAGTCATTTTACAATGACTAAACAAATTGATTGGAAAACGACCGAGATGGGAAAACTATTGGAGTCGGACAGTGCTTCTAGCACTTTTCCAAACGTAGGCGATATCTTAACCGGCAAAGTAATTGCGGCTTCTAAGAAGGAGGTCTTAATCGACTTTAACGGAGTTCTAACAGGCATCGTCCGCGGCAAAGAACTTTACAATGAATCAGAGGAGTTTTCTAACTTAAAAATTGGGGATGATGTTGAAGCAACCGTCATGGATTTAGAGAATGAACAAGGTTTGCTGGAACTTTCATTCCGTTTTGCAGGACACCAAAAAGCTTGGTTAACCCTACAAGGTTATAAGGAAGAAAACAAAACCGTGGCAGCCAGAATCAATGATGCTAACAAAGGTGGCTTACTCGTTACCGTTGCTAACGTCCATGGTTTCTTACCAGTTTCTCAACTAAGTCCTGAATTTTATCCACGCGTTCAAGGTGGAGACAAAAACAAGATTTTAGAGAAATTGAAAACTTACGTTGGTCAAGATTTTAAAGTTAAAATCCTTGATGCTGACGAAGAATCTGAGAAATTGATTGTTTCTGAAAAGAATGCTTGGGAAGAAGAACAAAAAGATGTTCTTAACAAGTATAAAGTTGGGGACCTGATTGAAGGCACAATTACGGCTGTTACAGACTTTGGTGTTTTCGTAGAATTTGGTGAAAACCTTGAAGGTTTAATCCATATTTCTGAATTAGCTTGGCAAAGAATTGATGATCCACGCGAACTCTTCGACGTGAATCAAAAAATCAAAGCTGAAATCATCAAGATCGATGGCTCAAAGATTTTCTTATCAAGTAAGAAATTAAAAGATGACCCATGGAAAGACATCGAGAAGAAATACAAAATCGGTGACTTCGTAAGTGGTACTGTTGTCAAAACAACACCCTTTGGTCTCTTTGTTGAACTTGATAAAGACATCCACGGCTTAGCTCATATTTCTGAGCTTTCGGAAAAAACAATTTCAAACATCGAAGATTTCTGCAAACCAGGTGAAGTTCTCAAATTCAGAATTGTTTCTCTTGAACCAGCAGAACACCGCCTAGGTCTTAGTCTCAAAGCTCCAGAAGAAAAAGCTGTGAAGGAAGAAAAAAATGAAAAAGAAACTGAAGAAAAAAAAGAGAAAAAAGGAAAAAAGACCAAAGCAGAAGCTAAAGAAGAAGTTGAAGTTATAGAAGAAAAAACTGAATAATCGTTCGATACCAAAAATCTAGTCGCAAGCGCAAGGCTGGATTTTTGTTTTAATAAAAAAAATTACCCCGCACAACACTGTGGTCATGCGGGGAACAAGCGCTTAATTACGTAGAACCGCAAGGATCCTTACGATCTGAGCGAACGAAGGTCGCTACGAGGACACAGAGTGAATTGGCCGTAAAGGATTCGCCCTGAGCAGAAACGGAGACAGAGCCCACCAAATCCCAACCACCATCACGGAAAAGCTCTTCCATCTTCTTTTCCAGATCCCTCGCAGCTTCTTCCACGGTATTCGCTTCCGCGGTCAAGAGCTTCGGCTTGTACCTCATGCGTCGCTTCCTTTCGGTTGGAGTGTTTACTCAGTCCATGCGGAAGCCGCAGTTCTTGCACCCCAGCGGACTGGGGTCAGGCTCACCGCAGTTGAGGCAGGTACCAGTAGATCGAGGCTGAGGCTTCGGTGCGGGCAGGTCCGGACGGAGGTAGTCGCACTTAGTGCAGGTGTGTACTTCGTCAGCGTTCATGGTACCGCAATCGGGACATTTCCACGGCGGACGATTTTCGACCGTCAGGATCTTGCCAGGAGCTGGCACGAACGGCTTGGGTTCCGGCTTGCTCCAGATTTCGATGGCCGTCGGGACGAACAGCTTCACTTTCTGTCGCGGATCGCCATCACCCGTAAACCCCGAATAGAAGACCACGTTGGTGGCTTCTTCTCCCGGAGCGATGCACTTGTAGCCGTCTTTCTTCAAGTAGGCGCGAACCGCTTCGAGAGCGTTAATCGGAGGCTTCTCGTAAGTTCGACCCTGCAACATGTGCGTAACGATACCAGGTGCGTTGTTCGCGATGTCCCCGACGATGAACAAGGTCACCACACGATCGTCCACAACCATAGTTTCTTCTCCTCCCTAAAGGTTCAGCGCAAACGACATTTCAATCTAACAATTTCCATAATTTTTGTCAATTTAGCCAATCTTGCAAAAAGTTAACAATAGTGCTATATTGCAATTACTTAAGTTAATAAATAAACTGTTTTCTGTTGTGCTGGTTTTTTGCGGAATTTGAAACTTTTGACTAAACTTAGCGAATCTAAGTCATAGCGAAACGCATATCTTCTTAATACAAGGCCAAAATTTAGCTACACTTCATATCTCTTTCTAAACCAGAGCCTCCCTTGGCCTATTCCGTAAAAAATCATTTTCACAGCAGGAACAATGTAGAATATGTTGTATCCAATTTTTATCGTGGTCGGGTTGGCGGTCGGGGCCTTTTCCGGTTATATAATTCGTAAAAAAGTAGCTCAAACTGAAGCTAACTCTGTTGAATCAAAGATGCAGGTAATGATCGAAGAAGCCAAAGGTAAAGAACGCGAAATTCTTTTACAAGCTAAAGACAAAGCCATTGCAGTCATAGACGAAGCCAAGAAGGAAGAAGCTACACGTCGCCAAGAATCTAAAGAACAGCAACAACGTTTAGAAAAACGCGAAAATCTTTTCGATCAAAAATTGCTCGAACTTGAATCTAAGCAAACTAAAATTTTAGAAAAAGCTAAGCAGTTAGAAACAGTCAAACAAGAAATTAATGACATCAAAACTCAGCAATTAGATAAATTAGAAAAGATTGCACAAATGGATAAAGCTGGCGCACAAGAAGTTCTTTTGCGAAATGTTCAAACCGAAATGGAAGAATCTCTCATGAGCCGAATCAGAAAATTAGAGAACGAAAATAGTACTCAACTTGATGCCAAAGCACGAACAACCTTGGTACAAGCTATCCAACGTTGCGCAGTTTCACACGCGGTTGAAGCCACCACAACTATGGTTGACTTGCCTTCTGACGAAATGAAGGGCCGCATTATTGGACGTGAAGGTCGCAACATTAAAACATTAGAACAACGCATCGGCGTGGAAATTGTGGTTGATGATACGCCGAATGTAATTACTATTTCTGGCTTCAGCCCAATTCGCCGTCATGTTTGTAAACGAGCTTTAGAAAAATTAATTTTGGATGGACGTATTCATCCTGCCAAAATTGAAGAAGCCATTGAAGAAGCTAAAAAAGAAATTGCGGTTGAAATTAAAAAAGCCGGCGAAGATGCATGTTATGAATTAGGCATTGCTGGGCTCGATCCAAAATTAGTTCAAATTGTTGGTCGTTTAAAATATCGTACCAGTTACGGACAAAACGTTTTACAACACAGTATTGAAGTTGCGCACCTTTCAGCCATGTTGGCCGAAGAACTTGGGGCCAATGTCACTGTCGCCAAAAAAGCTGGTTTCTTACATGATATTGGTAAAGCAGTTGATCATGAAATTCAAGGCACTCACCCAGAAATTGGCCGCGACATTGCTAAGAAATTCAATCTTCCTGACGAAATCATTCAACCGATTTTAACTCACCACGAAGATAATCCAAGTACACTTGAATCTGTTATCGTTAAAATCGCTGATGCTATTTCTGGTGCTAGACCTGGCGCGCGCAAAGACACTTATGAACGTTATATCCAACGTCTAGAAGAATTAGAATCAATCGCTACTCGCGAAGAAGGTGTTGAAAAAGCTTATGCTATTCAAGCCGGTCGCGAAGTCCGTGTCTTTGTACATCCAGATAAATTATCTGATTTACAAGCGCACGAAAAAGCAAAGATTATTGCAAAAAATATTGAAAGCGAACTCAGATATCCTGGTGAAATTAAAGTTACGGTTATTAGAGAGAATAGAATTGTGGAGTACGCAAGATAAAAATTACTTTAAAGAAGTTCCACGCGAGTGGAACTTCTTTTTTATAATTAAAGACCCTGCACAGTTGACTGCACAGGGCTTTTTGTCTATCTGAACTGACCGTTACTTTTCAATTTTCTTCTTGGCCAAGAACCAACCATCAGACACTCGCCAAAGATGCGGAGCTTGTTGTTCTAACGGCATTGAAATCCCTGCTTTTTGCAAAACCAGTTCTCGCCCGTCTTCCTTGCCCAGACACCTAGCTCCAATAATGTAAGGATAGTAACGATAAGTTCCGTCTCGGAACCAAACCTCAGGATCCGGCTCTGTTAAATATTCCTCGTAGCCTGTTCCTATCGCACAAACTGCTTTCCACAAGCCACTTATAAAGGGAACAACTCTAACCAACGCCAGAAGTTCTTCGAGCGAGCACATTTCCAAATCATGCTTTGCCGCATAACTCAAAATACGTCCGACGCTCAAATAATCATCATTAGTTGCTCGCTTCCACTTAATTAACTGCGGCTGGAACTGCCAGCGCCCCGAACGATGAGGGAACCGCTCTAAATCATTCGTGATTTCGAGGAACGCAGAACCAGCCATCTGCTCCATAAAAGTCTGATCTGCATTGACCTCTATCGTGACTTCAATTGGCACGATGACAGTCGCACTCGGCAAGAAACCTTCTGCTGCCCTGATAGCGGAAGATTTAGCACCAGAAAGGAGCAAGCTGCTGAGTTCACCCCCAGCTGAGTTACCGAAATGCTCTAGCTTTCTTTTCGCATCTGGCATACTCAAAAGCTTCCGCGCATCGCTGTATCCAACGCTAGAAAAGAGCTCCATCTCTGCAGCAAAGAGAACGGATTTCCTTTTCATTCAAGCCTTCCTTTCAAGTTGAGAGCCGAACAAATAAGAGTATCAAACTCAGAATAAAATGTCAACACTTTTGTGATGACACTTATTGACAAACAGAATAAACTTAGCTAAAATAAAACTAATCTTATTTTGTCTTTGATTACTGCCTTGTAAATTTAGCTCAAAAACCTAAATCACATAATTTGTGACATTTATGCTCCGAGAAAATCTCCTCAAATTAAATTTTACGCCCAACCAAGCTGATGTTTATCTTTCTTTACTAGAAACAGGCGAAACAAAAGTTGGCTCACTAATTCAAAAAACAAAATTTCACAGAAACATTGTTTACCGTGCGCTGGATGATTTAATTACTCGTAAAATTGTCAGCCGGATAACAAAACGCGGCGTCTTTTATTACAAAACACTTTCTCCAGAGGTCATTATTCAAGAATTGAAAAATCAACAAGATATTGCCAAGGAAGCAATCTCACAGATTAAGGAAATTGATCGACCAAGCGAATCAGAAATTATCGTATTATCTGGACAACAAGGTTTGATAGATACTTATAAAATGTTTTTGGATCAAGGAGATGATGTTTACGTACTAGGTGCACTCTTTAATCTGCCACAAAAATATACATCGGGTAATTTGGATGAAACAAAACAGAAAGAATTATCAAAAATTTTAGAACAGTTCAAAAAAAACAAAATTAAACATTATGCGTTAGCGCAAAGTTCAGTGAAAAACGATTCTGACTTCATTAAAAACAAAACGTTCGTTGATCATTTACGTTTTTTGCCAAAAAACTTGCCACCTTCACCCTTTGTTATCTGGATTTCAGGAAAAATTGTTGCCCACGTACTTTGGGAAAAACCAGAAACTATTTTTGTTATTAAAAATAAAAAAATTGCAGATAGCCACAAAGAATATTTTAATTTACTCTGGAAACAAGCAAAAGCTTAATCAAATCTCAAGTGAAAGAAGTTCTGCTGAAGCGGAGCTTCTTTTGTTATACGATTTGCGAGCCCGTTAATTTGCAATGAATTCAACAACCGGGCGCGGCAATCTCTTACTCGTTTCTTTGGCGGACGATCAAGAGATTGCTTCGTCGCTGAATCGTTCAGTGTGGCTCCCTGCCTGCCGGCAGGCAGGCTCGCAAATCGGATAAAAAAACGCCCCCGCCCGATGAGGGGAGGAGGCGAAGAGCGGCTATGCCGGCGTAAGGAGGTAGTTTTCCCGGTGATGGGATCCCACCTCAGCCTCGCTGACACTCAAGATGCAGTACTTTTTCGTGGACAACGCCGACACAGCGCGCAAGATACCAGAAGGTTCCTGCACGAAGAACATGTTCAACTTGTTCGCGAAGATCGCATTGAGTGCAGGATCCTGTAGCGCTTCTACGCACACGGCAAGCACCTGAGCCAGTGATAGCGGCCGTCCGCCATGGTCACGTGCCAGATACTTGCAATCGACGTCGCGAGTTTCACGTCTGGCAGTGAGAACGAATTCCGGTTCTGGCCGGATGACAACTTGGCCAAAAGTCTGCATGAAGTGCAATTCTTTTCCAGGGCCATCATGACCACCCCAGAAAAGACCAACCGCCTCACGGTTATGAGGATTGAAACCAGGGAGCCGCTGGCACACTCGGAAGGTCTCGGTCGTTGCCGGGACTTCGATTCGGTAGTCGTGGGTGAACGGATACACAGCCGGTCTGGAATGTATCATGACCTAACCTCAAGAGAGTTTGACGTCCAAGATGCGGACTATTTATGCTAACAATTCTTTTAAGTTCCGTCAACAATTTATAGGACCCTTGCCCCGCATCCGAACGTAGTGAGTGGTGTGGGGTTTTGCCTTATTTTACTTATTTTGCTATACTTAGCTAATAAATTAAAACTATGTCACAAATCAAAATATTATTCCTTGGCGACATCATGGGCAAGATAGGCCGCAATGCCCTCAAAAAAGCTTTACCAGAACTCAAAGAAAAGTATAAGCCTGATTTAGTTATTGCCAATGCCGAGAACCTTGCGCACGGAAAAGGGATTACAGAAAAAACATTAAAAGAAATGATGGACGCTGGGGTTGATTTTTTCACTTCTGGCAACCATGTTTGGAGCAATGCCGAAGCTGAACAAATTTTCCAAAAAGATAAATTACCCATCATTCGTCCAGCCAACTATCCACCAGGTCTACCCGGCGATGGTTATAAAATTGTTGAGATCGGTACCAAGAAAATTTTGATTGCTAACCTAATGGGCCGCCACTTAATTATAAAAGAAAATTTTGATTGCCCCTTTCGTGCTTTAGAAACAATTCTAGATCAATATAAAAACACCAAGCTCGATGCAATTCTAGTTGATTTCCACGCTGAAGCTAGCTCAGAAAAAACTTGCTTCCCTCGTTACTTTGATGGCAGAACCAGCGCCATTTGGGGAACACATACACACGTCCAAACTGCGGACGAACAAATCCTTCCACAGGGCACAGCCATGATTTCAGACGTGGGTATGGTAGGCTTAAAACATTCAAGTTTGGGAATCGAACTGGCCGACGCTTATCGTAAATTTATCTATCAAATTCCAGTTGAGCACAACATCCCCGAACATGGTATTTGCCAAATTAATGGAATTTTTGTTATAATTAAGCCAGAAAACGGTAATGCCAAATCTATCGAAAGAATCAACTTTGAAGTCGAAGTTTAAAACTTAATATAATAATAACTAAAACGAGTATTATGAATAAAGCAGAATTAGCCAGTGTCATTGCAGATAAATGCAATGTAACAAAAAAACAGGCCGAAGATATTCTAGACTGCTTAACTGGCGTTGTTATTGATACTATTAAAGCTGGGGGCGAAGTTACATTAACGGGTTTCGGTACATTTTCAGCTCGTGTACGCAAGGGTCGTGAAGGTGTTAACCCACAAAAACCTGCAGAAAAAATTACCATTCCTCCAACCAAAGTTGTAAAATTCAAAGCTGGAAAAACCTTAAAAGATTCATTAAAAGCAAGCCAATCTTCTAGCACAATCTAAACTCCAAGAATAAAACAGACGAAGCCTTAGCGACGTCTGTTTGTTTTCCTCTAAATTTTCAGATATAATGCTGAATATGAGCAACCCGATCGAACCAAATTGGCAAGAACATTTAGATGATTTAGAAAGTCTCTATCATCCAGATAATTTTTTCTTTCACCAAAAAGTCCGCCCAACTTCAGAAGTAAACATTAGAGAAAGTTTTGCTCCACTCACTCTCATGGATGAAACCGAGATTCCAGAAGAAGGCCAACTGGCTATCGACATTTTTCAAGATCAAGAAAATATTTATGTACTTTCTCCTATTGCCGGCACGCAAGTTGATAAAATTGAGATTAGTCTGGATAAAGATATTTTAACTATTCGCGGTGCACGCCAAGAAGATCTGACTAACACAGATAAAGAATATATTTATCGTGAATGTTATTGGGGACGTTTTTCGCGCAGCGTTGTTTTGCCTTTACCAGTAAAAGCTGATAAAGTCACAGCGGAATTAAAAAACGGTGTACTCAAAGTTACTCTGCCTAAAGCTCAAGAAAATGACAGAGTGAATATTCCTGTTCAAATTGTTGAAGAATAAACAACCCCGCTGTCTTGCCGCACTTGATGCGGCATCCAGTCAGGTCACAAAGCATGTCCTGGACGCCGGATTAAATCCGGCGAAACAATAGTGCTAATTTATATTTATTTTTACTTAATTCTAAATTCTCTATACTAAGTTCTTAACTATGTTCTATTTAGAAGGCACAATCGATCGGTTCGAAAATGATGTCGCTGTTATCCGTTTAGAAACAGGGACTTCTTTGCTTTGGCCCAAAGAAAAATTACCCAACGACACACACGAAGGTTCTGTTATTAAAGTTGGCGTTGACTCTAACATCGCGAAGACTGCAGCAACAGAAGTTCTAGCCAAAGACGTTCTCAATGAAATTCTAAAAAATGATTAATATCTATGTCAGAAAGTATGCCAGAAGTGGCTAAATCTTCTCTTGTTTGGCGCATTGCACTCATCGTTCTAATTTGCGTGGCCGCAGTAGCAATAATCCTTATTGGGACTATTTTTGTTTTGAAATATAATTATCAAAACCGAATTTATCCTGGTGTTAATGTTAGTAGCGTTGACCTAGGCGGACTAACCAAGACCCAAGCGCAAGACATTCTGACAGGAGAAATAAAAAGCACTTTCGGCAATGGCTATACTTTCACGGCGCAAGGAACCGAAAAAACAATTGTTGACCCAGACAGAAAAATGTTCAACCTCAATTCTGGAAACATTGTCGAACAGGCTTACAATTATGGACGCACCGGATCCTTTTATAAATCTGGATTTGAAATCCTAGCCGGTACGTTTTTCTCCAAAAAAATAAATCTCGATTATTATTTAGATAAAGAGACATTAAAAACTAAATTAGAAGAAGAATTTAGCTCGGTCGAACAACCAAGCAAAAACGCAGACATAAACATTGCTGTTTCTGACTCTGCAAAAAAACAATTCGAAGTTATTATTGTTCCATCAACAACCGGTGGAATTACTTTTGATTATAATAGTGCCATTAATGAATTAGAAAAGAATCTTCAACAACTTGAAAATAAAAAAATTTCCCTCGCGACCAAAAATGATACACCTAAAATCAACACGGCCGCCGCTGAAAACCTAAAACCAGCAGTCCAAGAACTCTTAACAAATCTCGACAGTTTAAAGCTTTTCTATAAAGAAGATTCTTTCACAATCAGTTGGTCAGATTTTACAAATTGGGTTCATCTCGGTCTGAGCGACATTGAAGAACCGATTTTAGTTCTCGAGAAAGCCATGGTTACAGGACAACTTGAAGCCATGGCTCAAACAGTAAATCAAGAACCAGTAAATGGAAAATTACAAATGAAAGACGGGAAAGTCACTGAATTCCAAGCTAGTCAAAATGGACAAATTCTAAACATTGAAGAAAGCTATACTAAAATTAATAATGAAGTTATAAATAATAAAGCCAAGGAAGTCGAACTGGTTGTTCAACTTGCAGAACCAACGGTTAAACTTGATGGCACCAATGATTTGGGAATTAAAGAAATTATTGGAACCGGTGTTTCAGATTTTTCTGGTAGTCCAAATAATCGTCGTGTGAATATTGGTGTTGGTGCGGCTTCAGTTCATGGCACTATTGTTGCTCCGGGTGAAGAATTTTCTCTAGTTAAAATTCTTGGTGATGTTGACGGTGAATCTGGCTATCTGCCCGAGCTTGTCATTAAAGAAAATAAAACAATTCCGGAATTTGGAGGCGGACTCTGCCAAGTGGCTACAACAGCCTTCCGCGCAGCACTTGATTCTGGTTTAAAAATTACAGAACGCATGAATCATTCCTACCGGGTAGTTTATTATGAACCGGCAGGAACTGACGCCACGATTTATATTCCAAAACCAGATGTGCGCTTTGTAAATGACACTGCAAATTACATTCTTTTTCAATCAACTATAAAAGGTAATACTTTAAAGTTTGATGTTTGGGGCACAAAAGATGGACGTAAAACATTATTTGAAGGCGCAAACACCGCCGAACGTCTTAAAGATTTAAAACCAAAAATATTTAATATCACTGTTCCAGGCCCTGCCAAAGAAATCGAAACTACAGAACTTAAACCTGGCGAAAAAAAGAAAACAGAATCAGCGCATAATGGTGCTGACACCAGTTTCTCACGCACAGTAACCTTTGCCGATGGACGTGAAGAAAAAAATACTTGGAATAGTCACTATGTTCCATGGCAAGCAGTCTATTTGATCGGGATTGATCCCGTGGCCAAAGAACAAGCTGCTAAAGATGCTCAAGCTTTGCTTGATGCAGCAAATCCACTAACTACGCCAGTTGATCCAGCAACATTACCACCAGTTGTCCCTCCAGTAGTCGAGGTCCCAGCAATCACACCATAACAATCACAAAAAAGGTAGGGAACCCCGCGCGCGGGGTTCCCTACCTTTTTTAATAAAAAAACCTCCTTTAAGGGACAGACAAGAAATTTTTATTTAGGCGAAATCGAGCCGAGGCCTGATTTTACCTAAAATAAAAATCCCATGCTTGTCGTGTCTGCCCGAAAAAGGAGGCTTTCAAATGTAGTGAACTCAGTAGTATAACAATCCTTTAAATATTTGTCAACCCCTGACAACATTTTGGGAAAACATCTATTTTTAGCCAAAATTCAGACCTGCCAAGATGTCGAAGGAAATTGACAAAAGGATATCATTTAATTATAGCACGCTCGGTACCTCCTGCCTAGGCTTTATTGGGACTCATTTGTACTCAGCTTATACACAAAAGTATCCCCAGGGTTTGAGGATACTTTTTATATCGTCGAGATTATAAATTTATTTTTTTTGAGATTTTTCTAACCTAGCAAGAACATCTCGATAAAAATTATTTGGTATCGACTTACCTTCTTTTGGCGGACAGCCACAATTAAAAATTCCTGCTCGTTTATAATTTTCTGATTTCAACCAAATATCTTTTAAAGGACTTTTCCAAATATCACCAAATTTTGTCACATCGTCCCCAGGACATCTTAACACCACCCCACCCAAAGTTATATACATTCCACACGCCATTTGAGTACAAGGATAAGCCCCCGCATAAGGAGAGACACCCTCTTCTTTAACCTGCTTTAAAGTCTGGATTCCAGTCTTAAAATTATATTTATAAATTTCTGTATACAATTTTATTAGATTTTCTTTGCTTGGAGTAATCTTTTTCCAATCAGCATCCTTGGCACAACGACCAGAGATCATGGTTGGGCACGTTACTGGAAAAATATTCCTTTTTCTCGCCCATTTATAAATTTTTAATATTTGGTCTAAATTCCTTTTTGTAATTGGGGTAATAACAAAGCATAAACGAGTTGGATTTGCTTTGTTAAATCCGGCTTGCACCAAATTAAGCAAAGCTTTGTTTCTTTTAAGTGAATAACCTTTTATACCACCGACCATTTTGTCTTGAACCTCAACATCAAAGGAATTAAAGCCCAACAATATCCCGACTTTTAGTTTATACAGCTCTTTGGCCAACTGTTTACCATTACTGATTCCATAATGCTCATTGTATCTTTTGGCTAGCTTGTCATCACCAATTACATGCCCTTTAGTGAATACAGAGGCTGAAATTTTGTTAGCATTAAGGAATCGTAAAAATTCTAAAAATCTTTTGTTCTCAAACGGTTCGCCAGCACCTAAAAATTTCACTGTTTTTAAACCCAATTTCTTTGCTTCCAGAATAAGCTTAACCAGTTGATCATAATCAAGCAGTTTTCTCTTACCATAATCAACTTTATTTTCTTTTCTGAAGCAGTGAGGACAATTCAAACTACAGACATTACCAAAATCAATATCTAGATGAAGCAATTTACCTTTATGCTTTTTCAATTCTTTCTCAGAAAAAGCTCCCCAACCAAAAACAGAATTAACAAACTTCGATGGGAATTTAGATTTAAAAACTATCGGAACCTTTGGAAATATTTCCATACTAGGAAATTATTTTATCAATGATCTTATAATCTTTAGCTTCTTTGGCTGTCATGTAATTGTCGCGATCAGTATCTTTTTCAACTTTCTTTAATGGTTGACCTGTATGTTTTGATAAAATCTCATTTAGATTTTGTTTCACTTTGATAATTTCTTCAGCTTGAATTTGAATGTCGCTGGCCTGACCTTGCGCCCCGCCCATAACCTGGTGAATCATAATTTTTGAATTTGGAAGAGCGAATCGTTTTCCATTAGCTCCAGCTGCCAAGAGCAAAGCGCCCATGCTAGCGGCTAAACCAACGCAAATAGTCTGAACGTCTGGTTTAATGTATTGCATGGTGTCGTAAATGGCGAGACCAGCAGTTACAGAACCACCTGGTGAATTGATGTAAAGAATAATGTCTTTCTTAGGATCCTGACTTTCTAAAAATAAAAGCTGCGCAATAACAATATTGGCAACTTGATCGTCGATCGCAGTACCCAAAAAAATTATTCTTTCTTTTAAAAGTCTGGAATAAATGTCATAAGCGCGTTCACCGCCATGTGTTTTTTCGATAACTGTTGGAATAAGCATAAAAAATTAAATTATTAATACTTATTAGAATGTATTATAAAACCCAATCATTGTCAATTCTGGATATGTTTTCTGTCAGTTAGCATTGACGCTAATTTTATCTAAATTTAGATAAATTACAAGACGAACGTTGCCTACTATTGACATTTATTACATTTTATGCTATAATACTTTGTTCAATACAATCAAACACGATTATCTCTAAAGTGATGTAGAGGAGAGAGAATTAGCTCATGCCTTGGCCATGCTTGGCATTGGCTTAATCTACCATCAACAACACTAAGCACACGGGAATAAACAAATTAACATTTGCCCATTATGCTTGGTGCACCCCTCTTCATCACTTTAGAGATAATTGTTAGGGAATTGATGAGGCCAGGCTAGGTATTTATATATATTTTATTTAAAATCGCCTGCACGCCTAGCCTCGTCATTTTTCTGCCAATTACCTGTCCCTTCCAAATGAGTAGACAAGAGAGATCTCTCTCCTCACTCCCGGGTTTCTTTGTTCTTTACATTAATAAGCCCGAGAGTAACTTGTCTGCTCTTTTGGGGGGTACACTCCCAAAGGAGAGCGGTAGCGTCCCGTGTGGATTCTACTGCTTTTTCGTTACAAAAATGTTTTCTTTTGACTGAAAGTATGCTAAAATAGGCTTACTTAAGACTAAATAAAAATCAAATGGGAAGAAGAAAAAAGCGCCGCTATGAAGAAGTTGAATATTACCGCTTAAGCCCAGAAACAAAACGCGGTATTTTAATTGTTTCATTATTTGCTCTCGCTATAATTTGCGTTCTTGGTTTTTTAAACCTGGCTGGCATTGCTGGTGTCTATGTTGATTTCGGTCTTGGTGTGGCCTTTGGTTGGGGCCGCTTTTTATTTCCCATAATTTTACTTGGACTCGGCTACGTACTTGCACGTCCACAAGCCTATAAAATAAATTGGCCCAATTATGTTGGCATTGGTTTATTGATTTTGAGCAGCCATTCATTGCTTCAATTAGCCGCACCACAAGTCCAAACATTACGGATGACTTTAAGCGGGCTAGGTGGCGGAGCTCTAGGTTTTATTATTGTTCATCCTTTATCACTTTATTTGGGTTTTTGGGCATCACTAATAATATTCATAGCTATTTTGTTTGCTTCTATTCTACTCATGTTCAACACCAGCATTGAATCTATATTAGAAAAAACAAATATTTTTAAATTATTCAGCCCAGTTTTTAAACGACGCGAAATTAGTGATGAAACACCAGAAGAAATAGAAGAAGTCGAAGAAGTTGAGGAGAAAAATGAAAACGAAGAAAGAGCTGAAAACGAGAAAGACGTCCAAATGGAACCAGTTAGAAATACTTCAAAAGAATTGCTGGCTCAAAATACCAAGGGCACACCAGTGCGTAGCGCGCCAAAAAAGAAAATCGATTTGCCCTTATCTTTACTTGATAATAAACGCACCAAACCAACCAGCGGCGACATTAAAGTTGGTAAAGAAAAAATTCAACGCACTTTAGCTAATTTCAATATTAATGTCGAAATGGGCGAAGTTCAAGTTGGGCCAACTGTGACTCAATATACTTTTGCTCCAGCTGAAGGCGTAAAACTTTCGAGAATTACTGCCTTGAATAATGATTTAGCTTTAGCCTTGGCTGCTCATCCAGTTAGAATTGAAGCGCCCATTCCTGGCAAATCCCTGGTGGGTATTGAAGTACCAAACACAAAACCTGCGATCGTCCGCATGCGCGAAACTCTTGAGTCTGAAGCTTTCATTCATCGTAAATCAAATTTAGAAATTCCTCTTGGCAAAGATGTCAGCGGTAAAGTTTGGACAGCCAATATTGCCAGCATGCCACACTTATTAGTCGCCGGTGCAACTGGGTCAGGTAAAAGCGTCTGCTTAAACTCAATTATTGTTAGTTTACTTTATCAAAATAACACTGACACTCTCCGCTTAATTCTGGTCGACCCGAAACGAGTTGAATTCCCCGTCTATAATGGCATTCCACATCTGCTTGTTCCAGTTATTACTGACGTCACAAAAACTGTGAACGCTTTACGTTGGGCCATGGGAGAAATGGATCGTCGTTTTGATGAACTCGCCAAATACAAGAAACGAAATATTGAAAGTTATAATTATGCGGCTAAAGAAAAAATGCCTTACATTGTTATCATTATTGATGAGTTAGCCGATTTAATGGTGGCAGCTGCTGCCGAAGTTGAAGGTTGCATAGTCCGCTTGGTACAAATGGCTCGTGCTGTTGGTATTCATTTAATCGTCGCTACACAAAGACCTTCAGTTGATGTTATTACTGGTTTAATTAAAGCTAACATCCCCTGCCGCATTGCCTTTAGTGTTGCCTCGCTTATGGACTCACGCACAATTCTAGATTCTTCTGGTGCTGAAAAATTAGTCGGTAAGGGTGATATGCTTTACATGTCACAAAACACACCTAAGCCACGCCGCATGCAAGGCGCCTTTTTATCTGACGAAGAAATTAAAAATGTCGTTGACTATTTGAAGAAAGAAACTGATGAACCCGAATATATTGATGAAATTACTGAAAAGCCAAAGACTGGCGGCAATTCTAGTTTCGAATATAATGCCGGCGGCGATGATGATGAACTTTTTGATGAAGCCAAACAAACTATTTTAATGGCCGGGAAAGCTTCTACTTCTTATTTGCAAAGACGCTTGCGCATTGGCTATGCTCGTGCAGCTCGCTTAATGGATCTACTCGAAGAAGCCGGAGTTATTGGACCTGGTGACGGAGCCAAATCTCGCGAAATTTTGGTTGATAAAACCAGTGCTTTACTGGGTTCATCGTCAACTATCGTCGAGGATGAAGCAGACGAGGAATTAGAAGATAACCCTTTTGGCGAAGAATCGAACATGTCTGACAAAGAACCAGAAGAAGATATTTCTGATGATGATGATGAACAAACAGAAGATGAGGTTACAGAAGAACCTTTTAAAATAGAAGCAGAAAAGCCCATTGAGCCCGTTATTTTCGACGAGCCAGAAACAAAAGTAGATGAGTTGGAAAAAGCTATGGCGCAGGAGGAGGATGTCGATGAAAATGACGAAGAACTTATTGAAGAAGAGGAAGAGCAAGAAGAAAAAAAACCAAAGAAGCCCGAAAGTCATAACTCAGAACCAGACGAAATCTACTAATTATGAACAGTTTTTTTTCCAAAAAAATTAGTAGCATTCAAACACTGGGAGAAAAACTCACGGCCCACCGACAATCAATGGGATTGTCTCAAGATAAAGCTGCCCGCCTCATCAACATCAATGTTCGTTACATTAAATTATTTGAAAAAAATAACTATCGTGCCTTACCGGCCGATGTTTATTCCAAAAACATTTTAAAACGCTATGCCGAACTTCTAAAACTTAATCCGCACATGGTGATTGAGACTTTTAACAAAGAAGAACTGCTTTACCAGAAGACACAAAAAGCCAAAAACATTTTAGAAGTTAAGTGGTGGCATAAAATAGTTAATTTTTTTCTGAATCCACGTTTTATTAAATACGTAATTGTTTTTATCTTTTTGGCCGCAGTTATTTACTATCTTGGTTGGAGCGTTAACAGAATTATTTCTGCACCACCATTAGAGATAATTTCACCGAGCGAAAATTTCATCACCACCGAACGACAAGTCGAAGTAATCGGCAAAACGCAAAAAGAAGTTAATGTCAAAATTAATAATCAAGCGATTCTAACTGACCTGGAGGGCAACTTTAAAATCACCCTTGATTTGCAAAACAATCTAAATATCATTAAAATATCAGCACAGAAGAAACACAGTAAAGAGCAAGTTGTTTATCGACAAGTTATTGTAAAAGAAGAACAAAAGTAATAATTCTTCAAAAAATTGCCATGCTTATTTTTTTGAAGATCAAATATGACAAAAACAAGTGAAAAAAATGAATCAAGTACTGTGCGTGAGTCGGCCGCCAATGATGCCATTCAACAAATTAAGGAAAAATATGGTGAAGGCTCCATTATGCGTCTCGGTGAATCTACAACCATGAATGTAGAAGCCATTTCTACTGGTTGTATTTCTTTAGACTTAGCCTTGGGTGTTGGTGGTGTACCACGCGGACGTATTATTGAAGTTTTTGGACCAGAGTCTTCTGGCAAAACAACGCTCGCTCAACACGTAGTTGCTGAAGTTCAAAAACATGGAGGCATCGCGGCCTTTATTGATGCTGAACATGCGCTCGACCCAGATTATGCTAAGAAAATTGGCATCGACATTAATCAAATGCTTATTTCTCAACCAGATACAGGGGAACAAGCTCTGGAGATTGTCGAAACTTTAGTACGTTCCAATGGAATCGATTTGATCGTTGTCGACTCAGTCGCGGCTTTAACTCCCCGAGCTGAAATCGAAGGTGAGATGGGCGATCAACACATGGGCTTGCAAGCACGTTTAATGAGTCAAGCTTTAAGAAAGCTCGCTGCCATCATCGGCAAAACAAAAACAACATTAATCTTTATCAACCAAACACGACAAAAGATTGGTGTTTTCTTTGGCAACCCCGAAACGACAACCGGCGGTACTGCTTTGAAGTTTTATAGTTCAGTGCGTATCGAAGTTCGTCGTGCCGCGCAAATCAAAAAAGGTGAACAAACAATTGGCAATCGCGTTAAAGTAAAAATTGTTAAAAATAAAGTTGCTCCACCATTCCAATCTTGCGAATTTGATATCATGTACAACGAGGGTATTTCTGTCACCGGCGATTTAGTCGACCTTGGCGTTGAAACTGGTATCGTCAAAAAATCTGGCAACTCTTATTTATATGGTGAAGAAAAACTCGGTGTTGGTCGCGAGACTGCTAAACAATATTTACGTGAGAATCCCAAATTAGTTGAAAAGATTAGGAAAGAAATTATTGAGAAACATGAGATAGCGAAGAAGAACGCAGAATAGCCTGTAAAAAACAAAAAAAGTAGGGACCCCGCCATGCGGGGTCCCTACTTTTTTTGTTTTATCTATTTACGAACGGAAGTATGGCCATGATTCTTGCGCGTTTAATCGCGACAACCAATTTACGTTGATGAGTGCTGCAAGTACCAGTTCTTTTCTTCGGTAAAATCTTGGCATATGAAGACAAGAACTTGCGGAGTAATTGAGCGTCTTTGAAGTCTACGTCTTTGACACCATTGACGCAGAAATAGCAGCGTCTATCTTTTTTAGCATTATTCATAGAATGTTAATTTGGATTTATTAGAAAGGGATGTTCTCCACTTTTATTTCTTCTTCCTCAATTTCTTGCTCAATAGTTGGTAATTCAGTGTTTTGAGCATCTTTGATGAAAGTGTTGTTGCTACTTGCAGGAGCAGGTGAACCAGCACCGCCAACACGATCTAACATAATCATGTTATCAGCGATTACTTCTGTTCTATAACGCTTGACGCCGTCTTGGCCATCCCAACTACGGGTTTGTAAACGTCCTTCGACATAAATCTTGCTGCCCTTTTTTAAGTATTGAGCGCAAATTTCTGCTAATTTTCTCCAAGCAACAATATTATGAAATTCAACTTTCTCTTGCTTTTGACCGCTGGCATCATTCCAAACAAAGTTAGTGGCCAAGCTAAAAGCAGAGACAGAAGCACCTTGTGGAGTAGTTCGAGTTTCTGGATCAGCTGTTAAGCGTCCAATAATCATCGCTTTATTTAAATCCATAGAATTGTAATTTAATTATTTAGATGATTACAAAATTTCCTCTGTTAAAATTTCATCGATCTTCTTATCGATATCTTCCATAGAAACTTTTTCAGCTTTTTTCTTAGCTTCAACCTTAATTTCAGTTGGAGCGACTTCTGGAGCAGCTTCTACTTTAACTTCTGGAGCTTTTTCTACTGGACGACGAGCAGTTTTACGAACGCCCTCTTTTTTATAACGATCCTTTCCTGATTGTTCCATTTCCTTAAGCTCATCTTCTTTTTCTTGACGTAATTTTTCTTGTAATTCTTTTTCACGCTTAATTTCGTCTGCTGTGCGGACGCGTTTGATAATCATCAAATGGCGCAAAACTTCAGGCTTAAGCTTTAAAAGATCATCAAACTTCTTGATGTTTTCTGCTTCCATGTCAAATTCAACGACCACGTAAGTACCCTGGTGAGTTAATTTGATTGGAAAGCATAAACGTTGCTTACCCAAAATTTGTTCCAAAGTGACTGCACCACCGAACTCTTTGATTAAACCTGCGATTTGTTCCATCACTTGTTGCAATTCTGCTTCCAAGTACTTGATAGAGACAATGTAGGTTAACTCGTAATGTTTCTGCATAGTTACATTGTGTGGTTATTCTATAATCCTCGAGACGAGAATTAATGGCCTAGTGCGTAGAACAACCATTATTTGTTAAATCGAGGTTATATTAACATAGATTCATAGATTTTGCAAGGGTAGGCTTTAATGCAAATTTACAACAAATATTGCAAATCTCTTCTTTTCAGGTCACTGGTCACTGGTTACTAGTCACTCTGTTTGTTCGACATTTCTATTAATATATGCTATTTTATCTATAGTTGCTAGTTTAGATGATAAACTGGCAATTTTTTATAAATAATTAGCCACAATAAAACTATGGATGCTCAAATTAAGACCATTATCAAACAAATCTGCGCTGAAAAAGGGATTTCCGAAGAATCGGTTATTGAAACTATTAATTCAGCTTTAGCCGCTGCTTACCGCAAAGACTTTGGCGATAAAATGCAAAATGTCCAAGCTGAATTTGAATTAGAAACCGGGGAAACCAAGATCTATGATGTTAAAGAAATCGTTGAAGATTTAACTGCTGAAGAATTAGCTGAAATGGAACGTGTCAAAGCCGAACGAGAAGCTATTCGCGAAGCCTTGGCCAGTGGTGAAATTACAGCCGAAGAATTAAAGCACCAACGCGAAGACTTGGCTGATAAACGAGGTGAGGAAGAACCAGAAGAGGATGATGAAAAACGCCGCTTCAACCCCCGCACCATGATCCAACTAAAAGATGCCAAAGAACTCAACAAAAAAAATAAATTGGGTGAGTTTGTTAAAACTGAGTTAGAAATTCCAGGCAGTTTTGGTCGCATGGCCGCGCAAACAGCCAAACAAGTTATTATTCAACGCTTAAAAGAAGCTGAACGCAATGTTATTTACCAAGATTATAAAGATAAAGAAGGTGAAATCTTAACTGGTTTAGTTCAAAAAATTGAAGGGCCAAATATTATTGTTGAAATCGAAAAAACAACTGCTATTTTACCACCAACTGAACAAATACGTCGCGAACGTTACAAAATTGGTGACCGCATTAAAGTTTACATTGTCAGCGTTTCGCTAACCACTCGTGGATCAGAAATTATTGTCTCTCGCAAACATCCGGAAATCGTTCGACGATTGTTTGTTCTAGAAATTCCAGAAATCGCCAATGGTACCATTGTAATTAAAGACATTGCGCGTGAAGCTGGAGCTCGCAGCAAAATCTCTGTTTCCACTGATGACACCAGCATCGACCCAATTGGTTCTTGCATTGGCCAACGCGGAGCACGCATTCAAACCATTATCAATGAACTCAATGGCGAAAAAATTGATGTCATCGAATATAATGAAAACCCAATCAAATACATTGGCAATTCTCTCTTACCTGCGAAAATTGTAAATGTCGAACTGAACGAAGAAGATAAATCAGCCATCGTCACGGTACCAGCTGATCAATTATCTTTGACCATTGGCCGCGCTGGACAAAATGTTCGCTTGGCCAGCAAATTAACTGGTTGGAAATTAAACATCATTGAAAAAGAAACTGGCAAAGAAATCACAGAAGAAGAAATTGAATCTGGTGAATTAGAAAAACCAACTGAAGCAGTAGAAAGCGCAGAATAATTTCTCTTTGTTCTTTTGTCTTTTCTTATTAATTAACTACGCTTTCTATGATCGCACTTTTCAATACAATTTTTTATCAACCAATCTTAAACTTACTAGTCTACTTATATAATGTTCTACCTGGCAATGACATTGGTGTCGCGATTATTGCCCTAACCATCATCATCAAATTAATTTTGACTCCTTTTACTTTCCAAAGTCTCCGCTCACAAAAAGCCTTGCAAGATCTACAACCAAAAATGGATGCACTGAAGAAAGAACATGCTGGTGATAAAGAAAAAATGGCCAGTGAGACCATGAAACTGTACAAGGAACAAAAGGTTAACCCACTCTCATCTTGTTTACCGGTTTTAATTCAATTCCCCTTTTTGATTGCAGTTTACCAAGCTTTCCGCATTGGTTTAACAGCAGAACAACTGCAAGGTATCTATCCATTCATCCACAACCCAGGACATATTAACCCCATGACATTCGGGATTATGGATTTAGCCGTACCAAGTTTGATTTTAGCTGTACTGGCTGGTTTATCTCAATTCTTCCAAACCAAGATGATGACTACCAAAAAACCTAAAAAAGGTATTCCAGGCAGTAAGGATGAAGGCGCAATGGCTAGCATGAACAAAACAATGCTTTATTTCATGCCTGTTTTTACAGTAATTATCGGCGCTAAATTGCCTGGTGGTTTAACTCTATATTGGCTCATTACGACTGTACTCACAATTGTTCAACAGCATTTCGTGATGAAAAAAGTAAACGTCCAACCAGCAGTTATTGAGGGCGAAGTTATTCCCAAAAAATAAACGCATATGTTAATTGATTTCAAACAACTTAAAAATTTATCCGTGCAAACAGAAAGTGGCATTCTCTTGGGATATGTAAATGATTTCACTCTTGAAACAGATACGCTGAGCATCAAACAATTAAATGTTAACTCTAATAAACTTCTTGTTTTCTCTGATGATCTCTTAATCTCGGCCGAGCAGATTGTTTCGATTACAGCCGAGCGAATTGTCGTACAAGAATCAGTTAAGAAAATTCCAGTAGCCGAAAATTCAAAGCAAAAAATAACGAGTGAACCAGCCACAGCGCTTAACGCTGAAACTCAAAACTAAACTACTATGACTTACTCTGTTTTAGAACAAAAAATTCTAAAAACAGTTGGCTACTTTGATCTTTTTAATTTTCCACTGACAAATTGGGAGGTGTACCGTAACCTCTGCACTGCAAAAAATGAAAGTATTGAAAAAGTTTTTGCGGCTCTAAAAAATTTAACTACATTAAAAACCCTAAGCCTTGATCAGGGTTTTTATTTTTTGCCCGGACGAGCCGAGATTATCAATTCCCGCAAAGAGCATTATCTTTTGGCACAACCAAAGATGCGGATTGCTCTTGGCTATGCACGAATATTAAAACACCTACCCTTTGTGCAAACGATTTTTGTCTGTAATTCCCTGTCCTATCAAAACAGCCGGCCAGAAAGTGACATTGATTTTGCTATCATTAGTCACAAAAATCGTCTGTGGACTTGCCGGTTTTTTTGCGCAGGGTTAATGGCGCTCCTGCGTCGCCGACCGACTAACCATACGCAAAAAAACCGGCTGTGCCTCAGCTTCTTTGTGTCCGAAGCTGACTTAAACCTCCAAAAAATATCGTATCCTGAAGATATTCATTTTGTTTATTGGCTTAAGCAATTCTTGCCAATCTACGATCGCAATAATTTTGTCCAAAAATTCTCTGATGCCAACACTTGGCTCAATGATCTACTGCCAAACTACTCCCCGACCGTAACAAACTCACGTTGGATGATCAAAGGCAATTTCCGTCTGAGCTTTTTAATTGAGTTGTTACTCAAAACTCGACCTGGGAATTATGTTGAACGCTGGGTTAAAAATATTCAGTTGAGAATTATGCCCAAGAACTTAATCGAACTCTCAAAATCTCAAGAGACGAATGTAGTAATCAATGATTTTCTTTTAAAATTCCACGACAAAGACACTCGCCAACAAATTCAAAAACAATGGGTTGAAAATTACAATAAAATTATATGTTAAAACTAAAAAAAGTTCTGGAATATTTGCTTTATCTCTTTGTTTTTTTACTTCCATTGCAAACACGTTTTATTTATCAAGAGTTTTTGATCAAGGGTCAGCCTTTTGAGTATGGACGATTGTCGATTTATGCGACGGAGATACTCTTTGCCTTAATTCTCATTCTCGGCCTGTGCCTTCTCCTTATTCGAATACTAAAAACAAAGCCTAGATTGTCTTTTAAAGAATCGAAAACAAGATTAATACTTTTGATCGTCGGCTTGGCTCTTTTAGCAGCCAACATTCTTCTAGCCGCAAACTCCGAGTTATCATTTTACAAAGCCACGCAAATCATTCTAGCTTTTTGTTTCTTTTTTCTTTTACTGATAATCAAACCTGACTTCAAAAGATTGTCTTGGGCTTTTATTTATAGCGCCCTCATTCAAGGTGTCTTAGCTCTACAGCAATTTACAGCGCAAAAAGTCGTTGCGAATAAGTGGCTTGGCATGGCTAGCCAAGATCCAACTGTTCTTGGCACTCCAGTTGTGTTGACGAATGCCGGTCGCTGGCTCAGAAGTTTTGGCGGTCTGCCACATCCCAATTTCCTAGCTGGATTTTTGGTCGTGGCCTTAATTCTTATTCTATTTTTAAGTCTCCGCGAAGAAAATAAAAAAAGCAAACGTAATCTCAGCCTATCCTTCGTAATTATTTTTCTCGCCCTGCTAACAACCCTTTCAAAAGCCGCCATCCTTTGCGCTGTGATCATTTTTATTCTAGCGCTTTTTGTGACGAGACGAGAAAACGAGCAAAACAAGAAGATTAGTCGACTGGCAATCGTGGCCTTAGCTGTCCTAGTTTTCTTCACTGTAAGTTATCCTGCACTTATTTTTAACCGTGTAACAAATGCAAATGCTGTTGAACAACGATCGTACAGCGAACGTGTTTCTCAGTATGGTGAATGGGCGCAAGTGATGAAGTCAAATCTATTTTTTGGCACAGGCTTGGGCAATTACACGCTTGATTTACAAAAAATAAAACCGAATTTGGAAAGTTGGGATTATCAACCAATGCATAATACTTTTTTGTTGATTGTGGCAGAGATTGGTATTATTCCCCTTCTTTATATAGTCGGACTTTGTATTTACTATGGTAGAAAAAAGAAGTGGGAACTGAGCATTTATTGTTTGCCAGTTCTTGCGATGATACTTTTGATGCTGGTGGATCATTATTGGTGGAGTTTTTATTCGGGGTTGCTATTGGTGGGATTTGTTTTTGGGTTTCAATTTCTTGAACCCAGACAAGCTCCAACAGCGAAAAAACTTTCAAAAAATTAAAACACAAAAAATATGTCTAACCAAGAAAAATTAACAACCGAAGAACAAGCACTGCTCGTCAAATTGCTAAACAAATTTGAACCAGGCCCGTTGCCCCGGGATATTTTTTCAGCTATCGCTCGGCTAATTGTCACGCCAACTTATTTAGCAGTTCCATTATTTGAAGATAATGGCATTCTAAAAGTTCAATTGCTCGAACGTGATTCTGATGATCCGTATTGGCCAGGACAAGTAGCCTTACCTGGTAAAATTATTCTTGCAACAGATAAAACACTCGATGATGTTTATGCTCGATTAATAAAATCTGAAATTCCCAATGCTAAAATAAAAATAGGCCCTGTATTTTGCGGCCATATTTTTGAAGAAATTATCCGTGGACGTGAAATTTCATTAATCAATTACATTATTCTCGATGAAGCACCGAAACAAGGAAAACTTTATGATGTTAATAATTTACCAGAAAATATTGTGGAGACGGAGATTAAGCGGGTGAAAATGGCAGCGGACTGCTACAGAAAAAATCAAGCAAACAACTAATCAAAGAAACAATCAAGAAAAAGAGAACGCCACCCAGAACGAGATCCGGGTGGCGTTTGCGTAGCAGTGGGGCTACTCGAACTTGTAGAAGAAGGGCTTGACGAGGGAGCGGTTGTTCCGAACGCAGCCGGGGGTGGCGACGATGGTCAGGCTGCTTTCGTCGCAGATGTCCTGGACTTCCCACGGCATGTTGGTGTCGAGGGCCACGACTTCCTTCTCGGTGTCACCATCCCAGAGGACGGAGATCAGGATGTCGGTGCCGACTCTCTCGAGTGACAGCACCTCGCCACGCATTTCGCTGATCTGGCCTTGGACGAAGGCGCGACGGATCAGCATCGTGGGCATCCGACACGCGAACCAGCTCAGTACGGTTTTCATGACGGACTCCTTGTACTCGATCGTTTAGAGCCTGACGGGGAAGTCGAAGACGAGGGTGTAGCCGGTCACGATGATGTCCGTGCCGGTGCGGAGCGTGCGTTCCGGCTGGATCAGCCGGACGACGTCACCGTTCACCTTGGGCACGCAACGCAAGTACCCGATCGGGGTATTGATCGTGCTGCCCGAGAAGGTCTCCTTCCACGTCAAGGTCATGGCGTGGGTGTGGGTGAGCCGAGCCTCGAGCAAAGTCCCCGTGATCACGGAGAGCTCCGGCGCGAGACGGGCACGGGGGCAGTTGCGGTGCTCGATGATCGTGATGAGCCCGCCACCGTTCATGACCCGCGAGAAGAGGTTGAACAACCTCCAGTACTCCAGATCGTTTTCGTAGCTGAGGTCGTCGCAGACCAGGTTGCCGTAGAGGCGGGCACTCTCGGGCTTATCCGAGATCTTCGCCAGCCCCTCGACGTCGTCGAAGTCGCTCTTGAACACGAACTTGGGGGTCGTCGAATCGCTCATGGGGCACCATGTGTGGTTAATCGCGTTGGACTTCCAACAAACAATTATAGCACACTTTTATGATTTTGTCAATGTGTTGTGCTAAATTTAGAGAAAAAACCCCGCCTCTCTTGAAAGGCGGGGAAAAGATAACGCCGTTCCCGAAGGGAGGAACGGCGCCGAGTAGCAAGAGGGATCACGACGCTCCGAGGTCCTTGGCGGCTCCGCCGAGAACACAGAGCAGGATGACGTACACAAGGCAGGCGGTCACCTGCTGCGTACTGACGAAGTACGGGATCGAGGCAGCGACGCGGATGATCACGTAGCCGATGATGGTCACGATGACCGGGACGATCCACGTGGAGACGAACTTCGGTGCGTCGATGACGTAGTGCTCAAAGACGACCGACGAGAAGACCTGCGCGACGCGGAAGAAGAGAAGCGCCGCAAGGATCATGATGATCACGGGCCACGACGAGCCGAACGCGAAAGAGAAACGGATGAGATCGGTGAGACCGTTCAAGAGGCACCATGATGTGGTTAATCACGTTGGACTTCCAACAAACAACTATAGCACACTTTTATAGTTTTGTCAATAGATTGTGCTAAATTTAGATAAAAAAAGAATACCGCCGTCCCTCACGAGAGAGATGGCGGTACCCAGCTGCTCGTGAGCGGCTGGGGCGAGTAGCAGGGCGCCGACTAGCGCGCCCGGAACTTGTAGCAGTAGGCGAAGAGGTTCGCCTGGTTGGCCGTGGCGACGTGGCCCTTGGTGGCGAGGAGGGTGATCTCCGTGCCATCAGCGGAGAGCAGGAGCTCCCAGGTGTTGAAGTCGAAGGTCTCGACCTCCACCCCGTTCACCTTCAGGATCAACTGCTCCGGGTTGGGCGTCGTGTGGAGACTGAAGTGCGTCTGCTCCTCCCCACGGACCACCCCCTCTAGGAGGAAGAGGGCCTCGACGGACTGGCGGAAGGCATAGACATTCCACGAACGAAGGGTGAGGACATTTTCTGCCGGTGTCGGGTTCACTGGGCACCCCAAGGTTGTTGCTAGCACCACTACCTAACAATATAGCATAGCATACTTTTGCTGTTTTGTCAATATTTTTACTTATTTTTTATTTAAATTTAAATAAAAAAAACGCCCTGCACCATTGAAGATGCAGGGTAAACCGTAACAGAATGCTCTGTGCAGCGCGTGAAATCAATCTGGAAACACCAGCGTGTACTTGGACACGTTTCCAGGGCTCGGGTACTCGCTCGGGATCCGGTACTTGGGCTTCTTCTGAAGCACGACGATGTGGTCCGTGAGAAAGGTCAGGCTCCAATACCGCAGGTCAAAGAGGACAAAACGTTCTTTGTCCCCAATGTCGAAGGCGTTCAGCCGGAAGAAGATCGCCGAGTGCCTGGTGAAGCTGGCTCCGTGATGGAACTTGCCGATGGCCAGGTGAGGCCTTCCTTCTCGCTGACGGTAATGCTCGATCACCGCCACTTGGTCATCCGGCGCATGTGCGCGTCGCGGAAACTCGTAACTGTGAAACAGTTCTTCGATCTGCGTGATCGGATCCATGTGATCTGCCATCTACAACCTCGAGGTTGAAGGGTTTACACACTTCACCCTGACATGGTGATTTCGTAGCAGTTGATGTCGGCCGGGAACTGCTCGCGCTCGTCAGCCGTAGCAGTCAGCTCTCGCTCTAAGCGAACTTTGTTGTCGTTCAACTTGAAACTCCAGCTCACGGCTTTGAGGCAGTGATCTCGACCTTTTTATTGTCCCATTCCACCGTCAGTGAGACGATCTCATCCGTAAGGGCATCACTGACGCCCAG
>Ga0247841_10001551_pt1 | contig 50704 bp, 50 predicted proteins | sample LaCruzMarch2015__2_FD_192410 | JGI IMG/M metagenome (GOLD analysis project Ga0247841, IMG submission 192410) | Freshwater microbial communities from meromictic Lake La Cruz, Castile-La Mancha, Spain - LaCruzMarch2015_18m | ecosystem: Environmental > Aquatic > Freshwater > Lake | place: Spain... | reverse complement strand
TGAGGTCGTCCCTGTACTTGCTGGTGACCATGTCGTGGAAAACGTGATGGGCGCCTTCCCTCAGTTCTTCCGATTTGGGATAATCGACAAGTGCCTGCAGAAGCGGCTTGACCGATTTGTCCCCTATACCTACCAGGGCCTCAGCTGCCAGCCAGCGCACGTCAAAGAGCTTGTCACGCAGGGCGGCTACCAGTGCATCGATGGATTTGGGGTCTTTTATCTGCCCCAGCGCCTTGGCTGATTCCCACCTGACGGTCTGGTTGCGGTCCTTCAGCGCGCTTACCAGCGAACTCACCGCTGGTCTGCCTATTTCGACCAGTGCAGCCCTGGCCTTGCTCCTGATTACGCCCTCCTTGCTGCCCAGCAGTTCTACGAGGGTATCGACATCATCTGTATCGGTCGGATCAGCTTTTTTAATTGACTTTACGGGCTTATCTTTGGCCATGTCACGCTCCTGATGTTTTATTTTAGGGGTTGGGGGATAGTGCCTGCCGGCTAATGAGTATAGTATATGCCGTTATAGCCGTGTCAAGTGTTTGTACTGGCTCAGTACGTTGTAATGTTATAGTCATTCTGTGTAAAATTTTGCCATCTTGTACGGCCTCATCGCGAAGTGACCTGCGCGGACCGGAAAACAGAAAGTGCTGTATTGAGTAACAACAGGTTTGCAAGTATATTACGCGCGGTGCCCGGCTATGTGCCGGGACTGCTCATGCTGCGCCACTACCGCATTGGCTGGCTGCGCTTCGATCTGGTAGCGGGCCTCAGCGTAGCGGCCATCCTGGTACCGCAGGGTATGGCCTACGGCTCGCTGGCGGGAGTGCAGCCGGTTTATGGCCTGTATGCCGCTATCGCGGCCATGACGGTCTACTTCTTTTTTGCCACCTCGCGCACGATGATGATAGGCCCGGAGGCCAACACAGCGGTTATAGCCGCGGGCGTCGTCGCGCCTCTGGCCGCCGGCGACCCGGCCCGCTATGCCGTGCTCATGGCTATTCTCGCACTGGTCACCGGCCTCGTGCTTGTGCTGGCAGGTATAATCAAGCTGGGGTTCATCGCCGATTTCCTGTCCAGGCCTGTGCTGGTGGGCTACCTCACCGGGATGGGGCTTGTGGTCATAGCCGGCCAGCTCGGCAACCTCTTTGGCATCACGATCGAGAGCGACATGTTCTTCCAGCAGCTGTGGGAGCTGTTCACCAGGCTGGGCCAGGCCAACCTGTTGTCGCTTGGGCTGGGCAGCGCATTCATAGCCATCCTGGTAATGATGAAAAGGCGCTGGCCCTTTTTTCCCGCTGCCCTGGCCGTCTCGGTGCTTGCCATTGCGCTGGTCGTAGCCTTCAGCCTGGACGAAAAGGGCCTGGCAGTCCTGGGTTACGTCCCCCCTGGGCTCCCTTCATTCGAGTTCCCGTCCATCGACATCAGGACGGTCGGCCTGCTGGTCCCCGGGGCGCTCAGCCTTGCGGTGCTGATAATCTCGGACGGCCTGCTGACGGCGCAGGCGTTCGCCTCCAAGCACAGGTACCAGTTCAGTGCCAACCGGGAGATCGTTGCATTCGGCTTGAATAACATCGCCGCTGGATTGTTCCATGGTTTCCCGGTCGGTACCAGCGAATCTCGCACCGCGACCAACGATGCAGCCGGCGGTAGGACGCAGGTGAGCGCGCTGGTGGCCGTGATCTTCGCGTGCGTGACATTGATTTACCTTACCAGCTTCCTGGGCTCATTGCCCAAGGTGGCCCTGTCCGCTATCGTCATCCTCGCCGGCATAGGCCTGCTGGATTTCCGTGCCCTGGGGGAGATCTACTCAGTGCGCAAACCTTACGCCTGGCTGGCCGTCCTGACCACCCTGGGCGTCCTCCTGCTCGGCCCGCTGCCGGGCATTTTGATCGCTGTGGTTTTCTCGCTGCTCTACCTGGTTACCCAGATGTCCCGGCCGCACGACGCGGTCCTTGGGACCGTGGAAGGGCTGGACGGTTACCACGACATATCGGGCAACGAGGACAGCGAGACTGTCCCCGGCCTGATCGTCTACCGCTTCGAGGCGCCGCTCATGTTCGTCAATGCGAACTACTTCCGCAGGCGCGTGGACGAACTGATCAGCTTCGAGTCCGTCCCCGTGAGGTGCCTGGTAATTGCCGCTGAGTCCGTGCCCAGTGTCGACATCACGGCGGCCGATATGCTCAATTCGCTGCAGGCCAGCCTTGAGAAACGCGGGATCGTGCTTGCGGTGGCTACCGCAAACGCTACAGTACGTGCCATGCTGACCCAGACGGGCGTGATGCAGATGATCGGCGAGGAGAGGTTCTTCCCCTCGGTCCGCACGGCGGTGGATGCGTTTACCGGCGGGCAGTTGCAGAAGTGAGAAGTTTGCGGGTCGGCTTTTTAAGCTGTATTGCTTACTGCAGGTCCCTTTGGTCTGTTCGAATTGCTTTTTGGTGATCTCGGACTTTGCGTAGCGCGCCCTGGCATTTGGGGCAGAAGTAAGTGCCCCTCTGCCCCACCACGATACGAGCCACAGGTGTGGAGCAGCGCGGGCACGGCTGTCCGCCCCGGTGCGCCACGGCAAATTCCTCGTGCGCCCGCCCTGCAGCCCCATCCGGACATCGGTAATTGCGGATGCTTGCGCCCTTGTTCTCCACGGCCCTTTTCAGGACTGACCTGACGGACCTGTGCAGGGCTGCAATTTCCCGCTGGTTGAGCGAGTTGGAAGGCCTAAGCGGGTGTATCCCGGCGGCAAAGAGCGCCTCGTCGGCATACATGTTGCCGATTCCCGCGATGCGTTCCTGGTTTAGCAGCGCCGACTTGACGGGCGTTGAGCGTGATTCCAGGTACGCGTTAAGTGCCGGCAGGGTGAATTTATTGCCCAGGGGCTCGATGCCGAGCTTGCCCACTATCTCCTGCGGGTTTTTCGCCAGGTTGAAAGTACCGAACCTCCTCACGTCGGTGTAAACCAGGCTTGAGCCGTCATCAAGGGTAAACTCCAGGCGCGAGAAGGGCTCGGGTGCGGCGGGGTTCCACAGCAATGCGCCGGTCATGCGCAGGTGGACGATCATGTTTTCTCCCTGCGAAAGTACGAATATTATGTATTTGCCGCGCCGCTCCAACCCCTCTATCCTTCGCCCTGTCAGCCTTTGGCAGAACTCCTCCAGGGTTACCCGTTGTACAGGCCTGGTGTCCCTGATAACAATGCCGGCGATGATCCGTCCCAACACGTGGGACCTCAGGCTATTGACGATGGTCTCGACTTCAGGCAATTCCGGCATCAGGCCATCTCGCCCCAGTTCTGTCCCACCTTAATGTCGATTTTGAGCGGCACTGTCAGCTTCATTGCCCCGGGCATGATCTCGAGCACCAGCTTTTTCATTGTTTCCATCTCTTCCGGAGGCACCTCGAAGACCAGTTCATCGTGCACCTGCAGGGTCATCATCGTTTTCATGCCGCGCTTTTTCATCTCCCGGTGCAGGTTGACCATGGCGATCTTGATGATGTCCGCAGAAGTGCCCTGCACGGGCATATTGATTGCCATACGCTCGGCAGACTCCCTGGCCAGGCGGTTTGTCGAGTTTATTTCCGGTATAAAGCGCCTCCGGCCAAGTACCGTTTGCACGTAGCCCAGCGCCGCGGCCTGCCTCTTGGTGGCCTCGATGTAGTTCTTGACCCCCGGGTAGCGCTTGAAGTAGGCGCTGATGAAGAGTTCGGCCTCCTCCCTGCTCAGGTCGGTGGCCTGTTGAAGCCCGTACCCGCTCATGCCATAGATGACGCCGAAGTTGATCGTCTTGGCGGCACGGCGCATACGAGGCGTGACCTCCGTGTCCGGCACCCCGAACACCTCCGAAGCCGTATGGGTGTGAATGTCTTCATCGCGCAGGAATGTTTCGATCAATTCCTGGTCCTGCGAAAGGTGTGCCAGCGCGCGCAGGTCGATCTGCGAGTAATCCGCCGACAGCAGCAGCCATCCCGGCTGCGCAATAATTGCCTGCCTGATCCTGGCCCCTATCTCCCCTCTCACCGGCAGGTTCTGCAGGTTGGGTTCGCTGGACGACAGCCGTCCCGTCGTGGTGCCTGTCTGGTTGAAGCTGGTGTGCACCCTCCCTGTCACGGGGTTGACCAGCAACGGCAGGGCGTCTGTGTAGGTGGATTTGAGCTTGGAAAGCTGGCGGTATTCAAGTATAAATTTGATCACGGGGTGGGCATCTTTCAATTCCTCGAGTGTCGCTGCGTCGGTAGAGAAACCGCCCTGGGTTTTTCGCTTGGCCTGCACCGGTTGAAGCTTGAGCTCATTGAACAGCACACCTGAAAGCTGCTGCGGGGAATTGATGTTGAACTGGTGGCCGATGGCGCCGTATATCTCCTTCTCCAGCCTCTGCATGTCCGCGCCCAGGCTCGAGGACATCTCCATGAGGAGCGCCCGGTCGAGCAGCACTCCGTGCATCTCCATCTCGGCCAGCAGCGGCACCAGGGGCATCTCGACGTCGTTGAACAGGCTCCACAGGTCTTCGTTGCGCAACTCCTGCTCCAGTGATTCCCTCAGCTTAAGTGTGATATCGGAATCATTGCAGGCAAGCTCACCGACCTGTTCAATGGAGAGGCGTGCCGGGGATACCTGTTTCGCCCCGCTGCCTGTCAGGTCTGTTAGTTCACGCACCTCGATTCCCAGCCGGTTAAATGCAAGTGACTTGAGCTTGAGTGATTTTTCACCCAGCAGGTAGGCTGCTATCAGCACATCGAAGTTGACACCGCCCATTTTCAGCCCGTTCTGGGCCAGCAGCATGATGTCGAATTTACCGTCGTAGACAATTTTAGCGTAGCGTTTCTCTGTAATATATGTGCCCAGAACCCTGGTCACATTTTCCAGCGGCAGTTGACCGGTGCGGTCAAGCGACATGTGCCCGAGAGGTATATAGTAAGACGCGCCACGGGCCGGTGAAATGGCGATCCCCACCAGCCCTGCCTGCATGACGTTGTTGCCGCCCGGCACTACCGACACTGCGAACGTCCCGGCATAGGATAAGCGCAGCGCCAGTTCGTCCAGTTTTTCCGGCGAGTCGATCATGGCGTAGTCACCCTGGGAAGGTTCCTGCCTGGGAGCGGCTGACTGCGTATCACCGATCTCGTCGGGGAGGCGTGCCAGCATCGCCGAGAAGCCGAGTTCGCGGAAGATGTCCACGACCTTGTTGCGGTCGTAGGAGCTGACAGTGCAGGCATCTATATCGAACGGCAGGGGTACGTCGGTGACAATTGCAGACAGCTTGCTGTTCTGCATGGCAATCTCGTGATTTTCCCGCAGCAATGTGCGTATCCTCTGCGGCTCAACCTCGTCTATATGGCTGTACAGGCCATCCAGGTCATTGAATTGCTGCAGCAGCTTGACGGCAGTTTTCTCACCTATGCCTTTGACGCCCGGTATATTGTCGGAGGCGTCGCCGACCAGGGCCTTGTAGCTAATAAGCTGCGCGGGGTCCAACCCGTATTTCTCCCTGACCGCGGCGGAATCGTAAACTACCGTATCGGCAAAGCCGCGCCGCGGTGACATCACGCGGATGCCCGGCTGCACTACCTGTAGCATATCGTTGTCGCCCGTAACTATCAGCGTGTCTATGCCCTTCGAGGCCGCCTGCAGGCTTACCGTACCGATAATATCGTCGCCCTCGTAGCCGTCCATCTCGAAAACAGGCAGGTTAAAGGCTTCGGCAAGCTGGTGTACCCTCTGTATCTGCGTGACAAGTTCAGGCGGCGTTTTGGGGCGCTGTGCCTTGTAGTCCTCGAACATCTCGTGCCGGAATGTAGGGGCGTGGCGGTCGAAGGCGATCGCCCAGTAATCAGGCTTGTTCTCCCGCAGCAGCTTTAGCAGCGTACTGGCGAAGCCCTGGACGGCATTGACCATCTCCCCCGTCTTCGTGATGGATAGTGGCGGAAGAGCGTGGAATGCACGGTGTACCAGTGCATTTCCATCGAAGAGAATAAGAAGGGGCTTTTCTTTAGACATCACCCGTACCCATCTGTATTATTGTAGGCTGCTGATCATTATAGCATTAAACTGTGCTGTGGTAGGGAGGAAAATTGTAATAAAATATAGGCCATGGCTTTATAAAACTGCTGCTCTTGAAATCTCACTAAATGGCAGGCGGGAAGGATTATGAATATTCAAATCGGAAAGTATTGCATCAGGGACTGGGCGCCCGCGGACGAGACCGCCCTGGTTAAATACGCCGACAACCGCAAAATCTGGATCAACCTGGATGACCGCTTCCCCCATCCTTACACGACGGGGGATGCGCGGGAGTGGATTGGCGTATCAACGAAGGAGCCTGTTACCAATTTTGCCATTGCTACCGCCGAAGAGGCCATTGGCGGCATAGGTCTGAGATTACTTGACGGCCTGTTCAGAAACTCGGCCCAGCTGGGCTACTGGTTGGGCGAGCCCTACTGGGGCAAAGGCATTGCCACGGCTGCAGTGTCAAGAATAGTGGACTTTGGCTTCGTTGAGCTAGACCTGGTGCGCCTGCAGGCGCTGGTGTTCGCGAGGAACCCGCTGTCCGGGCACGTCCTGGAAAGGAACGGATTCAAGCTGGAGGGGCGGATGGTCAGAAGTGTTTTCAAGGACGGCGAGAATATAGATGCACTACTATATGCCCGGGTGCGCGAAGATCGCTGAGGGCGCGGCCGGCGATCTCAGGCCGGGTTTTCGTTTTTGCCGGGCACAAAGCGAAGCGAGAGTGAGTTGACGCAGTGCCGGGTGTTTTTGGCCGTGAGACGTTCTCCTTTGAAGACATGCCCCAGGTGCGCGCCGCAGGTGGCGCAGGTGATCTCGGTCCTTGAGCCGTCAGCATCTGGCGTGTGTTTAACCTTCCCCTCTATCTCCTGGTCGAAGCTCGGCCAACCGCAGCCGGTTTGGAATTTGTCGGACGACCGGTACAACGGCGTATTGCACATGCGGCACAGGTAGACGCCGTCCTCGAACAGCATGTCGTACTCGCCGCTGAAGGGCGGCTCGGTGCCCTTGCGCAGGATAACCCTCTCCTCGTCAGGGGTCAGTTGATTGTACTGCATACCTGTTTTCAGTCCTCTCTGCAATAAGTATATCCCGTGGATGCAGGGCTACAAAACCGGTGCTTGAGACTCCTGCGGGCGCTGTCACGTTCGTGCTGCTATAATATACCGGTAATCTATTAAGGAGTGACTGAACATTGGCTAAACGGGATATATTATCGGTCGCCGACCTCACGCCCGGTGAAGTTGAGCAACTGGTTAAGCAAACGGTTAAATCCAAGAAAGAGTCCTGGCCGCAGGTGCTGGCGGGCAAAAATATCGCCCTGCTTTTTGAAAAGCCATCCCTCCGCACCAGGATGAGCTTTGAGCTGGCCGTCCACCAGCTCGGCGGCTACGCCATCTACATGTCCCCGGACGAGGTCGGGCTGGGCAAGCGCGAGTCGGTGCCCGATGTTGCCCACGTCCTCAGCCGCTACGTGCAGGGTATCGTGGCCCGCACATACATGCACCGCACGCTCGAGACCATGGCCGAGTACGCCAGCATACCGGTTATCAACGCGCTTTCGGACTATGAGCATCCCTGCCAGGCGCTGGCCGATCTCACCACCATTTATGAGCGCAAGGGCAAGTTCAAGGGGTTGAATCTGGCCTTTATCGGGGACGGCAACAACGTGGCCAATTCGCTTCTGCTGGCCTGTTCCATGGTCGGCATCAACTTTCTCATAGCCTCCCCGCAGGAGTACAGCCTGAAGGACAATATCCTGTTGATAGCCAACAAGTACGCCGAGAAGAGCGACAGCCATATCATGCTGCTTGAGGAGCCTGCCATGGCGGCTAAGGACGCCGACATCGTTTACACGGATGTGTGGACGAGCATGGGGCAGGAGGAGGAGTACGAGCAGCGCTGCATAGCTTTTTCCGGCTACCAGATAGACGGCAAGCTGCTTTCATATGCTAAGAAGGACGCCATTGTCATGCACCCGCTGCCGGCACACCATGGCGACGAGGTGGCGGTGGGTATTATCGATAAATACCGTTCAGTCATCTTCGACCAGGCGGAGAACCGCCTGCACTTTCAGCGCACGCTGCTGGCCGAGTTGTATAAGTAGGCCCGGCAGGCCGCAGATTTCAGTAGTATTACGTATTAAGTTATCCTGCCCTTATGAATTAGAATGGTTGTGCACATATGAATCCCATCATCAGCATCGTAGGCCGGCCCAACGTGGGCAAGTCCACATTGTTTAACCGCATCGCCGGCGCCCCAATTGCTATCGTGGAGGATTTGCCGGGCACCACGCGGGACCGCATTTTCGCCGATGTCAGTATGCTCGATCACGGTGTGACGCTCATCGATACGGGGGGGCTTGAGCCTGTGCCGGGCTCCTCCATGGGCCGCAAGGTCAAGCGGCAGGTGGAAGCGGCCATCGCCGAATCCGATCTAATAATCTTCGTGGTTGATGCCAGGGACGGCCTTATACCTGCCGATTTTGAGATAGCCGGCGAGCTGCGCAGGCTGGGAAAGCAGGTGGTGCTGGCCGTCAACAAGGCCGAAACCGAGAAGCTGAAGGACTCGGTGGCAGAGTTTTACCAGCTTGGGCTGGGCGTACCCCTGCCTATCAGCGCCCACCACGGCCGTGGTATTCACGATTTACTGGAAGCCGTGGTCAGCAAGCTCCCTCCTGCAGTTAAAGATATGGAACTGGGGGGAAGGCCGGGGCTGGCTATAGTCGGCCGGCCCAACGTGGGCAAGTCAATGCTGGTCAATGCCGTTGCCGGGTCGGAGCGGACCATAGTGGATTCCACAGCCGGTACAACCAGGGACGCCACGGACACCGTGGTCAAGCACGGTGACAGGGAGGTTGTACTGATCGACACGGCAGGCATACGCAAGCGTGGCAAGGCCGGCAAAGGGCTGGAGTATTATGGGCTGGTACGCTCCCTGCGCGCCATTAACCGTTGCGATGTGGCCATGCTGGTGATGGATGCCACCGAGTTCATCACGGCGCAGGACACGCATGTAGCCGGCTATATCAAGGAAGCCTGTAAGGGAATCGTGCTGGTAGTCAATAAATGGGACCTTGCGGATGCGGATGCAAGGGACGACTATGTAGCAGCAGTAGATAAGCGCATGAAATTTATAGCACACGCCCCCATCCTGTTTGTCTCCGCCCTCACCGGCCTCGGCGTAAAAAATATAATCCCGGTTGCCCTGGAGGCGTGGGACGAGAGGCAGAAAATGTTGCCGGACGATGTTATCGACGGGCTGGTCAAAGAGGCGGTGGCCGCGCATGCCCCGCCGCCCCGCGGTACCAAGAGGCTGGTGGTATACAGGGCTTACCAGGGCAGCAACAACCCACCCTCCTTTACCTTTGTGGTGAATGATCCGCTGCTGGTACATTTTTCATATGAACGCTACCTCGAGAACAGGCTGCGCCAGACGTTCGGTTTCTACGGGACATCGCTCAAGCTTACATTCAGAAAGGCCTCCAAGAAGGCGAGTAAAATGAAAGGAAAAACACCGTGATTCTGATTATTAAATACCTTGTCATAGCCATCGTTGCCTACCTGCTGGGGGCCATACCCTTCGGGCTTATCATCAGCAAGAGGATGGCCAACGTGGATATCAGGCGGCACGGCAGTGGAAATATTGGCGCTACCAACGTATTCCGCACGCTGGGAACCAGGCTGGGGCTGATAACCGCGCTGCTCGACATGGGGAAGGCCGCACTGGCGGTCTGGCTCAGCATGTTGATCATCGGAGATGACGCTTTTATGGTTGCCGGACGTGACATTCACGTCCAGTTCGCCCAGTGCCTGGCCGCCATTATGGTCATGGTCGGGCATAACTGGTCGGTCTATATCGGTTTCAAGGGTGGGAAAGGCGTGGCCTGCTTCATCGGTGGCCTGCTCGTCATAAACTGGCTGGTTGCCCTTATTGGCATAGCGGCCGGTATAACCGTTGCACTAACCACCAGGTATGTCTCCCTGGGCTCGATGCTTGCGTCCCTTTGCGTGCTCCTGGCCATGGTCATACTGGCACTGCTGGCAATAGTGGCCCCTCTGTACACGATTTACGGGCTGGTGGCGGCGGGACTTATTATCTACCAGCACCGCAGCAATATAATACGGCTACATGATGGGACTGAGCTCAAGCTGGGCAAAAGGGCAGGCAGTGCAAACCCGTAGAAAGAACGGTCACCCTGCCACTGGCAGGTGGGGGTCTTATCCAAGGTGCTGAAGCAGGTCTTCCCCGGGGCGTGCGAACTCTGCGGATTTAGGCAGGCTGGCAGCCAGCTCTTCCAGTAACTGGCGCTGGCGGTTGTCCAGCTTTTCGGGCGTAATCAGCTTTATGATCACCAACTGGTCGCCGCGCCCGCGGGAATTTAGGCGGGCAAAGCCCCTCTCCTTGATGCGAAAAACCTTGCCGTGATGTGTGCCGGCCGGCACCTTGAGGCTGAAAACACCCTCCATGGTGGGCACATCTAATGTACATCCCAGCGCGGCCTGCGCGAAATTGAGCGGCAAGGCCATTACTATGTCGGAGTGATTGCGGATGAAGAACTTGTGAGGCTTGATATCGAAGCGTATAAAAAGGTCCCCCGGTGAGCCGCCGTAATATCCTGCTTCGCCCTCGTGCTGCATCCGCATCTGGCTTTCCTCGTCGACACCGGCCGGGATATTGACGGATAGCTTGCGTTTGACCCTCTCCCGGCCCTGTCCCCGGCACTGGGTGCAGGGGGATTTTATGACCGTTCCCTTTCCGCTGCATGCCGGGCAGGTGCCTGTTTGCACGAAGCGCCCGAAGACGCTTTGTTGTGTGCGGCGGACCTGTCCGGCGCCGTTGCAGTCCGGGCATTTCTCGGGGTTGGTGCCCGGGCGGCTGCCGATGCCCTTGCAGATGGAGCATAACTCGACGCGGCTGATCTCGACCTCCCTGCTTGTGCCGGTATACGCCTCCTCGAAGGATAGCGATACCCTGAAGCCGATATCCTGCCCCTTGTGCGGAGAGCGCCTCTGTGAGCTGGATGTGGCGCCGCCGAAGAAGGCCTCGAATATATCGCCCAGTCCGCCGAACTCGAAGTTGTCGAATCCCATACTGTCGCCGCCGTTGCCCGGCGAACGGCCCGTGCGGTCGTAATAAGCCCGTTTCTGGGCGTCCGAAAGTACCTCGTAAGCCTCGTTGATCTCCTTGAACCGCTCATCGGCGCCCGGGCTGCCGTTGCGGTCCGGATGGTACTCCATGGCCATCTTGCGGTAGGCCTTCTTCAACTGCTCATCCGTGGCGTTGCGCGGGAGTCCCAGTATGGCGTAGTAATCTCTGGTTGTCGGCATATTTCAAAAAACCTCAATTCATCAGTATAAACAATGGGAGTTTGACTAATCAAATTTTAAATACGGCCGGTGCGGACCGGGCCGGTTTTTGCCGGCCGGCACGGATTTGTCAGAATTTTAATATCGGATGTATGATTTAGAAACTTATGAAAGAGAAGATCAGGCTGGCTTTGGCTACACGTGAAAAAAAAGTCATCAGCGACAGCAGCCTTACCGATTCAGCCGTCCTGGTCCCACTGTTTGAGAAAGATGGCAGGTGCCACATCGTTTTCACCAAGAGGACAGACCACCTGACCCACCACAAAGGGCAGATATCCTTCCCCGGGGGCGGGCGACACCAGGAGGACCGCTCACTGTTGGAGACGGCACTGCGGGAGAGCAGGGAGGAGATCGGGCTAAAAGAGTCCGATGTCGACATACTGGGTGAGCTTGATGATGCCGCCACCATTACCTCACTCTACCGCATAGTACCCTTCGTCGGGATTATACCCTACCCCTATACTTTTAAGGCGGATAAATTTGAAGTGCAAGAGGTATTCACACTGCCGCTGGATGACCTGGTTAACAAAGCCGTCAAGAAGCTTGAGAACGTGACCTTCGGCGATATGAATATTCAAATGTATACTTACGAACTGGACGGCCGGGTAATCTGGGGCGCCACGGCCTGGATGCTTAGCCAACTTCTCGGGATTATTGATATAATATAAAATATATTGTCAAGTACTATGATTAAAAGTGTTAGAAACATTTAAATTATTTTGACATGGTTTAGCTGATATATTTATAATTATGGCCAGGGTGGAAAAATGGCAGGAAAAGATTATTACGGCATATTGGGCATACCAAAGAACGCACCTGACAAGGATGTGAAGGCGGCCTACCGAAAGATGGCGCGCAAGTACCATCCGGACGTCAACCCCGGGAATAAGGGTGCGGAGGCCAGGTTCAAAGAGATCAACGAGGCTTTCGAGGTGCTGTCTGATGTGGACAAGCGCAGGAAGTACGACCAGTACGGGTCCGATTTTGAGAATGCCGAAGCCTACGCCCGCGCCAGGCAGCAGGCACAGCAGCAGGCCCAGCAGCAGTACGGGGGCCCCGGGCGGGGTGGTGCCCCGTATACAACTTACGAGACCTCCGATATGGGCGACCTCAACGAGGTTTTCGAGAGCCTGTTCAAGGGTTTCGGCACGGGTGGGGCCAGGGCCGGGGGAAGGCGTGCGCCCAGGCGCGGCCAGGACATCGAGCACCAGGTCGAAGTAACGCTGGAGGAGGCGTATAACGGCACAAGGCGTGTGATGGAGCTGCAGGCCGAGCAGGCCTGTGCGGCCTGCCAGGGCCAGGGCCGCACCAGGAACGGTGTGTGCCAGCAGTGCCGCGGAGCTGGAAAGGTGATCAAGCCGCGCCGGCTGGAGGTCAAGATACCCGTGGGTGTAAAAGACGGCTCCAGGGTGCGCATCGCCGGGGAAGGGGAACAGGGTATGGCCGGGACGCCCGGTGACCTCTACCTGGTTATCAAGGTTGCGCCGCACCCGCTTTTCAAACGCGAAGGGGATGATCTCCTGGTGGATGTGCCGGTATCTCTGGTGGCGGCCGTGCTGGGTGGCGAGGTACAGGTGCCCACCCTCAAGGGTAACAAGCTGGCACTGAGGATACCTGCTGAGACGCAGAACGGCAAGGTCTTCAAGCTGGCCCGTCAGGGAATGCCGCACCTGGGTGATACCGGGCGCGGAGATATGCTGGCCAGGATGGCGGTGGTGCTGCCCACCAACCTGAGCGACAGAGAGCGGGCCATCTTTGAGCAGTTCAGGTCCATGAGGCCCAATTGATATTGATGTTGAATCTAACAGGTGATAAGATAAAATGCCCCGAGAGATTAACGAACCGAAGTACGTGATCAGCATCGCAGCCAGGATACTGGGCTGCGAAGTGCATACGCTGCGCTATTACGAAAAGCTGGGAGCGGTCAAACCTTACCGCTCGGGCGGCAATATCCGCTATTATTCCGAGGCCGAGATCGAGCGGTTGCGCCATATCAAAGTGCTGATGGAGGACATGGGTATCAATATGGCCGGCGTCGAGGTCATACTCAGGCTGAGCAGCCGCATGGCTGAGATGCAGCACAGGATCGACAGCCTTGAGGCCGAACTGCGCAGGTACAGGAAAGCAGATCCCGTAAAAAGAAAATCAAGCCAGGAGGTTAATGATGGCTGAGGCCAGGACGGACATTGCGCCGGCCGGCTGGCAGATAACTGCCACCACAGTATCCTGTGACAGGGTGGGCGACTACGTGACGGTCATGGTACACGGGGACTGGACGTATTCGTGCACCTGGTGCAGCAGGTACAAGCTGGCGGCGGCCGGCAATCCCGGGAAAAAGTTTGCCCGGGATGTCAGGGCAAAGATTGCCAGGTGCCAGGGTCCGGATTGCAGCATTGTCCTCGCTTACCGCGATAAACTGATCGCGGAGGAATCAGCCGTTAAAAAATAGATTATGAGACAGGAAAGATTTACCGAGCAGGCGCAGGAAGTACTGGGGGCTTCGCAGCAGCTTGTCAGCCGCTTCCGCAACTCCATGTGGGACGTTGAGCATATTTTCCTGGCGCTGCTGGAGCAGGAAAGGGGACTGGCAGCCGAGATACTCAAGAAATTGAATATCAACCTGACTGCCATGAAGAAGCGCGTCATCGACATACTCGACAACTACCCCAAGATAGCCGACCAGCCCAAGTCGGCCATCGGTGGCATACAGATCTACCCCACGCCCCGTGTGGCCCAGGTGCTGCAGGCCGCGGTCGGGGAATCCGACCGCCTCAACGACGAGTATGTGAGCGTTGAGCACCTTCTTATCGCCATTGCCAGCGAGAGCAGCGGCGATGCGGTCAAAATACTCAAGGAGTTCGGCATAGACCAGGAGAGGATCTACCAGGCTTTGCAAAGCATACGCGGCAGCCACCGTGTGGACGACCCGCGGGCCGAGACCAGGTACAGGTCACTGGAGAAATACGGCCGCGACCTGACCGAGCTGGCACGCCAGAACAGGATAGACCCCGTCATCGAGCGCGAAGACGAGATCAAGCGCGTCATGCAGGTGCTGATCAGGCGCACCAAGAACAACCCCGTCCTCATAGGTGAAGCCGGCGTGGGAAAGACGGCGGTGGCCGAGGGCCTGGCGCTAAAGATCGTGGCGGGCGATGTGCCTGATTCGCTCAAGGGCCGCAAGGTGATTGCACTGGATATGGGCGCCCTGGTGGCCGGCAGCAAGTTCCGCGGCGAGTTCGAGGAAAGGCTAAAGGCGGTGATGGACGAGGTGAGGCAGTCAAAGGGCGATGTGATCTTGTTTATAGACGAGATGCACACTGTGGTGGGCGCAGGGGCGGCCGAGGGGGCCATCGATGCCAGCAATATGCTCAAGCCGGCGCTGGCCCGCGGTGAGCTGCAGTGCGTGGGAGCCACCACCTTTGACGAGTACCGCAAGCATATTGAGACCGACAAGGCGCTGGAGCGCCGCCTGCAGCCAATTGTCGTGGGTGAACCCAGTGTTGAGGCTACTATCCAGATGCTGAGGGGGCTGCGGCCGCGCTACGAGGCGCACCACAAGGTAAAGATCTCAGATGCTGCCGTCGAGGCTGCAGTCAGGCTGAGCAAGCGCTATATAACTGAGCGGTTCCTGCCGGACAAGGCCATAGACCTGCTGGACGAGGCGGCCAGCAAGCTGCGCATCGATATGGAGAGCCTTCCCCCCGAGATAAAGCAGCAGGAGCAGAAGGTCCAGCAGTTGACCGAGGAGGAGGCCGCGGCCTCGCAGCGTGCCGAGTACGAGAAGGCGGCCGGCATCAAGGCCGAGCGGATGCGCGTGGAGGAGGAGTGCAAAAAGGCCAAGGACAAGTGGTTCCAGGAGAAGAAGCTCGACAGCGAAGTTGACGAGGAAACCATAGCCGAGTTGGTGGCCAAGCAGACGGGTGTCCCCGTCTCCACCATGAAGGAGAGCGAGGCCGAGAAACTGATTCACATGGAGGACCGCCTGCATGAGCGCATCGTCGACCAGGAGGAGGCTATAGCCGCCGTATCCGAGGCCGTCAGGCGCGGTCGCGCCGGGCTCAAGGACCCGCGCCGTCCCATCGGGAGCTTTATCTTCCTGGGTCCCACGGGTGTGGGCAAGACTGAGCTAGCCAGGGCCCTGGCGCAATTCCTATTTGATGACGAGGACGCGCTGATCCGAATCGACATGTCAGAGTACATGGAAAAGCACACTGTTTCGCGGTTGATCGGGGCTCCCCCCGGCTATGTCGGCTTCGACGAGGCCGGGCAGCTGACGGAAGCCGTGCGCAGGCGTCCCTTCAAGGTGGTACTTTTTGATGAGATCGAGAAGGCGCACCCCGATGTCTTCAACATACTTCTGCAGATACTTGAGGATGGCAGGCTGACCGACAGCCACGGCAGGACGGTCAGCTTCAAGGAGACCGTCATAATCATGACTTCCAACCTGGGCATGCAGGAGTTCCGCAAGCAGGCGCGCAGGGTGATCGGCTTCAACATCCCGCCGGACAAGCAGGATAAGGAAGAGAAGGACGAGTGGGCCAGGCTCAAGGTTGTGCTTGAGGCCGACCTCAAGAAGACATTCCGTCCGGAGTTCCTCAACAGGATAGACGATATCATCATCTTCCACCCGCTTAACGAGGCTGACCTCAAGAAGATCATCGACATGCTGGTCAGGGAAGTTGACAAGCTGCTGACCGACCGCGGCATAGTGCTCGAGCTGACGGACGAAGCCAAAGAATGGGTCTTCCGCAAGGAATACGATCCTGAATACGGCGCGCGCCCCTTGAGGCGGGCCATCCAGCGCTACATCGAGAACCCGCTTTCCAGCAAGATCATATCAGGCGAGGTCAGGGACGGCGACCGTGTGAAGGTTTCTGTCGACAAAGACGCGCTTGCGTTCACGGTGGTCGGCGAGGCAGGCGAGGATGGATTGTCTCCCGGGACCAGGAAGAAAAAGAAGAGCAAGACTCTGAAATAATTGGGCAACTCCTCTGTAACATTTGAGCAGGTACACCAGCGCCGGTCGGCGAGGGATTACGCGCTGTTATCGGTTTCGTTTGCCATCACCGTGGTCCTTTGCGTACTGGTGCTGGTTTACTGGCAGGAACTGGTCAGGTTTGCCAGGTACGGTTACATCGGCGTTTTCATCATCAGTTTCCTGGCCGATATTACCCTGTTTGTTCCGGTGCCCAGCATGTTCATCGTGTTCACCATGGGAGGGATACTCAACCCTGTGCTGGTCGGCCTGATCGCCGGGGCCGGGGAGACAATTGGCAGCATGGTGGTGTACGTGACGGGTTTAAGCAGCGCAAAGGCTTTTCATGCCCTCGACCACCGTGTGATGGACAAGTTCCGGACCTGGATCAGGACCAGGGGCGCCCTGTCTGTATTTGTCATGGCAGCTATATTGAACCCGCTTTTCTATCCCTTCACCGCCATAGCGGGCATGATGCACTTCGGCTGGTGGCGCTTTTTCCTGCTTTGCCTGGCCGGCAAATCTCTCAAGAACGTGATCCTGGCGGTGGTGGGGTATTACGGGGTAAATACAATGCTTGAGATTTTAGGAGGACAGCTGCCGCTATGACCGTTGCGCCATCTCCGCGCAGCTGGTACATCGCCCTGCTGCTGGCCATATTTTTAGGATGGTTCGGCGTAGACAGGTTCTACATTGGCAGGTATAAGGCCGGTTGGCTGAAGCTGGTCTCCCTGGGCGGGTTGGGGGTTTGGTACCTGCTGGACATCATACTTATAGCTTCCGATTACCGGAAAGACCGCTGGTACCGCCCGCTGGTGCACGAGTGGTTCCCGGAGTAGTTAATAATGAAAGATTCACGGGCAAAGCCTGCGGCAGATTACGGCAACTGGGTCTCTAAGAGGCTCATCTACCTGCCCGGACTGCTGGCCATCGTATTTACCGGGCTCAGCTTTTTCTCGTATTATTTCCTCCTCGTCGCCCTGCCTTTCCTTGTCATCGCAGCTTATTTCAGCTATGCCTATTTTGAGTTCTCACCTGCCGGCGGGGACATCCAGGCCCGGATCCGCAGTTTCGTGCTCGACAGGCTTGAGTGGGACGGCAAGGGAACGGCGCTGGATATCGGTTGCGGCAACGGCGCACTGGCAGTCAACCTGGCCAAGATATGTCCGGATGCCATTGTTACCGGCATCGACTACTGGGAGGGCAAGTGGGACTATTCCCTGGTCAGCTGTGAAAGGAACGCAGCGGTAGAGGGCGTATCGGACCGCACGACGTTCCGCAAGGCCAGCGCCGCTTCCATGCCCTTTGATGATGGCTCCTTCGACGCGGCGGTAAGCAACTTCGTCTTCCATGAGGTAAAGGACCTGCGAGACAAAAGGGAGGTTGTGAAGGAAGCGTTGAGGGTGGTGAAGAAGGGTGGCCATTTCTGCTTCCAGGACCTCTTTCCCGTGAGGCGCCTGTACGGCGACGTTGATGGATTGCTTGACGAGGTACGCGGTTGGGGTGTGGAAGATGTAAGCTATGTCAATACCAGCAACGCTGATTTTATACCTGCAGTGCTAAAAATGCCTTTTATGGTGGGATCGATCGGCATAATTTACGGCAGGAAGTAATTTGCCTTTATCGCCGCTTTTTGTTAAATTGATACTTTGTTGCGGGGCTGTAGCTCAATTGGGAGAGCGTCTGACTGGCAGTCAGAAGGTAAGGGGTTCGAATCCCCTCAGCTCCACCATCAAAATACCTAAGGCTAAATCTGATTCCGATCACTGTTCTGTCCATCCGAATTCACAAATGCCATCAAGCATCACATTCAACCGTTTGATTGAGGGATTTTTGCTGCTAATTGAAACTGAAATTCATAATTGCCCATGCAACAGCCTTTTTCGTGCATCTGGCACTTTTCAGCCCACGGATTAGCAATAAATTTCAGACCGAGTGATTCGAACCAGCATTCAATGCGATACATTACACCACATTCATAGCTCTCTATCACACCCATCCTTTTCATCCCCTTATAGGCAAAACACTCATTTTTCTCCCACTCCCAGTGAAGCACATTTTTGGAAGGAATACTGAAGTGTAACTTACTGAAGACGGAAGCCGGTAGGATTAATTCCATTGCACGAAGCATGAAGTCTCTGATATCTTCTATTGACTTTAACTGGTTTTTATTAACACATATAATCTGCGTAAGCCTCTGCACTTCAAGTGGAACCATTGACTTAATAGCCTCTTTATTCAATCTATTTGCTCTCTCTATACCGTAGCCCTTATAAACGCTATAAAACCACATTCCGTCATGAGTAAGCCAGCCTTTACCCAGAAGGTCCCTTAACTCTTCTTTTCCCGTTGCATCCAGCGATCTCATTGTTAGACGCCTAAAATATATATCAATAATCAGGATTCAAAGGCCTGATGTCGGCCATCAAAAACACTACCCTGCACCTTCATCATTATTAGCCGCATTTTACTCCCGGCAACTGGCCTTATCAACAACTACCCTTATTGACCTTGCCCAACCTTTCTAGTATCGTCGCCTATCGAGGAAAATCGATAAAAAGCAATAATAGGAGGCGACAATGGCAAAATTAGCTATGACCGAGACTGGCAGTCAGAAGGTAAGGGGTTCGAATCCCCTCAGCTCCATAAACTCCGAATCTCTCTTTCTGGGGACATTTTGCCCCCTATTTCCATTTATTGATCATTAATAAAACCCACAACTGCAAATACAACAATAGACACTATTATCCCCGTAAGTATAAGCGGGATTACTAATGTTAGTGTCCCCACTATAACTACAGATGGCCAATCCATATATGCACCTAAACTTATTCCGAATTGGATATGCCTACACTATAATAGACATTGTAAAGTAATAAGCCCAACATGATAAATGGCCTGGCATCGTTTTCGGGGGACAGGTCACCGTATTCTCAGAAAATAGTCTTGGGGCAGAAAGCCTGCCCGCTGCATTTTCAGACTAAATGTTTTCGGGCCTGGTTGCATTGGTCAGAAGACCAACTTCATAAGCCTGCTTTTCGAGCTCTTCCCTGAAGTTGGGGTGTGCAATGGATATCATCGCCTTTACCCTGTCAGGAACGGACCTCATGTAAAGGTCTGCAACACCGTATTCCGTCACTATGTACATGACATCCGACCTCGGCGTTGTGACCACGGTGCCGGGGGTCATGTTAAGCACAATTCTCGAAGTGAGTGTCCCGTCTTTTTTCAGTGATGTGGCCTTCAGCGCAATGAACGACTTGCCGCCCTTGGAAGCAGCCGCGCCCCTGACGAAGTCGAGTTGTCCTCCCGTGGCGCTGTACGGTGTATGGCCTATCGTCTCGGAGGCAACCTGTCCTGTCAGGTCAACCGTGAGCCCGGCGTTTATGGAACACAGGTTGTCATTCTGTTTGATGACATCAAGGTGATTCGCCGTGGCAATTGGCATGGCCAGTATGGTGGGATTATTATCGACAAAATCAAACAGCTTCTTGGTCCCTATTATCAGGCCGCCGACAGCAATTTTGCCCGGGTAAAGGGTCTTCTTCCGTCCTGTTATAACGCCCAGCTCCGCCAGTTCCGCAATGGCGTCGCTCAATATCTCCGCATGGACGCCCAGGTCCTTTTTTTCATGAAGGAAGTAGGCCACGGCATTGGGTATGCCGCCTATGCCAAGCTGTATGGTCGCCCCGTCAGGGATGTGCTGGGCAATGTTTTCACCGATCTTCTTTTCGACATCGGTTATCTTGATCTCCGGTATCGAAGTAAGGTCATGGTCTGCTTCAACAATCATGTCCACTTCATCGACCCGCACGAGGTTCTCTATGCCGTGTATCCAGGGTACCTTTGAGTTGACCTGCACTATGACCTTTTTGCACCTGGCTATGGCATACCTGCCGTAAACTACGCCGCAGGGGCCGAGGTTCATGTAGCCGCGTTCATCAGGCGGTGTGACCTCCAGCATGGCGACATCTGATACCCCCTGCCGGTCCAGGGCGATTGAACTTTTTGACAGGTGCATGGGGAAGGGCACCACGTTTCCCAGGGGGTGGAACATCCGCTCGGCCGGGCCGAAATAGCCGCTGTAATAGGTTATGTGGCCGGCATAATCCCCGTTCAGGAATGCAAACGGGTAGGTCATAAGGTTGCTTGCGAGTTTCACCTTATGAAGCTCTTCCTTCCTGGCGGCCAGCGCATTGAGGATGTCAATGGGCATGCTGTTGACAGGTGAGAGCAGTATCCAGTCTCCGGATTTGATCGTAGCCGCAGCCTCCGCGGCGGTAACCAGTTTACTCTTATACTCTGCTTTCCAATCGGTTATTGTATTCATGGTGTTATTCTCCTTCGGGATATTATTATTGCATTGACCCGGGATTTCGCACATCACTCAAAATGCTGAGTTTCCCTTGCAGGAAGTGCAGATCTGAAGTACGGCGTTTATTTGCCGCATAAGTAAAAGGTATGTACTGGTTCAGTACAGACGGTTAACAAATCACACATTATCTGATATCATTCGCGGGAAGTTTAATAGGAGGTTGGACATATGAATACCCCGGACAATATCCAGCGCACTGTTCTTCCCATCCCCGATATGCCTTACACAGGGACGATTGTGTACGACGCCAAAGACCCGGATAAAAAGTTCCCTCCCATCCCCCAGTTGTTCCCGCCCAAGGGCGCTCCAAACGTCCTTGTCATACTGCTCGACGATTGCGGGTTTGGCTCATCCAGCGCTTTCGGCGGCCCCTGCCAGACTCCCAACGCTGAGAAGCTGGCGGCGAAGGGCCTGAAGTTCAACCGCTTCCACACGACCGCGCTCTGCGCCCCCACCAGGCAGGCACTGCTCACGGGGCGCAACCACCACACTGTCGGCATGGGCAACCTGACTGAGCTGGCAAGCGGCGCGCCCGGCTACAGCTCCGTCCTGCCAAATACCATGTCGCCTATCGCCAGGACCCTGCAGCTCAACGGCTATAGCACCGCGCAGTTCGGCAAGTGCCACGAGGTGCCGGTATGGGAGACCAGCCCGATAGGGCCTTTCAGGGCCTGGCCGACCGGTGGCGGCGGCTTCGAGTACTTCTACGGGTTCGTTGGTGCCGAGGCTAACCAGTACTACCCTACCCTGTTTGAGGGCACCATCCCGGTATCGGTAAAAAAGACCCCCGAGGAAGGCTATCACCTGGTCGAAGACATGACCGACAAGGCCATAGCCTGGATCGGGCAGCAGAAGGCGCTGGCCCCCTCCAGGCCCTTCTTTGTCTACTTCGCCCCGGGCGCTACCCATGCGCCTCACCATGTGCATAAGGAGTGGGCCGACAAGTACAAGGGAAAGTTCGACGGTGGCTGGGACAAGCTGCGCGAGGAGACCATTGCCCGGCAAAAGAAGCTGGGCGTTGTCCCGGCAGACTGCCAGCTGACCAAGCGGCCCGGCGCAATCCCGGCCTGGGATGACATGCCCGAGGCCATGAAGCCGATCCTGCGGCGCGAGATGGAGTTATACGCCGGCTACCTTGAATTTACGGACCACCATATCGGCCGCATACTTGATGTCCTGGAGAAGATGACCATACTCGACGATACTCTCGTCTACTACATCGTCGGCGACAACGGCGCATCTGCCGAGGGCACGCTCAACGGCACCTTCAACGAGATGATAAACCTAAACGCCATCTCAGGCGTCGAGACGCCCGAGTTTCTAGCGAAAAACCTCGACAAGCTTGGCGGGCCCGAGTCGTATAACCACTACGCCGTGGGCTGGGCCTGGGCCATGGACACGCCCTACCAGTGGACCAAGCAGGTCGCTTCGCACTGGGGCGGCACCCGCAACGGCACCATAGTACACTGGCCCAAGGGGATAAAGGCCAAGGGCGAGGTCCGCCCGCAGTTCCACCACGTCATTGACGTGGCGCCCACCATCCTCGAGGCCGCCGGGCTGCCCGAGCCGCTCTTCGTAAATGGGGTGCAGCAGTACCCCATCGAGGGTGTCAGCATGGCTTATTGCTTCAACGATGCCAGTGCGGCGGAACGTCGTGAGACCCAGTACTTCGAGATGTGGGGCAACCGCGGCATCTATCACAAGGGCTGGACCGCTGTCACAAGGCACAAGACGCCCTGGATCCTGATGGGCGAAAAGCTGCCCGCCTTCGATGACGATGTCTGGGAGCTCTACGACACCGGTAAGGACTGGAGCCAGGCCAACGACCTCTCCAGGCAGATGCCGGAGAAGCTGCACGAGCTGCAGCGCCTGTGGCTGATCGAGGCAACGCGGCACAACGTGCTGCCCCTTGATGACGACCTTAATAGAATAAATCCGGACCTGGCCGGGCGGCCGGTGCTGGTCAAGGGCAATACCCAGATCCTCTTCAGCGGTATGGGGCACCTGCTGGAGAACTGCGTACTCAATGTAAAAAACAAGTCACACTCAGTCACGGCCGGCATCGATGTGCCCAAGTCCGGGGCCGAGGGCGTGATCATAGCCCAGGGCGGAAATATCGGCGGCTGGAGCCTGTACTGCAAGGGAGGCAAGCTCAAGTACTGCTACAACTACGGCGGCATCAGGTACCACTTCGCCGAGTCTGCCGGCGCCCTTCCCCCGGGTGAACACCAGGTGCGCATGGAGTTCGCCTATGCCGGGGGTGGAATAGGCTTGGGCGGCAAGGTGACCCTGTACAGCGATGGCAAGAAGGTCGGCGAAGGAGATGTCCAGGCCACCATGCCCGCCATGTTCTCGATGGATGACGGCTGCGATGTCGGCGAAGATACGGGCGGCCCGGTTTCGCCGGACTACGGGCCCCGTGGCAACGGGTTCAACGGCAAGATCAAGGGTGTACAGTTGTCTATTGACCCGGCCGAAAGCCCGGGGCACCTCATCTCCGCAGAGCAGGTCATCGCCATCTACATGGCGCGTCAGTAACTAAATCACACGGCGGGCAGCCCCGGTTGCCCGCCGTGTGCCGTCTGTCACACTAACCATCCGGAAGCATCATGCCCCCTCAGGGCTTTTCAACGAAAAATATTAGCGCTTTATCTGAGATGACCCTGACCCTGTGTTTATGTTCAGGGCTTTCGGGAATGAAAATTCCATCGCCTTTATGGTAGATTACGGTGCTATTTTCGAATTCAAGTTCCACGGTCCCTTCAATTACATAGCCCGTATGTCCGTTCTTGCACCAGTCCAGGGGGATCTCTTTTGAAAACTCGGCAAGGCGCAGGCATATATTATTCTGGACAAGGCATTTTTGCCGCAGGCCTTTCAACGGCTGTTCCCATGCCAGGTTGTTAAAATCCGCCTTATATTGAATTGTCGTCATGTACCGTTCCCTCCTGTACTGCCCGGTATCACTCGGGCACAATCTCGGCAATATATGAAACGCCTGCAATGGCCCGTGTTATCCGCGTGCTGTCCAGTAAATGGCGCATGTCTACAAACTCGCCCTGGCGCGCAATCCGCCTGATCTCGCCGTCCAGGTCCAGGACATACTGCCAATCCATGTTTTCAAAAACCACGCCGTGGTTATGCAGCAGCATTTTCTTGTTGCCCGTATTGGCGGGATGCGTATAAAACACGTTGTCCAGCACTGGACCTGACAGGCCCGACAGGTCGGCTGTCAGATCCAACCCCAGGCCGAAGCTTATCATGGTGCTGCCGGAAAACTTCGGCTCGGTGTTGACGTCCATCCACTGCGCTATATTTTCGGGGTCCGTGATCATGCCCCTGTTGGCCGGGGTGAATTTGCTGATCGGGGAGATCTTGACCCCGGAGCTGAACAGCGCGTCCAGGTCGGCCACCATGGCCACGCTTAACAGCTTGCTGTGCGCTGTCTGACGCTCTCGTGCGATATCGAAAACAGCCTCGTACAGTTCCCCGAGGGTGATCGATGTGCTGCCGTCCGTGCTGCCCACCAGCATGATATCGTTGAATTCGCCGTCTAAAGCCAGGTTGAGCCCGGCGGAAATCACGACTTCACCCGTGTCCTTGTGCGGGATGAGGAAATCGGGCGTGTCATTGCCATCGGTCGGCAGCCATACCATGGTCCCGCCGATTGTCATCATTTCCCCCAGCAGGGGCAGGCAATCCTCAAGGCTGCCGCCCAGGGCGCCCAGGCCGATGGAATATTCGGCTTCTGAAAAATGCCGCTGGCGGATGTCCTCCGGTTCCAGGGTGGCGTGCATGACTTTCATGAGGTTGCCCACTATTTTCAGCCGGGAATCGCGGTCGGATGAGTGAAAAATGTGAAAGCTGGCATTTTTCCTGCGGTAACAGGGGAGGTTCCGCCAGTCTTTCTCACAGCGTTTCATATTCTCCGCACTTAAAATGTTGTGGACGGCTTCGTCCACCGTATCATAGGTAATGAAAAAACTGTCTATGCCGACCATTTTCAGTACCTGGGCCGGGAACTCCTGGAGGCCACAGATGCAGACACGGCCATTTTTCCGGGCCAGTTTTTTATGCGTCCCCAGCAGCACCCTGACGCCGCCGCTGCTTAAATATGGCACTCCTGCCATGTCTATGACCAGGTACGAATCAGCTTCCTCCAGCAGGGTATCAATCTCTTTCCCCAGGTTAGCCGCTTCAAATGCGTCCAGCCTGCCCTCCGGGACTGTCACCAGGATACCGCCCTTACGTTCTGAATTAATTTTCATTAAGATATGCCCTGAAAAAACATGGTTGCGAGGTTATTATAGCTGCTATTACTGTCGCATTAAACACGGACCATAAAAGGATGAAAAGTATTCCCTCCGTGTATAATATAGTCCTGTACACAACTGTGACGGAAGTTATCTGTTATGCAGCAAATGTATTCATGTCCCAATTGTAGGGCCCCGGTAGCCTACGGCCAGCCGCAGTGCCAGAACTGTAACATGGTTTTTAACTGGCAGGTGCCGCAGTCTCAGGGCCAGGATCAGCCGCCGGACGGCGATGACGAGCCGGGACTGTTGCAGCGAATAAAGGACCACAAGGGGACCATCGCTAAAATATCCATCGGGCTGGTCGTTCTTGCCGCGCTTATCTTTGCAGGCATTGCTGCGCAGGGTGAGATCTCAAAGTGGTTAGCGCCACCGGTTGTGAAAGCGTTCGATGCAAGTTCCACTACGATCACATCGGGCCAGGAGGCAACTTTACAGTGGGATGTTACCGGGGCAAGTTCGGTCTCTATCAGCCCGGGTATCGGGACAGTGTCCTCCAGCGGGACCAGGGCAGTATCTCCCGAAACAACGACTACTTACACACTGTTTGCCAATAAAATGTCCGGATCTGCAAGCAAGACAGTAACGGTTACGGTTACAGGCATGCTGCCGGCCATAAGCAATTTCAGCTCTAACCCGGACAGTATCACTGCAGGTCAGACTGCCACATTATCATGGAGCGTGGCAGGCGCAACGTCGGTTTCCATCAGCCCCGATGTAGGGACTGTGTCGTTAACCGGGACGAAAAGCGTGTCACCTGCTTCAACCACTGTGTATAAGCTGACAGCCTCCAACGGCGCCGGCAATTCCACCGCGTCGGCAACCATCACGGTAAGTATATCAAGCGCACCTGTTATAACGACTTTCAGTGCAAGCCCGTCCTCTATTAAATCAGGCGAGTACTCGAACCTGGAATGGGATGTTATCGGGGCAAAATCAATCAATATCAGCCAGGGAATAGGCGGTGTTGCGTCAAAAGGTTCCACCCAGGTAAAGCCTGCTGAAACCGCTACCTATACAATGATGGCTTCCGGAGATTACGGCTCGGTAACCAGGTCCATTACGGTTACGGTGGATACATCTGGTACTACAAACACGGCAGACACGGCGATCGTAAAAACTCCACCTTCTATAAATACCTTCTCAGCAAGCAAGAATTCAATTACGCTGGGGGATAATATTACCCTGAACTGGGCAGTTGCAAGGGCAAGGACGGTCTCCATCAGCCATGATGTCGGCACTGTGCCGGCTACAGGTTGGACGACGGTAGTACCTGCTGCTACCACCACTTATAAATTGTCTGCTGTCAATACATTCGGTACGGAGACCGCCGAAACTACAGTTACAGTCAACACGTTACCCGATGGCGTAGCGCCTGTAATAAAATCCTTTACTGCCGTGCCCGGTACAATTACGCAGGGCGGGACCTCAAGCCTCTCCTGGGATGTAAAGGGATTCACCGTAATTATTATCGATCATGGCATCGGCATTCCAACATCAAAATATTCGCAGCCGGTATCGCCCACTGAAAATACGACCTATACGCTGACGGCCATAAACAGTTTCGGCACGGATAACGCAACTGCTACTGTGACTGTGGGCAACTGATATTTATACTTGTAGCCATTTAAACAGGGGTGGTGTGGATACGTTGGGCGGGCTGAATGTTATGGCAGCTTATTGCTGATAGTAGTTGCGGCAACTTCCGCCGCTGCAATGTCCCCAGTTGGGGTAAATCGTATCCAGGTAGGGACTGCTCTTCGGCACGGAGGTGCTGGTCTCTGTAACAGGAGCCGGGGTAATAGGGGTGGCAACTGTAGCCTCGTATGAAATTGGTCCCTCAGCAGAATTTATATCGGTATAGTCATTAACAGTGTAAGAATCGGTTTCAGCCGCCGGAGAAGTGGCGGTAATTGTGTAGGGGCCCTGGATTTCCGGCTGTGCCGTCACTTTCAGCTCGTTTGCCGGGATGTTACCCTGTGCCCCAACACCAGCCGCGTGTGAAACTGCGTCAGCCGGGTTCGAGTTATTTGCCATGAGGTTGAGGGCAACTATCGACAGTAAAACACTGCCCAATATCAAAACGAAGGCTGCAGGTGAAGTGGATTTACCGGGAATATATGTGTTTCCTGCATAGTAGGTTACACTGGGCCACCTGAGCTTTTTCCCGCAGTTCAGGCAATTTGCGATTGTGTTATCTACCCAGGAATGGCAAGAGGGGCAATTGTAGTAATATGCTGCATTGCAATTCCTGCACGACCTTACCCCCGTGACATTCAGTGTGCCACAGTTTAAACACGCGATATGATTGTCCCTGTCGCCGTTCATTACTCATCCATTATAGCAATGTGGTTTACATATTATCAAAATGCTGCCCTGTAGGGGATGCCTGTGACCCCGTATTGTGCTATCCTGAAATTGGACACTACCGGGTTCCGGGAGGAGATCATGGCAGGATCAGATAAACAGCAAAATAAGAGCCGGCAAATTTGCATACACCGCCAATTTGCAGTATAATTATTAACAGTGGTTCTAGTTCAGGTTATCACAGCCTAAGTTAAATTCCTCTCAAATTTATCCAAAGTTCGGGTGACCCCAGCTCTAACCAACTACTTATAAAAGGAGGTCATCCAGTGAGTTTTTCAGACAAATCGATCCAATGTGCCGATTGTAGGACTAGTTTCACCTTTAGTGCCAGCGAACAGCAGTTCTATGAGACTAAAGGCTTTACCAACGAGCCCAAACGCTGTCCTCAGTGCCGACAGGCCAAGAAACAACAGCGCACCGGTTCGGGTAGTGGTTCTAATAGCTACAACGACAGGTACTAACTTCTCAGCTAAATAGCAGTTAGAAAGCCAGGGAGCATATATGGGTTCAAGCAATTGACCCGTATATGCTCCCTTATTTACGTGGAGTAATGAAAGTGCTGTATGTTATTTGGGAAGGCGCTTTTTAACAGGCTTTTTCTTTTTCTTCAAGCCCTGTTCAATGTTGTCATGGAGCCAGCGTATTTCCAGCCGGCGGTTATTGACTATGTGCGTTTGTAACTGGTTATCCGGCGTCATTACAGATTCAAGATGTTCACAAGTTTTTTCAGCAGTCGACAACAGCTTGACTGCGTCTTTGAACGAATCGTCCTTCACCCTGCTTTCGATGAACTTGATCTGGTTGTACAAATCCTTACTAATATCTGCAAACTGATTGACTGCCATGGAGTTTCCCCTTCCGTTATTTGGACACCACCCGTAAACAGAACCTTTGTTTACTTGTAGCTACGTGTATATTATACGATACTTAACATAAAATTTCAAATTTAATACGTGATTTGGAATAGAGGCTTACTATTGACGGTTCAATAGCCGATGTAATAGTCTTATTGAAGTGGAGGGTGAGAAGAAAAGTAAATGAAGACCGTTAATCCGGGCATGCCAATCGAACGCAACATAGCCATGGAACTGGTGCGTGTCACGGAAGCGGCAGCCCTGGCCTCCGCCCGTCACCTGGGCAGGGGAGATAAAACGGCCGTGGACGCGGCAGCGGTAGCTGCCATGCGTTACGTCCTCGGCTACGTAGCCATGGATGGGATCGTAATCATAGGGGAAGGGGAAAAGGATCACGCTCCTATGCTGTACATAGGGGAGCGTATCGGTGACGGGTCTGATTTGAAGGTTGATATTGCCGTGGACCCGGTTGACGGCACCAACCTGGTTGCCCGTGGCCTGCCCGGCGCCATAGCCGTCGTGGCGCTTTCAGCCAGGGGGACCATACACTGGCCCAGGCAATTTGTCTATATGGATAAAATCGTTACCGGCCCGGAGGCCAAGGGCTGTATCGATATCAACGCACCGGTAGCGGAAAACCTCAGGAATATCGCCGCAGCCAAGAAAAGGAAAATAGCGGAACTTACCGTAGTGGTGCTGGACAGGCCGCGCCATGAGCAATTGATATCTGATATCAGGAGCGCCGGCGCCAGGGTCAAATTGATCGCCGACGGCGATATCGCGGCCAGCATAGAAGCGGCTCTGCCTGAAAGGGAGGTCGACGTGCTGATGGGAATCGGTGGTACCCCGGAGGGGGTACTGTCCGCGGCTGCCATACACTGTATCGGCGGAGCAATACAGTGCAAAGCCTGGATGCGCGACAGTGTGGAAAGGCAGTCAGCCGTTGCCGGCGGTATCGATGTCGATAAGGTCTACAGGACTGAGGACCTTATAGATAGCGACGACGTATTTTTTGCCGCCACCGGCATCAGCAGCGGCGAACTGCTCAAAGGGGTGCGCTATTTCGGCGGCGGGGCCCGCACCCAGTCCATAGCGATGCGCTGCCGCTCGGGCACCGTACGCTGGATAGATGCCAGGCATAACTTTGAACAGCTGGACAAGCTCAGTTTCTTTGAAGTACATTGAAATTGGTACGGACAGGTATGACAGAAAGGAGGTAATCAGAGATGCCGCATTCACGGTTTAACACAGCTTATATGAAAGTCCAGGTAACATTCCCGGACGAGGAACAGGGCGTGTCCATGGAGAAGGCTCTGGTAATAAAAAAGAAGATCGAGGGCCTGCTCAAGAAGGAGAAACTCGAGCTTTACGAGGTCGTCCTCGAGACGGTCCAGAAGAGCCGTTGACCCCGGGTCTCAATCAGGGCTTAATCTCAAGTGGTTGACCACAGGTCACTCCGAACATACACTTGTTGGACAATTTCACATTTGGCGTTAGCGTGCGTACTGCTACCCAGTGCGTACCTTGAGTATCCCGGGACCACCCGGTGGTTATTCTTTTACTGCCGGCCCTGTCAAAATGTACAGTCTGCACCGGGGATGTGCCCCCGTCGCTTCTTTCCCAAACGTAAGTGACATCTTGCCCGCCATTAAAGTGGCCGCCTTCAATTGTGATATCAACAGCGCATGTCAAACTCACCGGGCAGGGGTCTCTATAAATCTGCTGATCAGTAGAAACAATAACGTGTGTAACAGTCGGAAAGGGGTTGGCGGCAACCTCACAATCCAGAGTGAAGTTGGCCTGGTTCGACAGCACCTCGTTGGGCGAAACGGTGCGTACCTTGACCCAGTGGTTGCCCGTTTCATTTCGTGCCCACCCGGTCGTAACTGTCTGTGGACCGGCAGCAGCGAAGCTCATCGTCTGTAGCGGTGAGGACCCGCCATCGCTTCTTTCCCAGCGGTATGTGACTATGCCGGGCCCGTTAGCGGTGATGACAGCCGAACAGACATAGCTCTTGGGACAGGCGCCGCTAAATAACTGAGGGTCGACCGATGCTGTGACACCCGTGACTGTAAAAACGAAAGGCGGCGCCGGTGCCGGCACTGGAGCAGGCGCGGGCGACGGCTCCTGGGGCCCTGCGGAGCCATCGGTCACGAGCACCTGTGCCGTGGATGAAAAACTGCCGGAGGCATTGGTGGCTGTAAGTGTATAAACTATGCTGGCGCCCGGGTAGACAGACCGGCTCGCCGCTGCCGCAACCGCCCCTATCCCATTGTCAATGGTTACGGAGGTTGCATTGGATACGTTCCAGCTTAAGGTGGCCGAGTTACCAGTGGTAATCGTGCCCGGGCTGGCAGTAAAGGAATCGATTACCGGTGCACCGGCTGATGGGACCGGGGCAGATGCACCGGTAACTATAACCTGGGTTGTGGAGGTAACGCTGCCTGCCGGATTGATGGCTTTGAGGGTGTAGATAGTAGTTGCGCCCGGAAGCACGCCCCTGTTGCCGGTCAGGGCAACATCGCCTACTCCCTGGTCAATGCTGACATTAGTAGCGCCGGACACATTCCAGCTGAGTATCGACAGCGCGCCTGTTGTTATGCTCGATGGCGAAGCGTTGAATGAGTTGATTACAGGCAGCTTCGTCTTAAGCTGCAGGCATCCTGTCGTTGGAACGGCCGCAATTACAGTGATCAAAGCCAGGCACAATATCAATAACCATTTTTTCATCTTCCCGGCCTCCTGCCATATATTTTCCGCTGATTTACTAGCGGGAATACTTGGTTACGATTATATTAACATCTATTTGGGTTTGGCGAAATCCGCCTGGTAAAACTTGCTGTTTTGCGGCAGGTTAACGGTAAAACCCGGCAAGAATTCCAGCTCGGCCTGGCCCCTGGCTATGCGGCCGTCCAGCACGTGCCCCCCCGATTTCCCATCACTGCTGATGAAGTGTGCGTGGTAGCCAGGATAGCTGACCTCGCCCAGGTAGGTCGGGCTCACGATAATCACCATTGTGCCGTCCGCGTTATTGAAGTCAAAGGTCGGCTCGTTCTGCGTGATGGTAGAGTAAGGCGTGGCCGGGTAAGGCTGTTCCAGCTTTGTCAGGCTCCTGGCCTTTATTGTGTCAAACGTGCCGTTAACTTTGACGGCATAGAAAATGTTCCCTGTGGGCAACTGCCCATTCAGGTACTGCTGCAACTCCGCATAGCTCATAGGCCTGTCAATGGGCAACACCTTGTCGGCTTTAAAGAATGTCACAGTTGCATTCGGTGAGGCCATGGAATCGCTTGCCGGGGTTACATTGCCCCCCGCCCCTATCTTGTAGTACTTCCCGTCCACACCCACCATTTCACCGTCGATGGCGTTGAAGGTGCCGAGGGCGAAATCACCCTGGTTTTTTAAGTCGGCGACCGTGGTAGACCCATCGTAAACCCCGCGGGTAAGCGCACCGTAGGTCCCGGTCACAAACAGCGTTTTAACACCTTCCTGTTTGGCTGTACAGCCGGTGAAAAGCGTACCGGTAATCAGGATCACACCCATAATTGCCAGTGAAATGGTCGTAAAAACCTGTCTTTTCATTTCTGGTTGTTCCTCCTGCTTAAATACATTAGTATGGCGCCGCAGGCAGCGACATTCAAAGACTCTGCTTTTGCCCCGGCCATGGATATCTTTATAGTGTGATCGGATTTTGCAAGGAGCGCATTGGAAGGGCCCACTGCCTCGTTGCCCAGCGCAAGTACCAGCTTGTCCAACCCCGGCAGCACCGACGGGTCCTCAGATCCGCCCAGGTCGGCCGCAACCAGGCAGTGCCCCCGTCTTTTCAGCTCATCTATGAGAGCAAGGTAAGCGGGTGTCCTCCTCATCCACAGGGACAGGGCGCTGCCCGCCGTGGACTGCACGCACTTCGGGGAGAAAGGGTCTGCGCATTTGTCCGTCAGTATGATTCCCGAGTAATCGAAGGCAGCGGCCGTGCGGATGAGCGTGCCTGCGTTGCCCGGGTCCTGGATATCTTCCAGCAGCAGTATCCTGTGGCCGGCCTCAACGGGCAGCTGGTCTGAGTCTGTATCATCCGGCAGCCGCACCACGGCTATGGTTCCCTGGGACGTCCTGGCAGAGCTGATGGACTGCATCTGGTTACCTGTGAGCGGTCTCAGGGTATAGTTACCATAACGGTAGGGCTGTTCTCCAGTATATAAAATCTCGATTACGCTGCCGGGACTGCTCCTGGTCACCTGGCCTATGGCACGCTGGCCCTCCACCAGGAATGCGCCCGCGGCCAGCCGGCCTTTGCGGGTGGCAAGGTCCTTGTACCACTTGAGCGGTTTGAGCGGACGGCCGCCGTCATCTTTCATGTTATCGGTTTTCGCCTGGAAGCCCGCCAGTGTTTATAAAATTCTACGGCTGAAGGAAGCAATGAGACAATGATTATGGCCAGTATGAAGATCGAGAAATTCTCTTTGACGAAGGGCAGGTTGCCGAAGAAGTAGCCGCACAGTATGCAGATAGCCACCCACAGCAGTCCGCCCGTTACGTTGAAAAAGAGGAACCTGGGATAGTTCATTTTACCCACGCCTGCTACGAAAGGTGTGAATGTCCTGAGTATCGGCGCGAACCTGGCCAGCACGATTGCCTTGCCCCCGTATTTTTCGAAGAACGCGTGGGTCCGGTCGATATACTCCCTCTTGATAAACCTGTAGTCACTGCTGTAAACCCGTTCCCCGATGCGGCTGCCGATAAAATAGTTGAAACTGTCGCCCAGGGCGGCGGCCAGCCAGAGCAATAAAATCAGCACCCACACATTTAAAGCGCCCAGCGCCGCGAACCCTCCAAGGGCGAAAAGCAATGAGTCTCCGGGGAGGAAGGGTATAATCACCAGGCCTGTCTCGCAGAATATTATGAGAAAAACTATGGCGTAGACGAGAAGGCCGTACTGCTGTATCAGGTCGCCCAGGTAAACGTCGATATGCAGTGCGACGTCCACGGCCTTGAACCCAAACTGCACAGCCGCTGAATCTTCAAAGAAGATAACAGCCGCAGCTATTGCGGCCAGCAGTACCAGGGCGGCGATTATACAGGCGAGTACCAGCCTGTTGGATAATATCCACTTAGCGTTCTGAATTTTGAGATCCTTTTTTTATTATTAATAATACGGGCCGGGGTAAGGCTGGGGATAATAGTATGGCGTCACTATGTACGAGTTGTATCCTTCCCTCAGTCCCTTGTTGTAGCCGGCAGTTTCTCCCTGCTGATAGCCCTCTGCCTTGCCCTTGGCATACCCGCTGTCATAACCGGCCTGGTTGCCCCTGTCGTAGCCGGCCTTATCCCCGGCCTGGAAACCGAGATCATAACCTATCTTTTGACCGCTCTCGTAGCCCCTGGTGAAACCGGCCTTGTCGCCGTCGGTCTTGCCCCGGTCGTAGCCTGCCTGGAACCCGCTGCTGTTGCCCCACAGGTATCCCCCAAGCAACGCTACAGCCACGATAATGACTACGACTGCAATGACGAGGCCGAGCACCCATCCGCCGAGGGTAAGCGCAAATTTACCTGACATGACACACCTCCTTAGTTCTTAAGTCACTGCTTGTGCTTTCGTTACAGCTAAAGCTGCTATATCGATCAGCCCTGCAGTTAGATTGTACAACCTTTGCTATAGACTGTGCATTCCCAACGTGATACTCTAATCACTAAGCAACTATACGGGGGTGTTACATGTTAAAAGCTGGCAAAATCCTGCTCATCATAGCCGGTTTCCTGCTCATCCTGGATGCCTTCCTCATGGCTCTGCGTATTCCCAACCCCTTGTTCGGCTGGCCGCTGCCCTGCCCGCTGACACTCCTTTCGCTGGGATTGGGTATACTGCTGACCGCTTTCGGCAGCCAATCCTGCTGCAAGAAATAAACGCTTCGGGGGTATAAGGCCGTGGCAAAGAAAGGCAGGATCGCCATCCTGACGGGCGGTGGCGATTGCCCGGGTATAAATGCCGTTATACGGGCGGTGGCCAAGAAGGCCATCCTCGAATCGGGGCTGGAGGTGGTAGGCATCCTGGACGGGTACGAAGGGCTGCTGCACGACCGGCACCGCATGCTGCATTTCGATGATGTCTCGGGCATCATCAACATGGGCGGCACCATACTTGGCACCTCCAATAAGGCCAACCCTTACCGCTGCCCCATGAAAAAAGAAGGCCCGCTGGAATTTGAGGATTTATCGCAGACTGCCATCGATACTTTCGAGCGGCTGGAGGCTGATTGCCTGGTGTGTATCGGCGGCGACGGCACCCTTAGCATAGCGCACAGGTTTTTCCAGGCCGGCCTGCCCATAGTCGGCATTCCCAAGACCATTGACAATGACATCAGGGGCACCGACATCACCTTCGGCTTTGATACGGCGGTGTACATTGCCACTGAAGGATTGGACCGGGTGCGCACCACCGCGCAGTCGCACCACCGGGTGATGATCGTGGAGGTCATGGGGCGTAACGCCGGCTGGATTGCACTGCACTCCGGGATCGCAAGCGGTGCTGACGTGATACTGATTCCCGAGATCCCCTACGACCTGGATGTCGTTACCGGCAAGGTCAATGACAGGAACAGGAGGGGAAAGAGGTTTACCATAGCCGTGGTCTCGGAAGGCGCCAGGCCAAAGGGTGGGGGCAAGGTGGTACAGAGGGTTGTCGAAGAAAGCACTGACCCTGTGCGCCTGGGAGGTATAGGCTTTGTACTGGGATCGCAAATCGAAGCTGAAACCGGCATTGAAACCCGTACCGTCGTGATGGGCCACCTGCAGAGGGGCGGTGTGCCCACTCCATTCGACAGGGTGCTGGCCACCAGGCTGGGCACAAGGGCGGTTGATATGCTGCTGGACGGCTCGTATGGATTTATGGTGGGGGTCAGGGGCAACGACCTGGTGGACGTGCCCCTGGAGGAGGTTGCGCGCGGCCAGAGGCGCGTGTCCACGGGTGACCAGTTGATAAGGTCGGCCAGGTCAGTGGGGGCGTGTTTTGGGGATATAATGGACACTTCGCCGGATGATTGATAAGAAGGGAACGCTGCCCGGCTGATTACTATTGGCAGGATATTTTGTAGTTGTTGCAACCGGTCGAGCGCACGCTGTACATGCTCTTGTCGGCGCTGTTTACCAGTGTGTCGAGGTCCCTGCCGTCCTCGGGGAATACAGCTACACCTATGCTTACGGTGACCAGGATTTTGTGCCCGTCAATCATGAAGTTGTGCCTGAAAGCCTCCATTACCTTGTGGCTGACCTTTTCCACGCCGCTCAAGTCATCGATTTCAGGTATTACGATGGCGAACTCGTCACCACCCACGCGCGCTACTGTGTCGCTCTTGCGCAGCAGTCCCGTCATGCGGCCGGCTGCGGCCTTCAGCAGGTGATCGCCTACCAGGTTGCCCATGGTTTCGTTCACAGTGTTGAAGTTATCCAGGTCCAGCGACATTATGGCCACCTTTTTCTTCTTGCGCTGAGCATGTAATACGGCTACCTGCGCACGGTCGCGGAAGAGCGTCCTGTTGGGAAGGCCGGTCATGCTGTCATGGGTGGCCACCAGGTGAAGTTCCCGCTCCAGTCGCTTTCGCTCCGATGTGTCGCGGATGTTGCAGTGGACAATGCGGTTGTCGTTGACCGTACATACGTTGGATTCAAGCTCCACGTCCAGCCGCCTGCCGTTCCTTGTCTCCAGAGGGAAATCTTCCAGACGCACGTGGTCGCGCCGCTTCAACTCGTGGGAGGCAGCCCTGCTTTTATCGGTATCGATGAAGGCCTCGAGGTCCCACAGGTTTCTTCCCAGCAACTCTTCATGCGAATAGCCCAGCATTTTTAGAACGTGCGGGTTGGCACTCTTAACCTGGCCCGTGTCTGCATCCAGTATCACAATTCCATGCTGCGCACTCTCGAATAGCTGCCTGTACTGGCGCTCGGAGCACCTCAACTCCTGCTCTATGACCTTGAACTCGCTTTCCAGCGCTTTAAACTGCCGGACCTGCTCTCGCAGTAGCTCCAATTCATCTGTGAGTTGTTTCTTGGTCTTGGCCTCTTCTGCCGGCATAAATACCTCCCTATCTGCTTAAAAGCCGGTCCGCATCGATGAAATCAGTTTGTGTCTCCACGTGGTGACCTGCAATTTCAATGTAGTATTTATTAGATTGTTTGTCAATGTTTGATGTATAATATGTTCATAGTTCAAGTTTAGGTTGTTACAAGCTTATTATAATCCTTCCAGAATTATCACAAGCCTTGAATGGCCCAAACCCCGGCTAAATTTACTAAGTAAGAGGTCATTCATTGAGTTTCGAAATCTTCAATCTCCATCCGAGCATCATGGAAGGTGTGCGGGCGCAGGGTTACACCGAGCCCACCCCCATCCAGTTGCAGGCCATCCCGCCCATCATGCAGGGGCGTGATATCATCGGCCTGGCGCAGACAGGCACGGGCAAAACGGCAGCCTTTGTGCTGCCGGTGCTGGACCGCCTGCTCAAGCTGCAGCGCGGGCGCATAGGCGCCGCGGTCATCTCCCCCACCCGCGAACTGGCGGAGCAAACCTGCGAGGCAGTCGACGCGCTGGGACAGGCCACCAGCCTGAAGAGCATCTCCATATACGGCGGCGTAGGCATGGAACAACAGGTCCGCAGGCTGCGCAGCGGTGTGGATATCATCGTGGCCTGCCCGGGCCGCCTGCTCGACCATATCTGGAAGAGCACTATCGACCTGTCCTTCCTCGAGATGCTGGTCATCGACGAGGCCGACCGCATGTTCGACATGGGTTTCTTGCCCGACATCAAGAGCATACTGAGGTGCCTTGTCAGGCCCCGCCAGACCATGCTTTTCTCCGCCACCATGCCGCCCGATATACGCAGGCTGGTACAGGAGGCCCTGCGTATCCCCGTTACGGTGCAGATCGGGCATTCAGCGCCGGTCGATTCCGTATCCCATAGCATTTATCCCGTAAAACAGCACCTCAAGACAAAGCTGTTGACGGCGGTGCTGCGCAGCTTCGAGACCGATTCCGTGCTGGTATTCACCCGCACCAAGCACCGCGCCGACCGTGTGGCCCTGCATCTGAAGAGGCTGGGCTTCAGGGCTACCGCCCTGCACGGCGACCTGGCGCAGAACAGGCGCCAGGCAGCATTGGACGGCTTCCGCGACGGTTCAGTTAAAATACTGGTAGCCACGGACATCGCTGCCCGCGGGATAGACGTACTCAGCATCTCGCACGTTATCAACCTGGATATGCCGGAGAATGTGGATGCTTATACGCACCGCATCGGCCGCACCGGTCGTATCGACCAGAAAGGCGATGCCCTGACATTTGTGACGGCAGCTGACGCGGCCGTGGTGAAAGAAATCGAAGACGTGCTCAAAGCGCCGCTGGAACGCCGCAAGCTGGAGGGGTTCGATTACAATGCCCCTGCCCCCGAGATATCCGATGATGGGTCGCGGCGTCCCCCGGCCGGACGTGGCAGGGCGCCGGCGCCGCGTTCTTCAGGTGCACGCAGGCGTTAGTCGCAGGTTATTTCTTGCGCCTGCCCACGATGCCGTAGAGCATGATATCCAGGATGGCAGAGTAAATGCGCCCGAAGGACATGCCGTGCGTCAGCACCAGCGGGCTTTCAGCAACGTAAAGCGTTGCCTCTGAAAGTATCGTCTGCACCAGGTTCCAGTCTGTCTCCGATGGCGTGATCAGGCCTTCCCGCCTGGCCGCGTTGAAGACACGCCTGTATATCTCTCGGATCGAGGACAGCCGCGCGATCTGGTATTCGGCGAATATCTCCGGGTAAATCTGCTTTAGCTCGGTGATGCGGGTGGAAAGGTCCCCCTTGGGCAGTGAACCCACCGCCTCCTTGATCAGCGCCGCGGATTTCTCGGTATCGTACTCCCTGTGCCTGTCGAGGCTGACCAGCGCCTCATTGATCACGGATACCATGTGCATCATGCTGGCCTTCACCAGGTGCCGCTTGTCTTTAAAGTAGCGGTACACTGTGGCCCGCGTCAGCCCGCAGCGCGCCGCAACATCCTCAATGGTGGTTTTCTTTATGCCGTGGGCAAGAAAGACGTGAAGGGCGGCCTCGATGATCTTTTCCTCTGTCTGGTTGTATTCAGGCATGATATGATATTAACATACCCTGTATCATTTGACTACCGATTCAACAGGAGGTGCCGCAGTTGCAAAAGAAGTGTATAGATAATGATTTCCTGCTTAAAGCCGGGCCCTATTCGCATATCGTCGAAGCAGGCGGCTTCCTCTTCCTGACTGGCATCGACCCCATGGACCTGGAAAAGGGCCTGATAGTCACCGATGATATTGTCAGGGCCACCGAAATTGTCATGGAGAACATGAAGCGGTCACTGGAATCGGTGGGAAGCAGCCTGGCAAAGGTGGTGAAGGTGACGGTATTCATGCGCGACATGGGCGACTTCGCCAAATTGAATGAGGTTTACGCCAGGTACTTCCCCGTGGACCCGCCGGCGCGCACCTGCGTGGCCGTGAAAGAGGTTCCCGGTAATTTTCAGCTCAAGGTCGAGGCCATCGCCATAAAGTAGGGCCGCCCTACAATTGCCTGAATACCTTTCGCGCCGCACTCAAAGTGGCATCTATGTCCCCCCGGCTGTGTGACAGTGAGAGGAAGGCGGCCTCGAACTGCGAAGGCGGCCAGTAAATGCCCTCCTCCAGCATTCCCCTGAAGAAGCGTGCAAATACGGATGTATCGCAGCGGCGGGCGGAGGCATAATCGTTAACCATCTCCTGGCTGAAAAATACGGTCAGCAGCGAACCCTCGCGCGCTATGGACAGCGGCAGGCAGGCGCCGCAGGCCGCGGCCGCCAGTCCTTCCTGCAGCATCGCTCCCTTCTCCTCCAGCTGACTGTAAACGCCTGTATCACTCAGTATCTCCAGGGTGGTTATGCCGGCCGTCATGGCCAGCGGGTTACCCGATAGCGTGCCTGCCTGGTAAACCTTGCCCGACGGCGCCACCATCCGCATGATGTCACGCCTTCCCCCGTAGGCGCCCACCGGCAGGCCGCCCCCGATGACCTTGCCCAGGCAGGTGAGGTCCGGCTTTATCTTATACACCGCCTGCGCGCCGCCGTATGCCACCCTGAACCCGGTTATGACTTCGTCGAAGATGAGCAGGGCGCCATGCTCTTTAGCCAGGCGCTGGAGGCCGCTCAGGAAGCCCGCGGCCGGGTGCACCAGTCCCATGTTGGCGGCTATGGGCTCAACGATGATGGCCGCGATGCTGTCCGGGTATTTCGCGAACAGGCGGCGCACTGCGTCCAGGTCGTTGTATCCGGCAACCAGCGTGTCCCTGGCCGTCGACGCGGTTACGCCCGGGGAATCCGGCGCTCCGAGCGTGGCCATGCCCGAGCCGCCGCTTACCAGCAGGCTGTCGCTGTGCCCGTGGTAGCAGCCGGCGAACTTGATGATCCTGTCCCTGCCTGTGAAGGCGCGCGCCAGGCGTATGGCACTCATGGTTGCCTCGGTCCCGGAGCTGACGAAGCGCAGCATCTGCATGGACGGGACCGCTGATGAGATCATCCCGGCCAGGCGTGTCTCCAGTTCCGTGGCGGCCCCGAAGCTGGTGCCCTTACCGGCTACATCCCGTATGGCTTTGACTACACGCCGGTCGGCGTGCCCCAGTATCAGCGGCCCCCACGAGCAGACGTAATCAATATAGCTGTTGCCGTCGGCATCCCGGACCTTTGAACCTTTGCCCTTCACAATGAAGCGGGGGGTACTTCCTACCGCACCGAAGGCCCGTACAGGGCTGTCCACACCTCCCGGCAAATAGCTGTTTGCCAGTTTGAACAGCCGTTGAGAATTCTTACTTGTCCTCATCCCTGTTACACCTGCTCGGCCAACCAGGCGGCGGCCTCCTTTGCGTGGTAGCTGATGATTAAGTCAGCCCCCGCCCTTTTGATGGAGCCGAGTATCTCCAGGGTGGCCCTTTTCCCGTCGATCCAGCCGCGCGATGAGGCTGCCTTGACCATTGCATATTCACCGCTCACATTGTAGGCAGCCAGCGGGCAATTGAAGCTGTCACGCGCCTTGCGGATAACGTCTAAATAGGCCAGCGCCGGCTTGACCATCACGATGTCTGCGCCCTCGTTGATGTCTGATTCAATCTCCCTGAGGGCCTCGCGCACGTTGGGAGGGTCCATCTGGTAGGACCTGCGGTCGCCGAACTGCGGTGCGGAGCTGGCCGCCTCGCGGAAGGGGCCGTAGAAGGCGGATGCGTACTTGGCCGCGTAGGACAGGATGGGTATGTGGCTGAAGCTGTTGCCGTCCAGCGCCTGCCTGATGGCCTTCACCCGGCCGTCCATCATGTCGGACGGCGCCACCACGTCGGCGCCGCATGAAGCGTGGGAAAAGGCCATCCTGGCCAGCAGGGGAAGCGTGCTGTCGTTATCGACGTCGCCGTTTACTATTACGCCGCAGTGCCCGTGGCTGGTGTACTCGCAGAGGCAGATATCTGTTATCACTATCATGTCGGGGTCGGCCCTCTTTATGGCGCGGATGGCCCGCTGAACGGCGCCCTCGGGGTCAAGTGCGCCTGAGCCGGTCTCGTCCTTGTCCTTATCATCAATCACGCCGAAGAGCAGCACGGCGGGCACCTTCAGCCTGGCCAGTTCATCCACTTCAGTGGCCAGCCGGTCGGCAGAGAAGTGGAATATACCGGGCATGGTATCGATCTCCTTCTTTATTCCCTTGCCTTCGACGATGAAAAGGGGGAAGATAAGGTCGCCCGGGTCCAGACGGCTCTCCCTCACCAGCGACCTCAGCGCAGGGCTCTTCCTCAGGCGGCGCATACGCAAATCTGGAAAATCCGGCATTCAGGCCTCCTTGCGGAAATAATCTTCCATTGCTTCGATCAACCCGGCCATGCTCTGTTCTTTGGCCAGGATGTCCACCTTGAGCCCCGCTTTCCGCGCGGTCGCTGCCGTCTTGGGCCCGATGCAGGCTATTTTGGCCCTGATGCGGCCTGCCTGTGCACTTCCCAGCCCGGCCAGCAGGTTGGTCACGGTGGATGAGCTGGTGAATGTTATCACGTCCAGCTTGCCCGGCTGCAGCAGGGCCTTCAGCCTGGCCGGGTTACTGCGCGGCCTGACGGTGCGGTAAACGGCTACCTCGTCAACATGTGCCCCCAGCTTTTTAAGTCCCGCCGTGATCTCATCGTCGGCTATGTCGGCGCGGGGTAGCAGGAAGCTTTTTCCCTTTATAGCAGCTTTTTTCAGTCCATTGACGAAGCCCTGGCCGGTGTGCACTGCCGGGATATAGTCTGGCGTAATGCCGCGTTCGCGCAGTGCCCTGGCGGTCATAAGGCCGATTGCGCCTACCTTGAGGCCGGCCAGGACGCGGGAATCCAGCCCCAGCTCACCCATGCGCTGGAAAAATGCCTCCACGCCATTGATGCTGGTGAAGGCCACCCAGTCGTATCCGTGCAGGTCCGTGATGCTCCTGTCCAGCTTCTCCTTTCCCTTCAGCTGATGTATCTCGATAGAAGAGAAGCGCACGGGCTGCGCGCCGCGTTCGGTGAGAAGCCGTTCCAGGCTGCCCGCCTGGCTGCTGGCACGCGTGACCAGAACTCGTTTTCCGAAGAGGGGGAAGAGGTCGAACCAGCGCAGGTCACGGCGCATGTCGACTACGCGGCCGATGACGACGATGGCCGGGGCGGTCATGCCTGACTCACCGGCTTTATTAGCTATGTTCTTCAATGTGCCGGCAATGGTGAACTGCGTCGGCAATGTGCCGTCCCTGATGACCGCTGCCGGCGTACCCGGCTTCATGCCGTGCTTGAGCAGCAGCGCCGTGATGAGGGACAGGTTCTGCATGCCCATCAGTATGACCAGCGTGCCGCCCGATTTTGCCAGCATGTCCCAGCGGACGTGGGACCCGCCCTTGGTGGGGTCCTCGTGGCCGGTGACGATTGTCAGCGAGGACGAGATCCCGCGCTGCGTGACCGGGATGCCGGCGTAGGCCGGCACAGCCAGGGCCGAGGTGACCCCGGGCACTATTTCGAAGAGTATGCCTGCGGCCTTGAGCGCGGCGGCCTCTTCGCCTCCCCTGCCCAGCATGTAGGGGTCGCCCCCCTTGAGGCGCACCACGGTCTTGCCGGCGGCGGCCAGGTCCACCAGCAGGCGGTTGATCTCCCCCTGCTCAAGGTGATGTTTGCTGCCGGTCTTGCCGGCATAGATTTTTTCTGCCGCCGCGGGCGCGTGCCCGAGTATCAGGTCGCTGATCAGGTGATCGTAGACAACCGCGTCAGCCATGGAAAGGTATTGGGCGCCTTTCAGCGTGAAAAGCCCGGGGTCGCCGGGGCCTGCCCCCACCAGGTAGACTTTGCCCTTCTTTACCGGCATCGTATGTCCTTTATCAGGCCGGCGGCGCCGGCTTCCAGCATGCTGCGGGCAAGGTCCCGGCCGGCTTCCTGCGGGGATAGCGCCTTGCCCCTGAGTGAATCTTTCATTATTTTGCTGCCCTCCCTGTCTGCCACCATGGCCGTTATTTCAAGTATCTCTTCATTCACCGTGGCCAGGGCCGCCACCGGTGCACGGCAGCCGCCCTCCACTGCATGCAGGAAAGCCCGTTCGGCGGTCACCGCCTGACGGGTGGGCAGGTGGTTGATTGTCGCTGTCATCTCCCCTACCCGGTGGTCACCGTCCCTGGCCTCTACGGCCAGCGCGCCCTGGCCGACGGCCGGCAGGAAGGATTCCAGGGGCAGGTAACCGGTAATTTTATCTTCCCAGCCCAGCCTGATCAGTGCGGCCGCGGCCACGATCACGCCCTCCAGTCGGCCGGAGCTAACCTGGCGCAGGCGGCTGTCCACGTTGCCGCGTATGCTGATTACCTGAAGGTCCGGGCGCACGTGCCTGAGCTGGGCCGTGCGGCGCAGGCTGCCGGTGCCTATGCTTGAAGCCGGCTTCAGCTCACTTAGTGGAGCACAGGCTACCAGCGCATCGCGCGGGTCAAGCCTGCGCGTTACCGCCGCCAGGCAGAGTCCGGCTGGAAGCAGGGTCGGCAGGTCCTTGAGGCTGTGGACGGCTATATCTATATTGCCCTTCAACAGGGCTTCCTCCAGCGCTTTTACGAATATGCCTGTATCGCCGGCCTCGTCGATGCTGATATCGCGGTTGCGGTCCCCCTCGGTCACTATCCTGACTATTTCGGTCTCGAGCCCGGGATGGGCCTGTTCGAGCTCACGGGCCACCGTGTCGGCCTGTATGAGGGCCAGCCTGCTTCCCCGCGACCCGATCAGGATTTTATTAGTCATAAGTCATTTCCGTCGTCCAGCCCGAAAAGCCGGCTGATGGCCTCCGCCCGGTCGCTGCCGTTACCCGACTTGAGGTAGATGATGGGGTCCCTGAGTATCTTATCCACGATCGACCTGGTCAGCAGGTCGATGGATTGTTGATCCTGCTGCGACAGTGACGGCATTTTTTTGAGGGACCTGTGATACTGCGCGGAGCGTATCCTCTCGGCCCTTGCCACCAGGGATTTTATGACGGGCCGTGCGCTGTATGACTGCCACCATTTCATAAGTATATCTATCTCTTCAGTTATGATCCCTTTGACGGCCGCCACCTCCGCCTCCCTTTCCTGGCGGTGGTCATCTGCCAGGCCGTTAAGGTCGTCCATGTTGTACAGGTGCACATTGCCGATGCCGCCGACGGCGGGTTCCACGTTGCGCGGCAGGGCGATATCGATGATGATCATGGGCAATTGCGGGCGTCCGCTCATGGCCTCGCTCACCTGCCCGTGGCGCAGCACCGGGTGCGGCGATGCCGCACAGGTGATGACGATGTCCGCGTCCCGCAGCTCCGCCGGCAGCATATCCGGGCTGACGGGACGTCCTCCGTGCTGGCAGGTTATGTTTACGGCGCGCTGCAGGGTCCTGCTGACTACGGCAACACATGTGGCACCCCTGCTGCAGGCCACCCGCAGGGCCAGCCTGCCTGCCTCACCGGCGCCTATGATGACGATCCTGGAGCTGCCGATATCGGTCACGACATCAAGGGCTTTATTGACCGCGATGGAGCTGATGGACAGCGAGTTCCTGCTGATGCCTGTCTCGCTTCGTGCGCGCCTGCCGGCGCTTATGGCGCTGTTGAAGATGTGCCGCAGTGGAAGGTTGACCGTGCCGGCTTTCTCGGCTGCCGCCAGGGCCTGCCCGGCCTGGCCCAGCACCTCGTATTCCCCTATCACCATGGAATCAAGCCCGCAGGTCACATCAAAAAGGTGCTCGAAGGCGGCCCGGTCGCTCATCACGTATAGGTAGGGGGCTGTATCAACTTGCGGGCCCATGCTATCAGCCAGGAAAGCCGTGCAGGCTTTCTCGAGGCCGCCTGCCTGGTTGCCCGTGGCATATACCTCGGTACGGTTGCAGGTGGAGAGGATAATGCCGTGCTGCATATGCTGGCGCAGGAGGTGCAGTAACCCGGGCAGCCCGTCCGGTCCGATGGCCGCTTTTTCCCGCAGCGCCAGAGGCGCCGTGCGGTGGTTTATGCCTGCTACGCTAAAATGCATGAAGATATTCCGTTTTAACTGTCATTTACTGCGTTTCCTGAGTTTCTTGATCAGGGCCTCGCCCGCCTGCGTGTCACGTCCCTGCCTGATAAGCGCGATCATTGAGTCCAGGTCTATGGCCTCCTGCCAGTCCCTGCCGCTTACCTTCAGCTTCTCCCTCTTGACCTGGCGGCGCGCCTGCTCGAGTAATAGGACCAGTGAAGCGTATTCCCTGCCGAATTCATCTTCCAGCCTCCCGCGTATCTTGCGCGCCAGCGCGGGGCTCTTCCCCGAGGTCGACACAGCTATGGCCAGGCTGCCCCGGCGCATGATGGAGGGTACGATGAAATCAGACAGGACCGGGTCGTCCACCACGTTGACCGGCACCCCGCGCTTTTTGGCTTCTGTTGCTGCGCCCAGGTTGACCGCGCGGTTGCTGGTGGCCACGATGGCGAGATGGAAACCTTTGATGTCACCGGGCCGGTATGCCCTGTTTATAACCTTTAACCTGCCGTCGTCCGACAGCTTGCGCAGTCCGGCGCACAGCCAGGGGCTGATGACGGTGATCCCGGCCCCGTGTTCCAGCAGTGCACTGACCTTGCGCAGGGCAACCTGCCCCCCTCCCGCCACCAGGCATCTCCTGCCCTGCAGGTTGAGGAATACCGGGTAATAAGATGCTACGGCTTCTTTAGACACTGTAAAGCACCCTTATTTTCTTAAATTCCTTTACACTGAAAAGCACTATGTAATCTCCCAGGCCTGTCTCCGCGGCCATCCTTTCAATTGCCTGCAGGCAGGCTGCCCTGTCCCTGCTGTGCAGCATGGCGAACAGGTTGTAGTGCCAGGGGTCCATAGTGGCCCTCTCGTAACAGTGGCTCACCTGCCTTTTGGAAGCCATCAGGCGGCCGAGCTTAACCACTTTGCCTGCAGGGGCGTCCCAGCAGGTCATGGCATTGGCCCGGTACCCCGCGTTGCGATGGTTGATGGATGCGCCGTAGCGCCGGATGACGCCCCTGCGCAGCAGGGAACGGCTGCGAGCCAGCATCTTATCAACGTCCATCCCCAGGTTGTGCGCCAGCGGCGCAAAAGGGTCACTGCTGAGCGGCAGGTCATGTTGCAGGCCGTTAATTATCTCCCTGTCAGCCTGCCCTAACCTGGCCCTGCCGGGAAGCCCGTGACCGTTTGAAATATATTCTTCCGCTGACAAATCTTCAGTGCGGCTGAAATCGGTCCTCAGTTTGAATACCCTGATTGCGGGCAGGGCGATTACGGCCCCCGCCCTGCAGCGGGCAGATATCCCCGACACCTCGGCCTGCAGGTCTGTGCCCGGCGGCACGGAGAGCGTTACCCAGATGTTGAATTCGTGCTCCCTCTCGTAGCCGTGGCTGATGCCGGGATGGGCGCCCAGGTAGCTTTCAGCGCTTTCAATGTCGGGCGCGTCCACCTTCATGGCTACCAGCGTGCTCTGGAAGCCAAGCCTCCTGGCGTCCAGTACCGGGCTTATCTGGCGCACGATGCCCTTTTTCTTGAGGTCAATAATTCCCCTCATCACTTCTTCACCTGGTATGCCAAGCTTGATGCCTATATCCTGGTACGGCTCCCTGGACAGTGGGAAACCGGACTGCAGCATGCCCAGCAGCCTGTTCTCACTGCTGATGCGGGCGGACTCAGGCATTTACGCGTTCTCCCTTTGTGCTGCGGGGCTGGTAAACGCAATACGGCTCGGCCTCCAGGTAATCCCCCGTCGTTTCATAGGCGCGGGCGCGGCAGCCGCCGCAGATTACTTTGTATTCGCAAATGCCGCATTTTCCCTTGATTGCGCCGGGGTCGCGCAGTTGCCTGAAGAGCTGGGAACCTTGCCAGATATCGCCGAAGGACTGGTTCCTTACGTTGCCTGCCGCAATGTCCAGGTAACCGCATCCCTGCACCTGGCCGGTGTGAGATATGAAGCAGAAACCGCTGCCCGCCAGGCAGCCGCGGCTGATCGAGTCGGTGCCGCCCGGGTGGCGGTGTGTGCCCGGGGCGGGCTTTGCTGCCCCGTGCTTGCCGCGCTGCTTGAGTATGCGCAGGTAATGAGGCGCATCGGTAGGTTTAAAAAATATACGGTCCTTCAGTTCAAGTTGCCGGTCATATATCCGGTTGAGGGCGTCCTCGTATTCAGCGGCGCTGAGTTCAACGCCGCCCAGCCCCTTGCCCCTGCCGGTGGGCACCAGGAAGAAGGGGTGGAAGGCCACGGCACCTTCATTCAGCGCCAGTGCCAGCAGGTCATCCAGGTAATCGATGTTCAGCCTGGTGAGCGTGCAGTTGACCTGTAACTCCATGCCTGCCCCGCGGATGTTGCGGATGCCGGCTATGGCCGCCGCAAAGGCGCCCTGCTGACCACGGAACCTGTCCTGGAGCTCTGGCGTGGGGAAATCCAGGCTGACCGAGACGCGTGCCAGTCCCGCGGCTTTCAGCCGGGCTGCGGTTTGCGGGGTAATCAGCGTCCCGTTGCTGCCCATCACCACGCGCAACCCCCTGGCACGTGCATATTCTGCTATCGAGTACACGTCGCTGCGGGCCAGCGGCTCCCCGCCGGTGAGGATGATAATGGGGTTGCCCGCTTCCTTTAGCTGGTCGACCAGGCGCAACGATTCTTCCGTGGAAAGTTCGCCGTCATACCGGCTCCCGGTGGCCGATGCCCTGCAGTGCGCGCAGTGCAAATTACATGAGCGCGTGATCTCCCATGCCACGAGTTGCAGCCGGGGTTGGATCAAAGCGGGGTTTGCCGCATCGGGGATCATTTTATTAAACCTATCTCCCTGTCGCTGAGGTAACAGGCGGGGTCCTCCGCCCAGGTATCACCGTACACTGACTCGGCGCGCACGCGCAGGTTTCCGTTACACAAATCGATATGCCTGCAGCGGGCGCAGCGCCCCTTGAGCAGGGGCTTGCGGTTTTTCAACCCCTTCATGACGGGCTGTGACATGTCCGACCAGATATCGCCGAACTTGCGCTGTAAAACGTTGCCCGCCGAATAGCTCCGCCAGAACTGGTCGGGGTGCACGTCGCCTTTATCGTCGACTGCCCCTATCCTCACCCCCGAACTGTTGCCCCCGTTCATCCTGAGCAGTTCCAGTATTTGCCCGGCATCTTTCCTCCCCTCCTCATGCGCTTTCAGGTACAGGTACACACCGTCAGCATGGTTGCCCACGGTGAGCACCTCCTTATGCATGCCACGCCTGTGCATATCAAGTGTACGTTCACATATTATGTCCATGACCCTGCGTTTTTGAGAGTGGGGAAGGTCCTGTTCCTTCAGGTTGCTGCCCCGCCCTGAATATGCCAGGTGGTAGAAACAGACACGGTTTATGTTCTCCTGTTCTACCAGCGAGAATATGCCGGGTATCTCGGTGTGGTTGTACCTGGTGATGGTCAGCCTGAGGGATACCCTGGTGTCCCTGGCCACGCAGGCGCGGATGCCCGACAGGGCCTGCTGGTAAGCGCCGTCCCTGCCGCGAAAGCGGTCGTTGGTTGATCGGGTGCCGTCTATGCTGATCCCGACCTCGGCAAAACCGGTCTCCCTGATTTTGTCCGCGGTCTGTTCATCTATAAGAGTTCCGTTGGTGGAAAGGGCCACGCGCATGCCGCGGCCTGTGGCATGCCTCGCCAGCTCGAAGAGGTCATCCCTCATCAAGGGTTCGCCTCCCGAAAAGAGGATGACGGGCACGTTGAATTCAGCCAGGTCATCGATGAAAGCCATGCCCTGTTTTGTGTTCATGAGGGGTATGTCCGACCGGCCGCCGGAGCCGGCATAACAGTGGATGCAGCGGAGGTTGCACTGCCCGGTGCAATTCCAGACCACCACCGGACCCGGCTCTGCCCCGCCCTTCTTTCCCGCGGGTTGCCCGCCCTCCCGGTAGCGCAGGCTGTCGCCCGGGCTTACTGTTCCACAGAGCAGGCGCGATACAGATATCATGACGGTTGCGCCCCGCCGCCCGTATATTTTTGGTGTGCGTCTATCATGGCGATAAGTGTTTCATCCATCAGGCGGTTGGCCAGGGGCAGGGCCTCCGCGATGCGTCCGCCCAGGGCCTCGCGCTTTCCCGCGAGGTTGGCTCCCGCCTGCATTATGGGTTCGCGGTGCATGAGGAAGGCCTGCACCGATGCTGTCAGCGGCATCCCCATCCCGGCCAGCAGCCGGCCGAAGCCCCGGCCGGTCTCGCGGGCCTCTGCCAGGGATTCCTCCCGCCTGGCGGGTTCGCTGATATACCTGGCTGTCAGGTCAAGCAACTGGCGGCCCAGTACGGCAAGCTGTCTTTGTCCTTCCTCTCCCGGCCGGACGGACGCAGGTGCGTTGTCCAGGAAGCCGCGGGCGATTTCCCTGTGGCGGGGCGTGGTATCTTCAATCTCGCTTACCAGGTCCCTGATGCCGAGCACCCTATGGTTGGGCCTGGTGAGTTTTTTGAGGTCGGATTTTGAATAGCGCCTGTGTCCGCCCGGGGTCACGAATGCACTGAGCTTGCCCTCGTCCGTCCATTGACGCAGGGTGGCCTCGTTGACCCCCAGCATCTGGCTGGCTTCACTTATGCTGATTAGATCTGCTTTCTTCACGGCATCAATCCCAAATAGGTTGGATGCTGGATAACCGTTGGAAGATAAATAATATAGAAATCTATAGAAATATACAATATTCTATAGATTTAGATGTGCAAATGGATGGTTGTGATGATGCCGGGGGGTGCCCCTCCCGTCATCGATATCAGGCTTCCATTTGAAGCTCTATTTTCTCCACCTTTGCGTAATCTTTCTTATAGAAGAAAGAGCCGGCGAAGAAGAGCACTGCGGCAACCAGCAGATAGATAGGCAGGAAGGTCATGGCGGTCTTGATGCCGTAGGCGTCGGAGAAAGCCCCCGTCACTATCGGTCCCAGCGATGAGCCCAGCAGGTGCTGGATGATGACGGCCAGGGCGACGGAGGTAGCGCGCAACCCTGCGTGGACAACGTCCTGGCAGACGGCCAGCGCCGCCGGGATGAAGCACGTTATTGAGATCCCCACACATAGCAGCATGATGTACTGGCCCATCCCTTCAAGAAGTGAAAATGCCAGGTAAACGAACACAGCCGCGATCAGGACAGATATGGCGCAAAACAGCAGCCGTCCCCTCAGATTTTTGCGGTACCACAGGTCGGCCAGGAAGCCGCCCAGCGGCGCCCCGATGACCGCCAGTGCCATGATGGCGCTGGCGCGCAGGCCGGCCTGGTCCTCGGGTATACCCCCGGCACGGAAGAAATAGGTCGGCAGCCAGGTGATGATCGAGGTGGTCACGAATACGACCGCGGCGAAGCCAAAATATGTGAACCACAGCGATGGTGTCCTGAGGAAGCCCCTGCTGATATCGCCGAAGCTCATCTTTTTCTTTGTTGAGCCCTTGTCCGCATCAACTGTCTTGGTCAGCTCAACGGTTTTGTAGTCCTTGACGAAGAAAAACAGTATGGCCACGATCAGGCCAGGTATAGCTACCAGGCCGAAGGCGTGCTGCCAGCCCAGGTTCTTGGCGATGACCCCGCCCAGCGCAATGCCCACTGCGCTGCCCAGCGGTATGGAAGCGTTCCACAGGCCGAACATGCGGGCGCGCTTCTCCTCGGGGTACAAACCTGAGATCATGGCGGAACCGCCCGGTGCATAGCCTGCCTCGCCTATGCCGATGGCGGTCCTGGCGCCGAACAGCGCCTTGAAATTGGGCATGAAGGCGCAGGCCGCCGTGGCTATGCTCCAGAATACAGCCATCAGCCCGATGGTCTTCTTGCGGCTCCAGCGGTCAACCAGTACGGATACGGGGAAGGTGAAGATGAGGATGGCCCAGTAGACCGCGGAAACCAGCATGCCGCACTCAGCATCCGATATGCCCCAGTCCCTCTGGATAAAGGGGAACAGGGAGGTGACCACGGTGCGGTCTACGT
>Ga0247841_10001550_pt1 | contig 50738 bp, 42 predicted proteins | sample LaCruzMarch2015__2_FD_192410 | JGI IMG/M metagenome (GOLD analysis project Ga0247841, IMG submission 192410) | Freshwater microbial communities from meromictic Lake La Cruz, Castile-La Mancha, Spain - LaCruzMarch2015_18m | ecosystem: Environmental > Aquatic > Freshwater > Lake | place: Spain... | reverse complement strand
AGCCCCTCCTTTCCACCCTCCGCGAGTGGGGCGAGGAGATCCTCAACTACTTTCACTGCCCCTTCACCAATGGATCCCTGGAAGGGAAGAACAACCGCATCAAGGTGATCAAGCGCATGGCTTATGGTTACCGCAACCCGGACAACCTGCGGATGCGCATCTTACTCACCAACAAAACGACAAGGGCAATGGCATGAGCTACAGAGAAGAATCACAGTTATTGACGGAGAACCCAACCACTTGATTCATAGCTTGCGGCAACACGATACTGCTATACTTCCGGATGAGGACATCACTTCCGTGAAAACGGGGAAAGGAAAGGGGTAACACGACATGCTTGCAGTGTGGATTATTCTTGGCATCATTGCCATCATCGTCATCTGGTTTATCGCCAGTTATAACGGCTTCATCTCTCTGAAAAAACGCATCGAGAACGCCTGGGCGCAGATTGACGTTCAATTGAAGCGACGGTATGACTTGATCCCCAATCTGATAAACACGGTCAAGGGATACAAGGATTTCGAGCAGGAGACCCTGACCAAGGTTATCCAGGCACGGGCTGCGGCGGTCAATGCCACCACCATTCCTGACAAGATTCAGGCAGAAGGCGTTCTGACCCAAGCCCTGCGCGGCCTCCTGGCTGTAGCTGAAGCTTATCCGGACTTGAAAGCGACGCAGGAGTTCATGCAACTAATGGAAGAACTGCGCAACACTGAAAATTTGATCTCTTTCTCGCGCCAGTTTTACAATGACTCGGTGATGATCTTCAACACGCGCATCGCCATGTTTCCTGGAAACATCGTGGCCGGGATGTTCAGCTTCAAGGCAGCGACCTTCTTCGAAGTAGCCGATGCTGCTGAGCGCGAAGCGCCCAAAGTCGACTTCAGCAAGTAAGGGGACCAGGGATTCTGGGTTCGCCAGAGGCGCGCCATCGCGCTTTGGGGTGAAACTCTGACCCTTGTGGTTATGACCAGCGGAGGGCCATAAGCGTGGCAGTCTTCAGCTTTTACGAGGAACAACGCCGCAATATCACAAAGAGCTACCTGCTCATCTTCCTCTTTGTTGTGGTGATGGGGGCTTTTGGCTTTGTTATCGACTCTCTCTTTGAAATGGTGCCTTGGTTTACCCTGATCTTCCTGGGGATTGCCCTGATCCAGGTCCTGGTGGCCACCTTGGCCGGTCCCAGCGTGGTCTTGAGCTCGGTCGGGGCGAAGCCGCTGGAAATGAGCAACCTGGAACAAAAACAACTCTCCAACATCATCCAGGAACTGTCCGTTGCTGGCGGGATGGCGCCTCCGCCCAAGATCTACCACATCCCCGGCGACCCGACCATCAACGCCTTCGCCACCGGTTTGCGGCCACAAGATGCGGTCATCTGCGTCACCGACGGCTTGTTGGAGGCACTCGATCGGGAGGAAACCCAGGGTGTCGTAGCTCACGAACTGAGCCACATCCAAAACCGCGACATGCTTTACATGACCTTGCTCTCCGCCTTGATCGGGGCGGTGGTGATCGTCCAACTGTTCGCCTTGCGGGCGATGATCTTCGTCCCCTCGGGAGGCAGCCGGCGGGACTCCAACAGCGGCGGGATCATCATATTCCTGCTGGCGGTAGCCGGTTTAGCTACGGTATTCGCCCTCTTTGGGCGAATTATCCTCTTTGCCGTCTCCCGCCAGCGCGAGTATCTGGCCGATGCCCACTCCGTCGAGTTGACGCGCAACCCGGCTGGCTTGGCCAGCGCTTTGCGCAAGATTGCCCAGACTCCTGGCCGCATCCGCACCGCCAGCGTGGCTACCGCCCACCTCTTTATCTCCGACCCCCTGCGGCGAGCGGTGAATGAGCAGGAGGGGGGCTTCTTCACCAATCTTTTCGCCACCCATCCACCGCTCTTCTCACGAATCGCCCGCCTGGAGGCGAAGAGCCCGCAGCAGATTCACCGCGAATTACAAAACGCCTAGAAGCGCCTAGAGGGTCACATCTTCAGATGTCACCAAATATTCGTAACTACGAATAAAGCGAATAAAGGCGACAGATTCATTCCTGAATCCTGGGTGAGCAGGGATCGTGCTCTGGTATCTGGTTTTGATTTTTGTTCGAATAGGGCGGGAGACAAAGGAATTCAAGAAGGGGGATTATCTCGGATCGCGCCTGACAGTAAGGCACGAGATCTTCCGTTGAAGAGGGTGGGAGGTGATTCTCAACGCACCCCCTTAAAGCCAGCTTCGGTGGGTGAGGAAGAACGGGAACAGGAGCGAGTGCCCAGTTTAAGTATAGATGCCCCTTCCTTCAATCGGAATAATAGTCAACATTTGTACGATTTCCCTGGACGTATTCGAAAATAATGACATATGAAGATGTGACCCTACTAGAAGAGCCATTTGGCGTTGCGTTGAATCACCTCTCCATCCAGCCGGATCTCGGATTCCTCGCGCAGATCGCAGATCATATCCCAGTGGATGGCCGAGACATTCCGGCCGCCGGTGGAGGGATAGGAAGCGCCAAGGGCCAGGTGTAGAGTTCCGCCGATCTTCTCGTCGAAGAGGATATCTTTGGTGAAACGCTGGATGCCGAAATTATTGCCGAAAGCGACCTCGCCCAGGTACTTGGCTCCATCGTCGATGGCCAACGTCTGAAGAAGAAAGTCCTGTTCCCTGGAGGCCTCCGCTTTCACGCAGCGGCCCTCTTCGAAGACCAGTCGCACTCCCTCAACCTCGCGCTGCTGGTAGATGGCGGGGAAAGAGAAAAGGATGTGCCCGAGGGCGCTGGACTCGACCGGCCCGGTGAAAACTTCCCCATCGGGCATATTCCTGCGTCCGTGCGAATTCATCCAGGTGCGCCCATCCACGCGAATGGTCAGATCGGTCCCCCGCCCCAGCACACGGATCTCCTGTCCATTCGTCAATCGCTGGACGATTCGTTCCTGACGCTGTTGGAAGTCCAGCCAGAAGGCGCTGGGGTCCTCCTCATCCAGATGCATGGCGGAAAAGACAAAATCGCTGTAATCAGACAGGGACATGCCTGCATCCTGGGCAGCGGCTTGGGTGGGGTAAGCCGTTACATTCCAGCGCACCGAGCCGGCGCCGTCTCTTTCCATGTGCCTGCGCGAAAGAGGGCCGCGTGTTTTCTGCCAGCGGGCCAACCGGGCTGGCTCCACTCCGGAGAAGCCCTTGGTATTGAAGGGAGCCAGCACCGTCAGCGCAGCGTCGACCCGCTCAATTTCCAGGCTGTCAACCGGGTTGAGGAAATCCAGCACCTCGGGCGGCGCATCCTTCAGGAAGACCTCCTGCGCCCCCTCCAGCTCCACCCGCAAGTAGGGGTAAGCGCCGGCTCGCAGCGCCTCGCGCACCAGCTCCAAAACCAGGGGGGTTGCCAAGGGAGTGGTGCGGATCACCAATAAATCCCCCTTCTTTAGATCGAGCGAATGCGTTGCCAACAACTGGGCCATTTTCTTCAATCTTGGATCATTCACAGGAGACCTCCGTACGGCATTTCTTGCCAACGGGCACCATTTTAAGCGAAAATGCGGCGAGGTGAAATGCACGAATTCTCCCTGATGGAAAACGTGGTTCGTATCGTTCGTCAAACTGCCACCGAGAACAAGTTGACCAGCGTCACTGGCATCAACCTGGTGGTGGGAGCGACCAGCGCGGTGAATGCCGACGCTTTGCATTTTGCTTTTGAGATCCTCGAGAAAGAGGAGTCGATCCTCAAAGGCGTCACCCTCACTATCGAGGAGACCCCTGCCCGTGCCCATTGCCCACAATGTCAGGAGGATCACACCCTCTGGAGGATGGACCTGCTCTGCCCGAGCTGTGGCCACCTCCCCCTCCAACTGCGCAGCGGCGAGGAATTCTACGTCAAGTCGATCGAGGGAGTGCGCGAGAATGGTTGAGATCCTAGTTATGAAAGCGGTCAACGAGGAGAACGAGGCTCATGCCACGGCCGTGCGCGTCCTCCTGGAACATGAGAGGGTGCGGATGGTGAACTTCCTCTCCAGCCCAGGAACGGGCAAGACCACCCTCCTGGAGAAGACCTTGGCCGCGTTGAACCATCGCTTCCGGATCGGCGTCATCGAGGGGGATCTCTTCACCGACGAGGATGCCCGCCGGATCGAGCGCGCCGGAGCGCCGGTGGTCCAGCTCAACACCGAGGGTTCTTGCCACCTCACCGCAGCGATGATCGAAGCAGCACTGGGCCGGTTGCCTCTTTCCGGCCTGGACTTCCTCTTTGTGGAAAATGTAGGGAACCTGGTTTGTCCTTCTTCCTTCCGGCTGGGAGAACACCGGCGCGTCACTCTTTTTTCGGTGACGGAAGGGAACGACAAGGTGAAAAAGTATCCCAAAGCCTTCCACACAGCGGACTGCTTGTTGCTGACCAAGATCGACATGCTGGCACTGACTGATTTTTCTCTAACGCAAGCGGAAGAAGACTTCCGGCGGGTCAACGCCACAGCGCCGATCCTTGCTCTGTCCGCCCGCATGGGGGAGGGTTTGGCAGCCTGGTTTGATCTGCTCGCCGGGTGGCGCTAGCGCCAGGCAAACAAGCCGCACAATCACCTGGTCACAGAGTTGTCCTGCTCCGCTCAATGCGGGGCTTCAGATTGAAGAAACCTGGAACTTCCCAAGGTTCATCTATCCATTTGTCCTCATCATTGTGCTATAAACGGCTGGGAAGGAAAACCGGTACTGATCTCCTCATCTACAGGAGCTGTTAACATGAAACGACTGGTCAAGCAGCAAGCGGCTTGGTTTCTTTTCCTCGCTTGCTTGCTGGCTTTTTTCTTTCCATGTCCGGTCCAGGGGGATTCCTGGCTGATCGAAGGAAAAAGCGGAACGATCCCCGTCCTTGATGCTCAACTCAACCCTACCCAGTGGTTGGACGCCAATCAAGTCTTCCTTGAAAGCCCCGCCGGCTCTGCCACCGTCTATATCAAAGCCATTCCGGGCACCTATGCCGGGGGGGGAAGGCTTTACCTTCGCTACCAACTCCCGGTGACTGCGGAATCCGTTAATCTCCTCTGGGATTGTCGAATAGACCGCAGCGACCTCCTTCAGCCGGATGACCGGCGCATTTTCCTGGGGGGCTTTGGCGGTTACCTCGAGATGGCCGTTTCCTTCTGGGTGGGGACGCCAACCGGGTGGAGAAATCCCTATGATTCCGCTCCCGTCAAAGACGATCCATCCGAGATCCAGCTAGCAGGCTTTGATGTAAGGTCCAGCAAGCTGGGAGGGGTAAAAATTACCGAGATGGCGGTGCCTTTTGCCTGGTTGGGAATCACCCCCACGCAGACGCAATATGGGATTGCCTTTACCATGAACCTTGTCAGCAATGGCCTTCGCAGCAGCCCGTCCTGGCCTCCCCAGGAGGCCAGCCAATCTTCTTTCACAAGCCCCGTCCATTGGGGCGCCTTGGCCCTTTCGGCAGAGATTTGTTCCGCTTTGGCCGGCCAACAAAACACTGACTCGCCTTCCCTGCCGGCGCAAACCGCAACGGAGATCACTTTCCCTCTCTGGGCGATCCTGCTTCTAACTGCCTTTGGCGTTTTTCTTTTTGTCGTTTTCCTGATACGCCGGAGGCGCTCATCGCAGCCGGGGAAGAGCCGGGGAAACGAAGCTAATTCAATGCTTGTCTATATCACCCGGCGAATGCTGCAGATGATTCCCATTTTGATCCTCATCTCTTTCCTTGTTTTTATCTTCATTCGCCTCTTTGGCCCCGATCCGACCTCCTACCTCATCATGCAGAATCCCAATGTCAAGCCGGAGGCTATCCAGACAGAACAGATCCGCCTGGGACTGCGTGATGCCGAAGGAAATCCGATGCCTCTTCTTCTCTCCTACGGGTATTGGTTAAAGAGCGTTTTTCAGGGGGAGTTCGGCTGGTCTTCGCTCTATCCCAACCGCACCGCCCTGGAGGTGGTCTTCCTATTCCTGCCCAATTCCCTGCTATTAATGGCTGCGGCTTTGTTGATATCCCTGGGTATTTCTTTTCCCATCGGAATCTATTCGGCGCGGCGGCAGTATTCAAAGTTCGATTATACCTTCACGACGCTATCCTTCCTGGGTATGTCGGTGCCAATCTTTTGGCTGGCTATGCTGGCCATCATCCTCCTTCACCTCCTGCCATCCCGCCTTTTCGGTTTTTGGTTTTTTCCGGCTGGCGATATCGTTTCCTTCGGAAAACCGTACGAGGGGACGTTTCTTGACCGCACCTGGCACCTGGCCTTGCCTGCGCTGGTCCTCTCCATCACCAACATCGCCATCTGGACCCGCTATCTCCGCTCATCCCTGCTGGAGGTGATCCATTCTGACTACATTCGAACCGCTCGCGCCAAAGGCCTTGCCGAGAATCGGGTGATCAACAAACATGCTCTGCGCAATGCCTTGAATCCGATGGTTACCATCATCCTCCTTTCGGTGCCGTATCTCTTCACTGGAACGATTGTCGTGGAGCAGGTTTTTGCCTATCCGGGACTCGGGCGGTGTTTCCTGCGCGCCTTGAGCAATCTGGATTTCTCAGTCGTGCAAGCTTCGGTAATCCTTTTCACCGTCATCATGGTGATCTTCAACCTGATCGCCGATCTCCTCTACCCCATCCTTGACCCGCGCATCCGCTACACCTCGGGAGGCCCGGGTGATTGAAGCGGCGCCTTTCATGGCAAGTGTGGATTTTGCTCCTCCGGAATCCTACTGGCAGATGGTTTGGCGCCGCTTTCGCCGCCACAAAACGGCTCTTTTCGGCGCCTGGGCACTGATCCTGATCCTCTTCCTTTCCTTTGCCGGAGCGCCAATCTACTGCGCCATTACTGGAACCGACCCCCTCAGCCAAAATGCCCATGAACGATACGCCTTCCCCTCGGGGCAGCATTGGCTGGGGACTGATGACTACGGCCGAGACTTGTTAGCCCGGATCCTTTACGGGGGACAGGCGTCCCTCTCGGTTGCGCTTATCTCTGCCGTGGCAGCGATGGCCCTGGGGGTGCTGGTGGGGCTAGTGGCAGGGTACTCGCGAGGCTGGGTGGACGACATCCTGATGCGGTTGACTGATCTGATGCTGGCCATCCCCTACTTGCCCTTCTACATGATCTTTCAAAAAGCCTTGACCAGCAGTTTTGGCAGCCCGGGCTATTGGTCGATGGTGGTCATTTTTACGGCCTTTGGCTGGATGACTATCGCCCGGCTGGTCCGCGGGGCAGTGCTTTCCTTGCGAGAGACTGAGTTCGTCGAAGCGGCCCGCTCATTGGGCGCCACCCGCTGGCACATCATGGGCCGTCATCTGCTGCTCAATTCGATGGGGGTGATCATCGTCTCCACCACACTGTTGATCGCCAGCAATATCCTGATGGAAGCTACGCTCAGCTTCCTTGCTTTGGGGATTCAGGAACCCTATCCTTCCTGGGGAAATCTGATGATGCGGGAGTTTTCCCTGATTTTTGCGCCGATGAATGGGCCTTTTCAATTGATCTACGCAGGGATCCCGCTATTTATTGCGGTATTGGCGATCAATTTCCTGGGAGATGGCCTTCGGGACGCTATTGACCCCAAACTGAGAATCTAGTCCAATGAAGAAGGTTTCTCCTCGCCGGCAGGTACGCGCTTGCTTTCTGGTATCGCATGCGCCGCTTTGCAATGCATCTCCGCTCAACCTGCCCTTCAGCAACGCTGCGAGGTGAGGAAAGATCAATACCTCTTTCGAAATGGATAAGGAGAGAAACATGAAAACAATCGGTATCCTGCTGGATGACTTGTACAACGAACACGAGGTGATCTACCCATACTACCGTGTTCTGGAGGCAGGCTACCAGGCGATGACCATCGGCTCCCAGGAGAAAGCGGCCCATTCCAAGGCCGGCCTTCCCTTTTTGGTGGAACGGGCTGCCGGGGATCTGCATGGGGAAGATTTGGCTGGCCTGATCATTCCCGGCGGTTTTGCCCCCGATCGTCTACGCCGCGACCCCGCTGTACTGGCTCTGGTACGCTCAATAGACCAATTGGGCAAACCGCTCGCCTGCATTTGCCATGGCGGCTGGGTGCTGATCTCTGCCGGGGTAGCCAAGGGCCGGGTTTTAACCGGCTTCGTGGCCATTCGCGATGATTTGGTGAATGCCGGCGCCTCCTACCGCAACGAAGAGGTGGTAGTGGACGGCAATCTGGTCACCTCCCGTCAACCATCAGACCTCCCTGCTTTCATGCGGGCTTTTCTGGCTCTGTTAGGAAGAGAGTTGTGAAAAAAGGCAAAGAGCCGCAGACACCGTCACCTTCCCGCCCCACCCCTCCTCAGGAAAAGGGGATCAAGCCGCCGCAGCGCCTCTTTTCCTCTCCCCTCGGCAACCTCCTGGTCTTCTTCCTCTTTCTGGCCGCAGGACTGATCAGCTTTTTTCTGGGGAACAAAGAGCCGATCGCGACCTTGGTCTACTTTAGCGTCTCTCTGGCCTTTTTAGTTTTAACTTTTCTTGAGTGGCGGCGCCGGAAGCACTGAACTCCCCCATCCGCTTTGGGAAGCTCGCTACCCCACGACAGCCGGCTCGAGGACAAATTCCTTCCGTTCGAAGCGTTTGCAAGTAAGACGGGTGATGTCGTAGGAAAGCGGCTCGCCGAGGATCCACTCGGCCAATGGCAGAGCCATGCCGGGAGCAATCATAAAGCCATGACCGGAGCCGCCGGCAGCAATGTAGAGGCCGGGGACTTCTTCGATGGGGCCAAGGATGTGATGAGCGTCCGGAGTATTCTCGTAAAGACCAGCCCACTGTCGCACCACGGAAAGCCCCTTGATGCCCGGCAAGAAACGTCCGATGGCTTGGGACATGCGCTCCATGAAGCGCCAGGTAGGTGAGATGTCAAACTCTTTGGGGTCGTACCAGGCGTGCTTTTTTTCCGGCGGGAGGCCCATGATAAAGGAGCCGTGAGGTCGCTGCTGGATATAGTAGCCCAAAGAGAAGGAGATGATCATCGGGTCGAAGGCGCGCTCCACCGGCTCGGTGATAAGGATCTCGTGGCGCTCTCCGGAAAGGGGGATCTCCAAGCCGATGGTCTTCATCAGGTGATGGGTCCAGGCACCGGTGGCTACCAGCACCTTGCCGGCCTCGATCACTGAGCCGTCGGCCAACCGAACGCCCCGAACTCGCTCCCCCTCCCTGACCAAGGCAACTACCGGGGACCACTGACGGGTCTCCACCCCCAAACGCTCAGCCGCCTTGGAATAGGCGAAAGTCGTGTAGAATGGGTCAGCGTGGCCATCACGCTGATGAAAGGTAGCGCCAAAAGAGCCATCTACGTTTACCTTGGGCCAGCGAGCCTTCACTTCCTCGCTGGAGAGGATCTCGGTCATGACGCCAAGCGAGCGTTGTACGGCAACGCGGCTTTTCAGGTTCTCCCACTCCTTCTGGGAGTAGGTCATCACCAAGTAGCCACCCTGCCACAACCCGATCAAGTCAGCCGGGTAATCCAGCTCCTCAGCCAGCCCCTCGAACTTATCCAGAGAACGCTTCATCAGGCCGATGTTGAATTCGGAGCCGAACTGGGCGCGGATCCCGGCAGCGCAGGAGCCGCTGGAACCAGCGGTAATGAACTCTTTTTCCAGCAGGAGGATCTTCCCGGCTTTCTTGCGGGCCAGCTCGTAGGCGGCAGATACGCCAGTGATGCCGCCGCCGATGACGATGATATCGTAGGCCATCACTCTTCCTCCTTGAGGAATACCTCGAAGGGGGTGGACCGCAGTACCGGGCGGATCACCGTAGGCCGGTAACGCACTTCGTCGATAGAGGCAAGCTTCTCGTGCTTGCGCAACTCGTTAAGGACCAGCAGACGGCAGGTCTTCCCTCCGCAGGGTCCCATCCCGATGCGCAGCCGGCGCTTCATCTGGTCCCAGGAGGTATAACCTTCCTCGATGGCTTGATGCACGTCAGCCAGGGTCAGGTCTTCGCAACGGCAGACGATGATCTTGCCAGCCCGCGGCAACTCGCCAGCCCGAGGCAGCGCGTCCCTGTCCATCTCACACCTTCCTTTTGAAAAATCGCACATCCATCACCCGATCTGCCGGAACGCGAAGCTTGACCATGCTGGTTTTAGTGCTGCGGTCGATGCCGGGAAGCGTGCTAACTTTCTCTATCAACGCTTCGCAGACCACCTGGCCGTGGCGATCGAGACCATCTACGATCTCTCCTGGGGCCGGCAGAGGGATGAACTCGTAGGCAAGGGTTACATAGCCGTACTCGCCTCGGGTCTCTACCAGGAAAACGGCGATGCCGGGGCAAGCCGAGACGCATAATCCACAACCGGTGCAGCGCTCCTGGTCGATGACAGGGATAGAGATAAGGGTCTCCATTGTGATGCACTTCAAGTGACAGGAGAAGACGCAGGGATTGCAGGGGATATCTTGAAAACACTCATGCATCGCTACCGGACCTCGGAGCATGCGTTCTGCACTGGGAGCGCTCAGAAAAAGGTTTTCCGCGTCAGGAATGCCGTCGATTTCGATCATTGCCTTACTCCTTCATGCCGTGCAGCCGGCCCAGCCCGCGGCAAACGTGCTGGCTTAAGGAAGAACAGCGGAATTCAGTCAAGGAGTTGACGATATTGTCGATCTCAGCCTTGCTCACGGGGTAGCCGAGGCTCATGGCAGCGGCCATTCCAGCCACGCGGCCTTGCAGGCCGGCGGTAGTGGCTTCCTCGATGCCGGCTACGTCGCCGACCACCCAGAGATCGTGGCGGCTGGTTCGACCGGTCTCATCGTGCCATGGGACAAAACCGCCTAACTCTGGGATAAAATGCTCCTTTACGCCCAACTCAAAGAGCACATCCGACAGCGGTGTCAGGCCGACAGCCAGACAGACGACATCGACATGGAAGGTGCGCTCGCTGCCGGAAAGAGGTTGGAAGTGATCGTCTACCGCGATGGTCTCAGCCCACTCCACCTGAAAATCACCATAAACACCGGTGATGGTGCGATTCAAAAGGATCGGGATCCCGGCTCGCTGAATCTTGGCGGCGTGGACCCAGTAGGCGCCGCCCAGCTTGGGCAGAACATCGATGACCGCCTCCACTTGAGCGCCTGCTTGAAGCAACTGGTAGGCGACGATCACACCGACATTGCCGGAGCCAATGATCAGGTAGCGTTGACCAGGAAGCACACCGTAGGTGTTCATCAGGGTTTGGACTGCACCTGCGCCATAGACGCCTGGCAGATCGTTATTTTCAAAGAGAATCATCTTTTCGGAGGCTCCGGTAGCAATGATGGTCCGTTTCGGCTTGATCTTGATGTAGCGATCGAGGTCGGCGACGATCCAAACCCCATCCTTGTAGCCGCCGATCGCTTCCATCCCAAGCAGTGGTTGAATGCGGGTGTTGGTCAGAACCGATTTCTCCCACTTGGAAGCCAGCTCGATGCCACGCACACCAGCGCCACGCTCCGCCCACCCGAAAAATTTATGGGTTTGCTTGACCAGTTGGCCGCCCAGGCGCTCGAAGCGGTCCACCAGGATCACCGAAGCGCCAGCCTCCGCCGCTGATAGGGCGGCATTCATCCCAGCAGGCCCGCCACCGACCACAAGGATGTCCGGTTCTTTCATTCAAGCATCCCCTTGTTGCGCTGTACCTTCACCTGCATTCCGTCTTTGAGGGGGGTAATGCAAGTGCGAACATTGGGTCGACCATCCACATTCATGAAACATGAGGAGCAATTCCCGATGGCGCAGAAAAAACCGCGCGGACGATGCAGATCGGGGCTCTCACGGAACATCGTCACGCCGTTGGCAACCAAGGCGGAGGCAATCGGCTCTCCTTCGTATCCATCAAGCTCCTTGCCTTCGAAGAGGAAATGTATTTTCCTTTTTGGAGTAAAAGTAAGGATTGGATGGGTTTCGATCCTGCGCACAAGATCAACTCCTTCCGCTCGTGCGATCCGATTGGACTGTCCCTCGAGCATTGCTGCGGGTTCCTTGATCGGCACGTTCGGGCGTATTGTAACAAAACACGCTACCGCGGGCTATCAAGTTGTTACGAGCTATTGAGTTGCCTCGCAGTATTGAGTGGTTGAGTGACTTAGCGACTTAGCGGTTGAGCGGAGTAGCGGTTTCGTTTGCATGCTGATCGGGGGAAGCAGCTGGAGATGCGGGAGATTTTTCCAGACTCGTTTCAAGCGGGGAGTCGCTGGAGATGTCCCGTTTTTCCGTGACCTCTGGCGGAGGGGGAGAAGACACTTTCTCGGCTTCATTATGGCCTGGGGCAGCTGGATCGTCTGGGGCATCATACTCCAGCCCGCCAGTCTGCGGTGGTGCGCTTTCGCCCTCTTCTTGGACAGGTGGTTGAAGAAGGGCACGGAAGTCATCCGGCCAGCGCTCCAGATCGAGGAAAGTATGCGAGAGGGGGAACCCGTTGAGGAAGAGGCCTTCTCCCGGGAAGGCTGAAGCTTCCTCAATCGTATGCAGCAGGTACTCGCGCGTTTCCAAGTCAGGGTCTACCTCCGTAGCAAGCGCCAAGGCTCGCCGGAAATTATCCGCCAAGAGCGGGCAGCGCGGTGTAAAAATGGCTTCCAGCAGTTTCCCCGAGGACTTCTGAGGCAAGGATCTCTTGGACAAAGGCCCCCGGTCGCCAGGGAGATCCTCGCCCTGGAGCGTCGGTTCTAGCGAATATGCCACTTCAGCGCCCGGACGGAAACGCTTGATCATCAGCAGGTTGGGCGTCTCAGCCACTCTTTCGAAGCCGTAGCCGATCAACAGGTCCTCCCCCAAGCGAGGTGAAGCGAAGGCGCAAAGGCCATCCTTGCTGCGAGAGGCGACCAGCGCTTGTGCCAACAGAAGGCCCTCTACGCTGCGCTCTCCCTCCTGGGCGCCAAGGAAAGCCAGGAAATAGAGATCATCGCCTACAAGAGGCGCCCAGGATGAAGAGAGCGGGGCCAACTGCAGACAACCGACACACTGCTCCTGCCGGGTAGCTTGGAAGAAACGCCATCCTCTCTTCCGCAGCTCCTCTAAAAAAGCAGCCTGTTCCTCATTGTGGCTCCCTCCGCAGGGACAATTCTGGACAGGAGCGATCTCGCTCAGCTCGCTGACCTCCGTGGAGTAGAAGAGCGGAAGAACGATCTCTTTTGGCCGCCGCTGTCGAGCCGGCTTGCTCTTGCCTCCGACCTTGCCGCTGTCGTGTTCAGAGTCGCCTGGGGAAACTTCGGTGGGCGACACCTCGGTAGCGAGTGTTTCGCTATGGGGCCCTGCTTCCTCGAGCAAGCAGGCCGCTGAAGACGGCAGAGTTGCTGAAACCGGCAGAACCGCTGCAGGCGGTAAAGCTGCCGCTGCAGCGGCAAGCCGGCGGGACTGAAGAGTCTCCCGCCACCCTTGCAAGAGAGAGGGCACGATGAACTGCGGTCGCCGGCGCAGAAAGGGGTGGGCATCGGGGAGAAAGATGTAGTCAAGCAGAGGGACGAAGATGTTAGCCAGGGGAAGGGCAAAGAGCAAGCCCACCACCGGCCCCAGCAACAACCGCAAGGGGACCGAGAAGAGGCCGGCCAGAAAGCCGTAAAGGATCCGGCCCTTCCCTCGCATTGGGCTGGTAGAGGTGTCCGGTAAGACAAAAACAGCGAAGAGGAGAGTGTCTGCGGCATAGAGTTGAGAAAGAGGGGAAACTACCTTAAAGAAGAGAAGGGAAAGGGAAGAAGCCAACAAAAAGGGCAGCATGGCTGCTCCATGGATGGTGCGGGTTAAAAGCAGGAGCAAGGCAGAGATGATCAGGGTGACCATCGAAGTGGCGCCGAAGGCGCCGCAGCCTGGACTGGAGAGGAGATTTTCGTACCAGGCTGGAATGCGGATACTCTCCAGAGGGTTCCCCTCCACCGGTATAGGCCAGGCATAGGTCATAGCGCCGGGGAGGAGAAAAAAGGCCACCAGAAGGCCCAACACTACCGGATGAACCAAGCTATGGCTGATTCCGCCAGGCAGTGTCTTGCCCAAAAGAACAGCAAGGGCTGGAACCAGCAAGGCCAACCACCACGGGGCTGCACTGGGAAGGAGAAGAGCGCTGAGCAGGCCGATGGAAACGGCCCAGCCGTCCTCCAGGACGAAATCCTGGCTGGCGAAGAGGGAGAAGAGAATCTCGGCAGCAATGGCCCCGGTTACCGAGAGAAGCAGAAAAAGGAGAATAGTCAGGTCGAAGCGAAACAGACCCGCCAAGAAGGGAAGCAGCAGAGCCAGGTTCAGTTGCCAGTTGTGGCTGGCGAAGCCGGCCCGGGAGAAAATGTGGGGCGCGAAGGCGCGTGTTCGCGTCCTCACCGTCGCCTCACTCGCTCGAGAGCCCGCCGTAGGAAACGCTGGTGGGAGATGTGGGCCGGGCATACATAGGAACAAGTGCCGCAATAGAGACAACGATCAGCGTGCAACTTGGAGAGGGAGGGCCAGTCGTGGCCTTTCACGGCTGTGCTGATGAAAACCGGGTAAAGGCTTTGCGGGCAGGCGTTGATACAGCGTCCGCAGTAAATGCAGGCAGACTCGCGGGTCGCTGCTCGCTCGTGAAAGAAGACGAAGCCGGTGCTGTAGCGCGTCACAGGCACCTCTGCGCTGGAGATCGCCTGACCCCTCATTGGTCCACCCATGATAATCAGCCCGGGTTTCTCCGAGAAACCATCGCACTGCGAGACCAGGTCGGAGAGCAAGGTTCCTAAATGCACCTCCAAGTTCTGCGGGTTTCGCACGGCGGGGCCACCTACCGTGATGACCTTTTCCATCATCGCCTTACGATGACTTACTGCATTAGTTGCGGCGATGGCCAAGGGCAGGTCCAGCACCAGGGAGCTTTCCCCAAGAGGAAGCAGAGTCTGGCGCAATAAAGTCGAGTCATCCTGGGGGTAGCGAGGCGGCAGGACCACCAGTGAGAGCTTGTTCTTGGTAAAGAGCAAATCACGAAGATCGGTAATGCTCTCCTCGCGCGTAGTGGTGGTAACCAGGATCCCCCGCTCGGCTTGGAAAGCTTCCAGCAAAAGCTCCAGGCCGGTGATAATCTCTTTAGGCCGTTCTTCCAGCAGTCGCTGGATGGAAGTCAGGTACGGCTCCAGCTCACAACCATTGAGGATCAAGACGCGAGGGCCGGAAACCTCTCGCCGCAATCTCTCTACATTGAGGACACCGTACTGAGCCAATACTGCGCGAATCTCCTCGGATGTCGGGCGCCCTTTGGGGGGAGCCAACGGCAACTGCGGCTCGTCCTTCCCGGGCATGATCACCAGGGTATCCACCGGCTCGGCATGCCAGGGGACCACGCGCGACTCCAAAGCGATCACTTCCCCCCAAACCGGAGAAAAAAGAGGGAGCCCACTCTCGTCTAGCGGGACGGCAATCAAGTCACCGCGCTTGACGGATCGGCCGGGACGCACCAATGGGCGAAGCAATGAACCCTCGGCCCGTTCCAGAAGGGGAAAGTATAGATGGGCGGGGATGGAGGTGCGGCGGATGAACTTATCCAAAGTCGCTTCCTGGTGCAGTGGCACCCAGGCGCCACCCGGCCAGGAACGGCCGCCATCGATTCCCGATGGGGAGTGAGTTAGCAGATCCGGGGCAGTTGTTCTCCGGAGAGAGATTCTAATATGCGTGTCCCTCCAATCCGGCTGCGCAAGAGAGCCAATCCGCTCGTGTCCTCCAGAACGGCGCCAATACGGCACGCATCTTGACCCAACGGGCAGCTTCGCAGGATCTCCAAAGCTTGTTCCGCCAAAGCCTCTGGAAGCACGACCACCAACTTTCCCTCGTTCGCCAAGTAGAGAGGATCCAGCCCCAGGATCTCGCACGCCGTTTGAACCGGCCCCCTCACTGGGATTGTATCTTCGTCAAGGGAAAAAGCCAATCCGCTGGCGCCGGAAAGTTCGGCGACCACGGTGGCCAAGCCCCCCCGGGTAGGATCACGCAAGGCATGGGGGGTCACTCCGGCTTCGGCCAAGCCACGCACCAAGGGCCATACCGGCGCACAATCACTTACCACCGGCAGCGCATCGAAAAAATGCTCGCGGGCTTGGAGGACAGCGATGCCGTGCTCCCCTAGGAAGCCGCTGACCAGTATGGCGTCGCCCGGGCGGATCAGACATGGTTGGGGAGACGGATCCAAGCGCGGTTGGCCAATGGCTGAGGTGACAATGTAGATGCGATCCCCGGCGCCTCGTTCCACTACCTTGGTATCGCCGGCAACCAGGACGATACCGGCTTCCCTGGCAGTGGCCGCCATCGAGTCCAGTATCTGGTCCAACTGGTTGAATGGCAGCCCCTCCTCAAGGATGAAGGAAGCTGCCAGCCAAAGAGGTTCGGCCCCCACCGCGGCCAGGTCATTGACCGCGCCGCAGACCGCCAAGCGGCCGATGTCTCCTCCTGGAAAGAAGATCGGCTGCACCACAAACCCGTCCGTTGTAAAAGCCAGGCGGCCGTGCGCACTGATCAGGGCGGAGTCGAGCATCGCTGCCAGTGTGGAATTGGTGAAGCGAGGAAGGAAGTGCTCCTCGATCAGTTGTTGCGTCAATCGGCCACCCCCGCCATGCGCCAAAGTTACTGAAGAGGGCTGGCTGCCGTGGGCTGTCAAAGTCATGAGGCGATTCTTTCATAGCGATAGGAAGCGGCGCAAGAGCCCTCAGAGGAGACCATGCATGGCCCCATCGGATTCTGTGGGGTGCAGACGCGGCCGAACAAGGGGCACTCCGAAGGAGAGAGGATCCCGCGCAACACCTCGCCGCAAGCGCAACCGGGAGGATCAGGAGCTGGCTCGACCTGCAACGAAAATCGGCCTCTTGCATCATAGGTGGAAAAAGCGCGACGCAAGGCCAATCCGCTGCGGGGAATGGCGCCTATCCCGCGCCAGCGGGCCTCGACCGGCTGGAAGACTTCCTCCAGCAAGCACTGGGCAGTGCGGTTGCCCTCCACTCTTACCGCCCGGCGATAGGCGATCTCCATCTCCGCCCGTCCCTGGCGCCGTTGACGCTGAAGCATCCATAAGGCCAGCAAGATGTCATCGGCCTCGAACCCTGCCACCACGCCGGGCAGACAGTAGCGTTCCCCCAGGAAGCGGAAGGGTTCCACGCCGAGGATGGCACAGATGTGCCCTGGCATCAGGAATCCATCCAGAGATGGGGTGAGGTCGCCCAACAGCGCCTCCATGACCGGGGGAAGCAATTTGTGCAGGATCAGGAAGGAAAGGTTGCGGCGCTCCAGACGAGCCGCCTCTTTCACGGCAGCGGCGATCAGCGGAGCGGTGGTCTCGAAACCAACAGAGAGGAAGACCACTTCCCGGCCGGGATTCTCCTCAGCCAAGCGCAGTGCCTCAAAGGGTGAGTAGAGAATGCGCACATCGGCCCCTTCGGCCTTCGCTTGGGCAAGGCTTCCGTTTGAGCCGGGAACCCGCACCATGTCCCCGAAGGTGGCCAGCAAGACCCCCTTCTCAGCCGCTATGGCGATGGCTGTGTCGATATCCCGCTGATCAGTCACGCAGACCGGGCAGCCCGGCCCTGAGATCAGTCGAACAGTCGGCGGCAATACCTTCTTTAAACCGGACCGGGCAATCGCTACGGTATGGGTGCCGCAAACCTCCATGTAACGGCTGGGCGACCCCTCACCCATCTCTTCCAGTAGCCGCTGCCGCTCAAGAGGAGAGAACATCGACCTCGCGGAGCAGGTCCAGGGTTTCCTGGGCCTCCTCCTCGTTCATCAAGGCAATGGCGAAGCCGGCATGGAGCAAAACGTAGTCGCCCACTCTCGCTGCAGGCAAAAGATCCATGCGGATCCTCTGCCGAACTCCATTCATCTCCACCAGCGCGTCGGAACCGTCACGCTCGACGATCTTAGCCGGGATTGCTAGACACATCCTTCTTCCTCCAATCGAGCAAAGGCGGTTACAGCCTGCCCCACCGCGATGGCGCCGTCGTTGGGAGGCAGCCGCTGCGGGACGAGGATGCGGAACCCCTCCGCTTCCAACAATTCTTGGGTCATCTGCAATAGAAGGTTATTCGCAAAGACGCCGCCAGCCAGCGCCACCAGGGAAAGAGAATATTCCAGGCGGATCCGCTGGGCTGAGGCGACGATGGCATGAGCCAGGGCCAGGTGAAAGCCGTAGGCCAAGGCAGATCGGTCGATAGTCCCACCGGCAATGACTTGCTCGGCCAACGAAACAAGCAGGGGCGAGGGATCCAGTGTGAAGAGGACTCGCTGCCGCGGGCTGTCAAGTTGCCGCGGGCTGTCAGTTTCCCGAAGTGGCAGGCACAAAGAGATAGCGGGAGAATGCCTCCCCTTCTCAGCTAAATGTTCCAAGCGAATGGCCGCTTGTCCCTCATAGCTGATTGCCCCGGTAAAACCAAGCATAGCCGAAGCGACATCGAAAAGCCGGCCCGCCGACGAGGTTGGGGGTGAGTGGAAACCGGCTTGCCACTGGCGCCAGAGCACCTCCCAGGTGGAAAGCGGTTGCTGTGGGAAGATGCGCACCAAGAACGGTAGAGCCCCCTCCCCCATTGCTGCGAAAAGATGGCTGGCCGCCATCCGCCAGGGCCGACGAACCGCCTCTTCGTTGCCCAGAAGAGGGACATAGGCGAGGTGCCCCAGTCGCTGTGAGGATCCCCGGAAGGAAAGGAAAAACTCCATCCCCCAGATCGCCCCATCTTCTCCGTATCCGGTCCCGTCACAGGCCACGCCGATGACTGGACCGTCTTCTCCAGCCTCGAAGAGAACGGCGGCGATGTGGGCATGGTGATGCTGCACGGCAACCTTGCGTTGGGCGGGCAGAGAGAGGGCATAGCGGGTGCTCAGGTATTGAGGGTGAAGATCGTGTGCCACTACCTCCGGCTCCAGCGCGTAAAGCTCTTCCAGATGGGCGATAGAGCGCTGGTAGTGTTGGTAGGTCTCCAGGTTCTGTAGGTCGCCGATGTGATGAGAGAGGAAGAGCGCGTCCCGCTTGCTGAGGGCGAAGGTATTCTTCAGCTCGGGACCGCAAGCCAAAGTCGGTGGAAAGGTTCGAGCCAGGCGGAAGGGGCCTGGCGCATAACCGCGGGCGCGGCGCACCATCATCGGCCGTACACCGGCAATGGCTTGCACCGAATCGTCCAGACGCTGGACGATAGGGCGGTCGTGCAGGAGGAAGGCGTCGGCGATCCCCTCCAACTTCGTCAGAGCCTCTTCGTTGCCGGCTACGATCGGCTCTTCCGATTCATTGGCCGAGGTCATCACCAGTGCCGTGAAGCCCTCGAGCAGCAGGTGATGAAGCGGGGTGTAGGGAAGCATCACCCCTACGCGACCGTTGTCCGGAGCGATGGAGGGAGCAAGGATTCCTTCCCGGCGGGGTAAGAGCACGATCGGCCGCTGCCAGGAGACCAGGAGTTCTTCCGCAAGAGGGGGAATTAGAGCGATCTCCCTCGCCTCTGCCAAAGAGGGGACCATCACCGCCAACGATTTGGCCGAACGGCCCTTGCGCCGGCGCAGGCGGTCAACCGCCTCCTCGCATGTCGCGTCAGTGACCAGATGAAATCCGCCCAACCCCTTTACAGCAAGGATCCGGCTACTGGCTAAAAGCTGGCGGGATCGTTCCAGGGCTTCTTCTCCATCCCAATGCCGCGTCCCCTCAATCAACTCCAATCGAGGCCCGCAGCGCGGGCAAGCCACCGGTTGGGCATGATAGCGGCGATCGTGGATGTCGGCATACTCCCTGGCACAATCGGGGCAGAGAGAAAAGGCCTTCATCGAGGTTCGCGGACGGTCGTAGGGCAGGCGCTCAATAATGGTGAAACGGGGGCCACAATGCGTGCAGTTGAGGAAAGGGTAATGGTAGCGCCGGTCCGCCGGATCGTTCATCTCCCGCAGGCAATCCGGGCAAGTGGCAACATCCGGGGGGATCAGGGTGATTGGCTCCTCCTCTTCATTGGAGGCGAGGATCTGGAAACCCTGCGTCCCAATCGCTGGAAGAGGCTCCTCTACGATTTTTTCCAGGGTTGCCAGGGGCGGTGGACGTTGCCGCAGCTCCTCCAAAAAATCCGGCACCCGCTCCCCCTCTACTTCGATCTCCACCCCGGCCGCAGAGTTCAGCACCCAACCAGCCAGATTCAATCGCTCGGCTAATAGATGCACGAAAGGCCGGAAACCGACCCCTTGCACGATCCCTTCCACATGAATGTGAAGGCGAGAAATCATAGGAGGCCGGCTAGACGATTCCTTGACGATTCCTTGACGATTAGGATGGGTTGCGTTGGAGCACGGTTACCAACCAAGGGCCCTTCTCCCACAAGCGGGCGAGTTGAATTTGCCAGACACTGCGGTCAGCCTGCAGAACCAACGCTACAGCGATCTTGGCGGCATTGGCGTCAAGGGTTTGCGGCCCTTCGTAGTAACCGACGATCTTATGGTCAGCGCCTAGAACCATCAGGCCAGCACCCTTGGCAACCAATTCGAAGGGCTCGCCGGTTGGTAGTTTGAGCAGGTCGGCGGTAAAATAAAAGGCAGAGTTGAGCGGGCTTTGCCCCCACTGCCCAAGCAAGGTTGGGTAGCCGCTCGGGGTATCGCTGGTGAGCGCTTCGATTTTCTCGCGATCGACGCTAACCCACGTTCCTTGATTGTAGATACGATTGCCACCGGCGCCGCCATTGCAGGCAACCAAGCCGGCAAAGAAAATAACGGCAAGCAACAAAAGGAGCGGCGTTCTGCTCGCTCGCGCGGAGGAACCCTCCTGAGGTGCGTGGATAGCCCGCGGCAGCATCTTGGCCTGGGGCGTATTGATAAGCCGCGGCAACTTCATAGACCGCGGCAGCATACTAGCCCGCGGCAGCGCGTTTCTGTTCATGTTCTCCTTTATACCGAAGCCCCGGAAGGCGGTCAAGCGCTGTCTCATGTCTCTGCCGCGAGGGCTTCCAGGGTGGATAACTGGGTGGTATAGAGCTCGTAGTAAAAACCCTTCCGTTCCATCAACTCGGTGTGGCTGCCGCATTCCACCACCCGCCCATCCTGCAGGGCGATGATCTGGTCGGCGCCGATGATGGTGGAGAGACGGTGGGCGATGACAATGGAGGTTCGGCCGCGCATCAACTTGGCAACGGCTTCCTGTACCAACTTCTCGGTATCCGAGTCGATGTTGGCGGTGGCCTCGTCCAAAAGCAGCAGAGAGGGTTTGCGGTAGATCGCCCGGGCGAAGGAGAGTAATTGGCGTTGCCCGGCTGAGAGGTTGGCGCCATTCGGCGCCAGCAAGGTTTTATCTTTCTCTGGCAGTTCACCGACGAACTGAGCGTTGACATAGTCCAAGGCATCGGATACGCCAGCCGGTTCTTCCTCCCAAAGTGAGACATTGCGGGCGATGGTATCGTGAAAGAGGGTCACATCCTGTAGCACCAGCGCGCTCTGTCCCCGCAAGCCGGCCAGTGAAAGGTCGCGCAGTTCCACCCCATCCACTCGGATCTTCCCTTGGTAGTCCGACCAGAAACCCAAGAGCAGGCTGAAGAGTGTGGTCTTGCCGGCGCCGGTGGGACCGACAATAGCCAACGACTGGCCGGGCTGCACAGAAAAAGAGACGTCCTGCAAAACCGGTGTCCCCTCGTAGGCAAAGGAGACGCCTTCGAACTCTACTTGACCGCGTAGGGGCTCTAGCAGCGCCGTACCCCCGCGGTACTCGCGGTCGTCGTTTTGGAAGAAGTCGAGGATTTTCTCCAGCGAGGCAAAAGCGGTCTGGAAAATGGCGAATTTCTCGGAGAAGTCGGCAATCGGCTCGAAGAACATCTCCACATAGGTAAAGAAGGCCACCAGGATCCCCACCGTAGCCTGCCCCTGGGCAACCATCAGCCCGCCGAAAATCAGGACCATGGCCCGGGAGAGCTGCTTGAGGAAGTTCACCGAGGGGTAGAAGAGAGTGCGCAGGCGCATGGCTTTCAAATTCTCGCTTAAATAGTGGCCATTGATGACGCTGAACTCGTGGCGGTTGTAGTCCTGGCGGTTGAACGCTTTCACCACCTGGAAACCAGCCAGGTTCTCGTTCAGGTAAATGTTCATCTCGGCCACGATCTTGCGTACAGCGCGAAAGATCGTCCGCATGCGTACTCCTACGATCTGCAATAAAAGGCCCACCGGCAAAGCCACGGCAAGAGAGATTAGGGTCAGGCGCCAATCCATGGTCAACATCACCACCAGGATGCCGATGATCAAAACGATGTCTGCCACCAGAGAGGACAGTCCCGCGGTGAGCATCTCGGCCAGGTTCTGAATGTCGTTGGTCAAGCGGGTAATAATCTTTCCTACCGGGTTCTCGTTATAGAAGCGCACCGACAGAGAGAGGAGATGTTCCATCAATTCACTGCGCATTCGCCACATCAGCCTCTGACCGAGTACATTGGTCACCAAGGCGCGGAAGAAGACCAGCACAAACCAGGCGCCGGCTGCTGCCAGGGCGATCCCGATCAATGGGTAGACGCCGGCATAATCCCCTGGGATGATGTATTGGTCGATGGCGATACGCAGAATGTAGGGGAGAATTAGGTTGACCAGGGCGGAAGCCAGGATCACTGCCACCGAAGCGATCAGCAACAGAGGGAAGCGCTTCAGATAGCTCCAGAAAAAGCGCAGCAAAGCGCGGTCGCTTTGCGTGCGAGGCTCTTGGATGCTTTCAGCCGGCGCTTCCACGGGGAGCTCCTTCAGCGATCTGGGCGAAGTAGAGGTGAGAGAAGTATCCGTCTCTTTCCAACAGTTCGATCGGTGAATCGTTTTCCGTCACCCGACCGCCCAGTAAAACCAGGATCTGGTCGGTCCATAGCAGGGTGGAAACGCGGTGGCTGATGGAGATGGCGCTGCGTCCCGACCCGCGGATGTACTTCTTCAGATTGGCAACCAGGCGCTCCTCCGTGATCGTATCCACCGCCGAGAGTGCATCGTCCAGGAGCATCACCGGCCTTCCGGAAACGATCGCCCGGGCGATGGCGACGCGCTGGCGCTGTCCGCCGGAAAGGGTTACCCCTCGCTCTCCGACCAGTGTCTGCAGTCTCTCCGGGAATTGGGCTACCTCCTCCTCCAGGCAGGCGATGCGCATCGCTTCTTCGACTTCTTCCTGGGTCGCCTCCGGCCGGGAGTAGCGGATGTTCTCCAAAAGGGTGGCGGAAAAAAGGTAGGAGTCCTGCGGCACGAAGGCGAAGACACGTCGCAATTGCACCAGAGGAATGTGGCGGGCATCCGCGCCATTTACCCACACGCACCCCTCCTCCGGTTCAACCAATCGAAGAAGCAGACGGAAAAGAGTGGTTTTGCCGGCGCCGATTGGTCCCACCACACCCAGGGTGCGCCCCTCCTGCAGGCGGAAAGAGACCTGCTCCAACAGCTTGCGCCCCTCCAGCAGATAGGAGAGATTACGTACCTCCAACTCCTGGAAGACCTCCGGAGGATTGGCCGGCGGATCAAGGGCATTCTCCTCTTTGGCGGCGAAGAGGATCTCCTCCACCCGTTGCATTGAGGCGCGCGAACGCTGCAGGATGGTCGTAGTGAAGCCGAGAGCCATCATCGGCCAGGAAAGCATCCCGACGTAATTGACGAAAGCTACCAGAATACCCAGGGTGAGTACGCCAGCCTGAATCAACCCGACTCCATACCATAATGTAAAGATGGTAGAGAGGGTAATCAGCAACCCCATGGCCGGCTCGAAGACACCCTCCAACTTGACTAGCTTCAGGTTGGCGCGGTAGTACTCCTGGTTCACTTGGTTGAATAGCCGCAACACCTTGGCTTCGCTGGCGAAGGCTCGCAGCACCCGGATCCCGCTGATGAACTCCTGGGCTTTCTCGGTCAGCTTGCCGAAGATCTTCTGCACAACCTCGAAGAAACGGAAAATGTAGCGACTGAAGAAAAGGGCAAGAGCGGCGATCACCAGAATGGGCCCTACCGAGACGAGGAAAAGCGAGCCGTTCAAGCTGAGCATCAAGACCACCGTGCTGATCCCCAGCACGACGACATCTGTGAGGCCCATCAGGCCAAAGATGAGGAACTGGCGGATGGCCTGCATATCGTTGGTGGCGCGAGCCATGATGTCGCCCACGTCCTCCTTCTGCAGGGTAGCCAGGGGCAGGTCCATCAAAGCGCCGAAAAACTGGTCGCGCAGGCCGCGATCGAAGAGCAACGCCAGGCGGCCCATCCACCACCGATAAGTGTAGCGGCCGATGGTTATTCCCACAGTGAGGGCAAGAAAGACAACCCCGTAGATGGTCACGTTGCCCTTGCCGGCGGTGACGGCATCAATGAAAGTGCCGAAGACCAGCGGCAGGGCAAGCTGCATTAGATCCACCACGATAAGCACCGCCAAGGTGGACGCATAGGCCTTCCAATTAGCCCGGATATATTCCCAGAATCGTTGCATTGACCCCCAAGGTTATGACAATAGGCTAAGAAATGCAAAAGAACCAGACCGATCAATGCAAGAGCGATTCCTCCTTCTTGGCAAACATCGGGGCGTTTGATCAAGCGGAAAGGAAGCGCTCGATCCTTTCCTGGTAGGCGGTAACGAGGGCTGCGGTGATCGAGCCGACGAGGCTGTCGCCCACCGGTGCTCCGTCAATGCGGATAACCGGCAGGACCTCGCGAAAGGTGCTGGTGAGGAAAGCCTCTTGGGCCAGGCTGAGCGATGAGGCGGGGAGGTCCCGCTCCTCCGTCGGGATCCCCTCTTCCCGCGCCAGTTGCAGCACGAAAGCTCTGGTGACGCCAGGCAGGATGCGCCAGTCGGCAAGTGGGGTGATGAGCGTCCCCTGCCGGACGAGGAAGAAGTTGCTGCTGGCTCCCTCTGTAACCAAGCCGTCGCGCACAAAGAGGGCCTCGTGCGCTCCCACGCGGTGAGCCTGTTCCGCAGCCAGAGCGTTTGGCAGGAGGGCGATAGATTTCAGGTCGCAGTGCCGCCAGCGTTCATCGGGGACCGTCGCCAGGCTGACCCCGCGCTGTCGCTCCTCCACGGGGAGGGAACGTGGCGGTTTCACCACCAGCAGGACGGTGGGCGTTACGGAATGAGGGAAACTCAATAAACGAGGAGCGACCCCCCGAGTCACCTGCAAATAGACTTCCGCTTCGGCCAAGCCGGCGCGTTTGATCATCTCGCAGACGATCTTGGAGAAGCGTTGAGGCGGAAAGGGCAGCTTCAGCCGGATCCCTTCGGCGCTGCGGGCCAAACGCAGAAGGTGTTCCTGAAGCAGAAAGGGTCGACTGCCGTAAACACGGATCACCTCATAGATACCGTCAGCGAAGAGAAAGCCGCGGTCATTGGCTGAGACTCGACACTCTTCCAGAGGTCCGATCTCTCCATTCAACCAAGCCAGGTCACTATTCATCGGTCATTCCTCCATTGTGTGCGTAATTGGGCATAGCTCCAGCGCATTTCCTTTTTCCTGTTTCCGCCATTGTCGTCCGTTGTCTAACAATCGGCAAAACCGTACCGGAAAATCTGAGACTGAATAATCGGGACATTTATAATGTTGGCACAAAATTGTATTAGGTCCCGGATTATTTAGTCATACCTACCGAATATCACCCAGTGAATGCTTCGGTTCTGGTACGATTGCGTAGAAGCAAGGAGGGTGAAGCAAATGAACGGCGAGGTCGTGCGGGTTGAAGAACTGACCAAGGACTTCGGGGTGCTGCGCGCGCTGGACCGGCTGAGCCTGACCATTCCGCGGGGGACCATCTACGGCTTGGTGGGGCCAAACGGTTCCGGCAAGTCTACCTTGATCAAAATCCTCACCGGCCTGTTGCGACCGACAAGCGGCCAGGCTACCCTCTTCGGCCAGACTGCAGGAACCGTCTCGATTCGCCGTCGCATTGGCTACATGCCGCAACTGGAGGGCCTCTACCTCGACCTCACGGTAGAAGAAAACCTTCAATTCTTCGCCTCGGTCTATGGCCTAAAGGGAGTAGATCTGAAAAAGCGGACCGAGGAAGTGCTTTCCTTGGTAGAGCTAACTGCCCGGCGCGGCAGCAAGGGCGAAGAGCTATCCGGCGGGCTGCGCCAGCGCCTATCATTAGCTTGCGCCTTGCTTCACCGGCCCGAGCTGCTGCTCCTGGACGAGCCCACTGTAGGCGTCGATCCGGAGCTTCGCCAAACCTTCTGGGAGGCTTTCACTCGGATGGCCGGGGGAGGAACCACCTTGATCATCTCTACCCACTATCTGGAGGAAGCCAGTCGCTGCCGGCGCCTGGCGATGCTCAGGGATGGGCAGCTGTTGGTGGAGGAGAGCCCGGCGCGAATCCTGGAAAACACCGGGGAAGCATCCCTGGAAAAAGCTTTCCTGCGGTTGGGAAAGGAAGGTCGTCGTGTCGGCCTCGCTTGACCGCATCTGGGCTCTCGCCCTGCGGGTGATTCGCCAGTTCCGGCGCGACCGCCGCACCCTGGCCTTGCTCTTCCTGGCGCCGCTCTTCGTGATGAGCTTGCTGGCCTACATGATCCAATCCCCCAGCTCCTCGGTACGCTTGGGGCTGTCCCTCCCCTCCGCGGCTACGCCATTGCAAGGGGTGGTGGAAGAAGCCCTCCGCGCCCAGGGCTTGGAAGTGACCGCCATCCAGGAGCAAGACGCGCGAGAGCTGCTGGAGGAGGGAAAGCTGGACGCCGCCCTGCTCTTCCCCCAGGATTTGCTGCAGGTATTGGCCGCGGGCGGTCAACCCAAGGTGGAGTTGTGGCTGGAGGGCGGTGAGCCCTCTATCAATGGCGAAGTGATGGCCCGGCTGACCGCCTTCCTGCACAACCTGTCAGATATCCTGCCGAACCTTCCTGCTCTCCCCGAACTCGTCACCACCTATCTCTACGGAGGAGCAGACTTCAGCACGGTCTCCTACCTGGCCCCGGCCTTCGTCTCTTTCTTCATTTTCTTCTTCGTTTTCCTGCTGTCAGCCGTCTCTTTCTTGCGCGAACGGTCCCGGGGAACGATCGAACGCCTGCTGGTCTCCCCCCTCAGTCGCGGCGAAATCGTGCTGGGCTACGCTCTCGGCTTCCTCCTATTCGCTTTGGTGCAGTCAGCCATTATCCTCCTCTTCTCCATCTACGTGCTGGGAATCCACTATCTGGGCAGCCTTTGGCTGGTCTATCTGGTCAATTTCCTGGTAATCCTCTCCAGCGTCGGACTGGGTATTTTTCTTTCAGCCTTCGCCCGCAATGAGCTACAAGCCGTGCAGTTCATCCCGATCGTGGTGATCCCTCAGATATTGTTGGGCGGCTTCTTCTGGCCCCTTCAGCAGATGGCGCCAGCCCTGCGCTGGATCGCTCAGGCAATGCCGATGACCTATGCCATCCAAGCCCTCAAGGCGGTGATGGTACGCGGCCAAGGACTGGCCGTGATCTGGCCCCAGCTTTTGGCACTGCTCGGCTTTACTGTCCTCTTCTTCCTCTTGGCCGCCCTCTCCGTACGCAAGACAGCCTGAAGCAGAAACTCCGCCGGCTCCCCCGGATATTACTGGGGACAGATTTGAAATCTGTCCCCATTGTTTCCTGCTGAGAGCTAGGAGACCAGGCCGGCCTCCTCGTGTTTCGCGGCGATGGTGGCAGCCAGTTCTTTCAACAGCGCGTAATCCTCCTCGCGTGGCAACCCTTTGATATAGACGGGAGGGAGGATCTCCGGCTTCCATTGGGTGAAGGCGGCGGCCAGCGTCTCCACCGTCTTGCCGGCCCACCCATAGGAGCCGATCACCGTCGCCCAGCGCGCCTTGGGCCGCAGCATATTTGCCAGGAAAGCGGCATGAGCAGCCATCGGGTGTGGCCCGGTGAGCACCGTGCAACTGCCCAGCACCACTGTGGCAGCATCCACCAGGGCCATCGCCAATTTACCGGCATCGGTTACCGGCAAATTGAAAAACTCCACCCCGACACCCCTCATCACAAGATCCTCGCCCAGCGCATCCACCATCCGCTGAGTGGAGCCATGCATGCTGACATACGGGATGAGGGCTGTATTCTTGGGGGTGGGAGAGGCCCACTTGCGGTAATGCTCTACGATGAAGGAGGGTTGCTTCCAGATCGGACCGTGACTGGGGGCGATCAAGTCAAGAGGGAGGGGCGCCAGCTTCTCCAGGTTCTTCAGGATCTGCGGACGGAACGGCAGCATGATCTCGGCGAAGTAACGTTTGGCCGGTTCGTAGACCAGGCTCAAGTCGGCATAAAGGGCGCTGGTGGCGAAGTGCGAGCCAAAGAAGTCGCAGGGGAAGAGAACACGCTCTTCCTCCAGATAGGTGGACATCGTCTCCGGCCAATGCACCCAGGGCGTATAGAGGAAGCGCAGGGTCTTTCCCCCCAGCTCCAGGCGCTCTCCGTCGGCCACCACGCGGATTCGCGAGGGATCGAGGTGGAGGTGGTCGATGAGGATTGGCTTGGCCTTCTCACTGCACAGCAGCTCGGCTCGCGGATATTTCTCCGCCAGCATCGGCAGGGAGCCGGAGTGGTCCTGCTCGCCATGGCTGGCGATGAGAGCATCCACCTCCACTCCTTCCAGGTTGGCCTGGAGGATCTCCCACTTGGCCGGGTCGACCGTGTCGATCAAGGCGGTCCGCTCGCTCCCTCGTATCAGGTAAGCGTTATAACTGGTCCCGTCCGGAAGGGGGATCAGCGAATCAAAAAGGCGCCGGTCCCAATCGACCGCACCCACACTGTAGACATCCGGGCGAATCTCTCTTCCTTCCATCAAACCCTCCAATCTTTTCTGATGTTTTGCCTTAGCCTTGCCGGCATCCGGCCAAGGCAGTCCAGAGGGACTTCCCCGGTGGAGTGCAGGCAGTCTTTCCTTAGCCGGACCCCCCGCTCGAGGAAGAACGTTGGTCGCGTTCCTTGTGATAGTAATAAGCGGTGGCCAGGATTGCCCCGGCCAGAATGAAAGGTGTTGCTGTAAGAGTCCCCGCCACATCGAACCCGATCATATCCCCGCCCATACGGCCGGAAAGGACATCTCCCTGCAGCCGCAGATCGAGGGAAAAGCCCCTCACACCGCCGCCGCAATGCCCCTTCAGCAGTTCGCCAAGCACCTGCAAAACCAAGTCATGACCGACGATCTCCCCGCCGATGCGACCGGAAAATGAGTCGAGGCTGAGGCGGCCGGAGAGATTCTTACCCATCAACCCTCCACCGATGCGGCCTTCCAGGGCGCCTTCCTGAAAGGAATAGTGCAGCTGAAGGTCGGCTCCCAGCAATTCCCCACCGATGCGGCCGGCAATCCCGGCTTCCGCGACCTGTGCTTGTATGTCCCAGCCATCCAGACTGCCTCCGATGCGAGCGGTTAATAAACCCATCATCTTCTTACCAGGAAAGGGACGAAGGTTTCCCGGATGCTTCCGGCAACCAAACGTCTTTCACGTCCCGGGGCGACCTTGGCGATGCTCATCACGATGCTCTCCTTCTTGGTTTCAACGGCATGTTGCTTACTTGTTGCATGGCAACGCGAACTGATTTTCCCTATCTTACCTCAGCCAGCTCGTAATAGGTGGCTCTGGCGAGACCGCGGCGCACCACCAGTCCGTGCTCCAGGAGGGGGTCGAGGATGCGGTTGGCGGTCTCCCGGGAAACGCCAAAGAGGGTTTGTACTTCGGCGATGCGCAACCGCCTGCTCTCCCCCAGGCGCCGCAACAGATCCATCTGGCGTTCGTCCAGGTAAACCTGCCCCTTGGCTTGTTTCAATCGGTTGTCCAGGGAGAGATGAGCGATGGCTTCGCGCACCCGGCGCAGGGAAACAGCCACTCCTTCGGCGAAGTATTCCAGCCAGCCACCCAGCTCGCCGGTGCGGTCAGCCCCTGCCAGGGCAGCGTAGTAGGCGGCCAGGTTACGGTTGTAGTACTCTTCCAGAGCAAAGAAACGGCGCGTATCGAAGCCACGCAGGTTGAGGATGAGGGTGGCCAGGAGGCGAGCGGTACGGCCATTGCCGTCGGCGAAGGGGTGGATGCGCACCAGCTCGTAGTGGGCAAGGCCGGCTGCCAGCACCGGGTGCAATGAGCGGGAAGGGCCTTCCAACCACGCCACCAAGTCGCGCAGAAGGGCCGGCACATCAGCGGGAGGAGGGGCTTGGAAGACGATGCGGCCGCCAGGATCAACCACAGCCACCACCTCGCGGCGCAAGGCGCCTTGCTCTCCAGAGGGGAGAAGGCCGGCAGTAAGGGCGACATGAAGGCGATAGATCGTCTCCAGTGAGTAAGCCGGGCTGTCTGCTTGGTCCCCGGGATCCCTGCCCGGCGCCTCTCCCTCGCCGCTCCAGCGATCCAACAAACGCAGGGCGTCCAGGTAGTTCAACACCTCCCGCTTGTCGCGCTCGCGGGCAGGTATCTCCTTCCCTTCCTGAAGGCCGGCTACCTCTTGCGCGCTGAGGGGATTCCCCTCGATCGCCGTGGAATGGTGGGCTCGCTCCAAGTTGGCCTGGCGGCGAAGCTGCAGATCCCATTGCGGCAAGATAGCCGCCGCTTGAATCAACTCGCGGACTGCGCTGATTTCGGAAATCCAATCCAACAATTGTGGGCTGATCTCAAACTGAGGTCGATACACGCCTATAGTCTACGTACACCGGCCTCTTCTCGCCAGCGCCCTCTCTTCTCCCCGATGGGAATTCCTTGCCCCCTCCTCCTGGGGCGAGGCGGCAACCTGATCATCTGCGGACGCGCCTTCTGCGCTCTTGCCGATTATTCCTCGTTGTGTTAATGATTAAGCAATCATTTAATCTATGAGGTGACGAATGGTTTCCCTGCAAGAGGACTGTTGTGAGATATTCCGCAGCGATCCGGAGAGAGTGGCGAGAGTAAGGGAGAGCTTGGCAGGTGTGGCCGGGACGGTGGAAATCTTCAAAGCCCTGTCTGACGAGACGCGCTTGAAGATCGTCTGTGCGCTGCTGCAGGAGGAATTATGCACCTGCGATTTGGCTGTTGTGCTGGGATTCTCCCCCCCGGCCATTTCTCATCATCTGCGCCTGCTGCGAAGCGCTCGACTGGTGAAAGTGCGGCGTGTTGGGAAGAGCGTCTTCTACTCGCTGGACGACGCCCACGTAAGTCATCTGGTCGAAGAAGCGACCCATCATAGTCACGAACAGGAATCTGCTCGGTGACCCGCCGCTACCGCCTGCGCGGCTTGGATTGCCCAGACTGCGCCGGAAAGCTGGAGAATGCCCTCCGGCGAACCCCGGGCTTGGGAGATAGCCGTATTCACTTTGCTTCCCTCTCCTTGGAGCTCAATCCTGCTTATCTAGCTCAGGCGCGCCAAGTGATCCGGCGGGAAGCGCCCTCCGTTGCTGTACTTCTGCCCAATCAAGATCAAGTAGCGGATCTACGTGAGGATCGCCTCAGACGTGGGGTGCGGATCGGCATCGCTGCCCTCCTCCTACTTCTCGGCTTGCTCTTCCGCGATGCACTGCACACTACCCCTTACCATCTGGGGGAGGTGCTGGTCTTTGGCGCTGCCTACCTGGTAGTGGGAGGGAAGGTCTTGGCTGCCGCGGCCGGCGACCTGCTGCGAGGTCAGCCCACCAGCGAAAAGGTGCTGATGGCCATCGCTACCTTGGGCGCTTTCGTGGTCCATGAGATGCCCGAGGCGGTGGCGGTGATGCTCTTCTACACCATCGGAGAGAGCTTGGAAAGCATCGCTGTAGCGCGCTCCCGCCGATCGATCGCCAACTTGGTGAAGCTTCGACCCGACGGCGCCAACTGGCTGCGGGGGGATGAGGTGGTGCGGGTCAAGGCGGAGTCCGTTCCCCTCGGCGCCACGCTTCTGGTGAAGCCTGGGGAGCGAGTCCCCCTGGATGGACTGGTGCGGGAGGGGTCATCCCTGCTGGATGCCTCTGCCCTCACCGGCGAATCCCTACCCAAGTCCGCGCAAGTGGGAGATACAGTCCTGGCCGGGATGGTCAACGGGCAAGGCCTCTTGCGAATCGAGACCACGCGTCGTTATGCCGATACCTCCCTGGCCAAGATCCTCGCCCTGGTGGAGGAAGCAGCCGACCACAAGGCCCCCAGCGAGCGTTTCATCACCCGCTTCGCCCGCATCTACACGCCCTTGGTGATCTTGGCAGCGGCTCTCTTCGCCATCCTGCCGCCCCTTCTGATCCCCGGCGAAGCCTTCTCGCAGTGGGCCTACCGGGCGCTCATCCTTCTGGTCATCTCCTGTCCCTGCGCGCTGGTCCTCTCTGTCCCACTGGGATACTTCGGGGGGCTGGGAGGTGCTTCCCGGGCGGGCATCCTGGTGAAAGGAGCCAATTTCCTGGAAGCGATGGCAACTCCGCGGGTGGTGGCCTTCGACAAGACCGGCACCCTCACCCAGGGCAGCTTTCAGTTACAACGGGTAGAAGTTGCAGGCTCTTTCCAACCGGAGCAAGTGCTGCGCTTGGCGGCGCTGGCCGAGTCGCACTCTACCCACCCCATCGCCCGCGCCATTTTCCAAGCCTGGGGCGGTTCCCCAAAACCAGGGAATGTAGAAGAAGTGAAAGAAGAGGGCGGCTTCGGCGTCGCGGCCCGCGTCCTGGGGCGGGAGGTGTTGGTGGGAAGTAAGGCGCTGCTGACGCGGGATGGAATCACCGGCTTCGCCCCTCCTCGCTTTCATGAAAACGGAGAAGACGCAGAGCTCGCGGGAAAAGGGGGGAAAGCGCAAGGCTTTCCGATCAGTGGCGAGGGGTTGCCTGTGTGGGTGGCGGTAGACGGAGAGCCGGCCGGATGCTTGTGGCTGGCAGATCAGCTGAAGCCGGATGCCGTTTCAGCAGTACAAGCGTTGCGAAGATTGGGCGTGCGCCAACTGGCCCTGCTCAGCGGTGATGCCTCCCCGGCCACAGAGGAAGTGGGACGCCGCCTGGGAATCGACCGCATCTATGCAGGACTTCTGCCGGAGGAGAAAGTGCGCTGCGTGGAAACCTTGAAAACCGAAGGGAAAGGGGCTGTCCTCTTCGTGGGAGATGGCATCAACGATGCGCCGGTGCTGGCACGCGCCGATGTCGGCATCGCCATGGGCGGCCTTGGCTCGGACGTAGCCATTGAAGCGGCCGATGTGGTGATCATGGACGACCGCCCCAGCCAGGTAGTGGAGGCGATCCGCCTGGCCCGCCGCACCCGGGGCATTATCATTCAGAACATCATCCTGGCCTTGGGAGTCAAGGCTGTTTTCCTGGTGATGGGCCTCTTCGGCGTAGCAACGATGTGGGAAGCGGTGATCGCCGACATCGGCGTCACCCTGCTGGCCGTGCTCAACTCGGCCCGGGCCTTGCAAGGGCCACGCCGTCATCACTCGCGCGAGCCGGCGGAGAGCGGCAAGCAGGCAGTCCTCCCATCAGTAGGTTCATGAGGCCAGCCGTAGGGGCGGGTTTCAAACCCGCCCCTACAAGAATCGCCATAGCGTGACCATTCCCTGGGACCGTGGCGCCCCAGTGCGGCAACCCTGGTCTAGGGCAGGTCCGGCAGCTTCTCCATGCCGAAGCGGCGCGCTTCCGCCTCCATGATCTCCCGCAGGGCTGCGGCCAACGCTGGGTCAAGGGGCTCCGGCCGGTGGCTGGCGAGGATCTGCTCCACCCGCTGGGAGGCTCTCTGGGCAGCATCCTTGCCGCCCTCTTTGCGCCACTCCTCCAGCGTGCTGCGGTCGATTACCTCGTCCGGAAAGTAAGCTTCCTGGCGGAACCACCGCTTGGTGTGGGCCAGGGGCAGGAAAGAACGCTTGATCCCCTGTTGCATCAACTCCAGCGGGAGGATCGGGTCGTCGCGCAATTCGATGCCCCGGGCCAGGCGCAAGGCGCTGCCGCACGCCTCATGGTCCAAGACCAGCTTCTCCAGGCTCTGGCAGGACTCAAAATCGAGCATCCCCGGGCCGGAGATGTTGTTGATGCCTGACAACGCCGCCACCAATGCTCCCATGGCGCTCTCCATGCCGGCCTGGAAATCCACCGTCTTGGCATCGCTCAAGGCCATATAGGCTTGAGTAGGAAGCCCCAGGTATTTTCCAATCTCCGCGTACCCGCCATCGATCATCATCGTCTCGATCGCTCCCATCGGAGTAGTGCCCTTGCGCATGTCGAAGCAGGCCGGCGACCCGCCGTAAATGATCGGAGCGCCAGGGAAAGCCAGTTGGTGAATCACCACGCCGCTCAACGACTCTGCACAATGCTGGACGATCGCCCCGGCCAGCGTTACCGGCGCAGTGGCGCCAGTCAGGGGCATCGAGATCAGCTCGGCGACGATCCCGCTGCGGGCGCAGTCGATCAGCGCCTGGGCGGTGAGTTCGCTCCATTTCAGGGGCGGGGAGGGGCAGCAATCGAAGATGGCGTTGGGCTTGGCTCGCAATTCCTGGGGACTTCCGGCGATAGCCGTCAGCATCTCGGCCATCGGGCCAAAACCGTCCATGCGGAAGGTGCCGGTTACCACCGGTTTGCGGCTGTAGCATAAAGCCAGGTACAAGCGGTAGCGGTCGCCAACTTCGGGCGGCACATCGCCGGAGATCAGGCCGGTGCTTTGGGCGGCGTAGTGAGGCAACGCGTCCACCAGCTTGACGAAGTGGACCAGGTCCGCACTAACTGGTGTCCTGGCACGCTTCTCCTGCGCGTCATAGATGCGCAGAGCGGCAGAGCCGGGGTTGAAATGAATCCGGTTATCGCCCAAGTCCATCACCGCTTGGCCTTGGCGATCATAGAGGAGGATTCGCTGTGGAGCGGAGGCGACCGCCCTTCCCACCAGGGACGCCGGGATCCGCACCCGCTTTTCGCTGGCTTCGATGCGGCAGCCGGCGCCGGCTAACAGCTCCAGGGCTTCCTCGTTCTCCACGAAGACACCGATCTCCTCCAGAATTCGCTGGGCCTCCTCTACGATCTGCCGCCGGGTCTCCGGGGCAAACCAAGTAATGCGAGGGTTGATGTCGGGTGGCATGCTCATCCTCCTTTTTCTTTCATATTTTGTTTTAAAAGACGTGCTGCCGCAGGCTACTTACTTGCTGCCGCAGGCTACTTACTTGCTGCCGCAGGCTAGTTAGAGGCTCCCGCAGGCTGGGTTCTATTGGTTGAACGGCGGAACGGGAAACAATCGGCCGTGCGCCTGGCGGATGAACTCCGGGGTGGTTCCGCAACAACCGCCCACCGCGTTGGCCCCAACTTGGGCGAGAGCCTTCAGATCCTCGGCGAACTCGGCCGGTTGTTGGCGGTAGGTAGGTACACCCTCCCCGATCACCGGTTGTCCGGCATTGGGCTGGAAGAGCAGAGGCGCCTCGGTCAAGGGGCGGAAGAGACGAGCCAGCTCGATCATCTCCCCGCTGCCAATCGTGCAGTTGGCGCCCAGACCATCGGCTCCCGCCGGCAGCAAGAAATCCACCGCCCTCTGGGGTGTGTCGCCAAAGAGGGTAAAGAACCCCCGTGGCTTGCGCTCGAAGGTCAGGCAGACGATCACCGGGCGGCTGGAGACATCGCGCACGGCGCGCAGCGCTTCCAACGCCTCGCGCAAATCAACCATGGTTTCGATCAGGAAGAGGTCTACGCCTGCCCCTTCCAAGGCTTCAGCCTGCTCCCGGAAGGCAGCCCGCGCCTCTTCCTGGGTAAGCGCTCCAATCGGGGGGAAAAAACGGCCTGTAGGTCCGATGCCGCCGGCCAGAAAACGGTCGGAGCAGCTCTCCCCGGACATCGCCTCTCGGACGATTCGGGCAGCAGTTGCATTCAATTGAGACGGATCCAGCGCGCGACCGGAAGGAGAGCTGGCCAGGCGCAGCCGGTTCGCTCCGAAAGTGGCCGTGGTAATGACCTCGGCGCCGGCTTCCAAATAGGCTCGATGCACAGTGGCGATCTCTTCCGGCCTCTTCAGCAGCCATGATTCCGGCGCCTTTCCCGGTTCCAAACCGGCGGCGATCAGCATGGTGCCCATCCCGCCATCGAAGAGGACCAAGCGCCGTTTCATTGCATCAAGGATATCCATCTTCAATTTCGGCACATTGGCCTCCGTCGCGCTCGGGCCGCTCAGCGTACGCCGATCAGTCGACGGGCCAGGGCGACGGCTGCTACCGCGTCGCCGGCATAGCCGTCGGCGCCGATTTGTTCAGCCCACTCCTGGCTGCAGGGAGCGCCTCCCACCAGCACTTTGAAACGCGGGCGCAGCGCCCGCTTCTCCAGCTCTTCCACCACTCGGCGTTGGCCGGACATGGTCGTGGTGAGCAAAGCCGAGATGGCGATCCCGTCCGCGCCACAGGCCTCCGCTTCATCGATAAAGCGGCCAGCGGGCACGTCCGCCCCCAGGTCGGTGACACGGAACCCGTTGGCCTCCAACATCGTCCCCACCAGCGTCTTGCCGATGTCGTGGATGTCGCCCTCGATGGTGCCGATCACCAGGTGCCCTTGCGTTGGGGATTGAACCCCGGCGCCCAGGGCCGGCCGCAACACGGCCATCGCCTTCTTCATGGCCTCCGCCGCCATCACCAGCTCCGGCAGGAACACTGTTCCCTCTTCCCACAGCGCGCCAACTTCCCGAATCCCGCGGACGAAGCCCTTCTCGATCACTTCAAGTGGCGGGTACTCTAGCTCCAGCGCCTGGCGGGCCAGTTCCTCGGCCTGTTCCTCATCTCCTTCCAATACCGACTGCGTGCAACGTTCCAAGAAAGAATCCATCGCATCCTCCACCTGCTGTTATCGTAGACAAGATTCGCTGCAAACAGGATCCACTGTCAAGCGGACAACCATCCCCCGGCTTCAACCAGTGTTCCGGAGGTCTGCAAATCGGACGCTATCCCCTCAACTAAACAGCCTGCGGCAGCACGTTCTCCATCGAGGCCCGGAATATCCCATGGCACTGTTCCAAGGGGCATGTTTGGGAATTTTCCAGCAATCCTGTGCCATCCAGCGAGCAAAGGTGCAAAAGAGAGTTGGATGCCAGGACGAGTCAGGCTGGGAGGGACTTTCAGTAGGAGGGTACGGCCCAAACGATGGCCGCACCGGCGCGCTCGCTTTCGTATTCCCCGCTGCCAGTGGAAATCAGCTTCCCGTCCTGGGACCAGGATACGCTCCAGACCGGCAGATTGCCTTGCGTCACTTCGGCGAGCTTTTTCCCCGAGCCACTATCCCACAGGCAGGCTCTTCTGTCTTCTCCGGATGTCACCAAGGTGCGGCCATCCGGGGACCAGCGCACCCCGCGCACCCACCCTTGGTGCGCGGAAATTGCTCGCGTGAGGGAGCCATCATCAGGGCTCCAAAACCGGACCAGGCCATCTTGGTGACCTGTGACCAGAATTTTGCCGTCCGGCGACCAGGACAAGCCGTTGACATCACAGCGGAAATCCGTGTAGTCCCTGATCGTCCGCAGGGGCACTCCGGATGCAGAATGCCAGAGCACGATCTCCCCCGTCAGATACCCACAGGCGATAGTTTCCCCGTCCGGAGACCAGGCCAGGCAAATCATCGGACCAGGCTGAGGCGGTTGCAGGGATTGCTTCTTTTCCCCAGTGGCGGCGTTCCATAGTTGCAGTTCCCCGTTCAATGCGCCTACCGCCAGTGTACGACCATCCGGCGACCAGCCCAGGCAGAACGCCCAGGCCGTCGGCAGAATGGCAACCAAGGTAGCTGTGGAGGCATTCCACAGACAAACGTTGTCCTGACCGGCGGAGGCCAGACTCAGGCCATCCGGAGACCAAGAAACGCCCCAGACGAAATCGGTGTGTCCCTGTAAAACGACGCGCTTGCCCGTTGACAAATCCCACAGATTCACTTCGCGGTAACCGGCCGCGGCCAGCAGCTTGCCATCCGGAGACCATTCCTGACTGTAGACCGGGCCCTTGCCGTTGGTGAAAACGTTCTTCTCTGTGAAGGAAGGCAGCGTCAGTGACGGCGTTAGCGTTGGGGTTGTGGTTGGACTGGACGGCTCTGATGTCGCCTGAGGCAAACCAGCGCACCCTGCCAGACCCAGAAACATCACAACCAGAACAACACTGAGCCCTTTCATCACCTGCCTCCTGCTCTGCCCACAGATCGCTGTCCCTTACGGTCCCCAGCTTGGCCATCCGTCGAAGACCGAGTTCTGGGTTAAACGCTGGAGGTCCGATCCATCGGCCTTCATCGTGTAAACCTCAAAATTCCAGTTCTCGTCCGGCGTGCTCTGAAACACCAGGTTCTTCCCATCCGCAGTCCAGACCGCGTCTTCGTTCACGCCGCCAATTTGAGTCAATACCCGGTCTCCGCTGATGTTCGAATTCATCACATGCACTTCGGCCTTCTGGGGATTGAAGGTCATCACCGAATAGGCGATCTGTTTCCCGTCCGGGGACCAGCGCGGAAACAACTCGTCGGTGCTGGTGTTGGTCAAAGGTTGGGGATTGGAACCGTCCGCATTCATGGTATAGATCTCGAAGTTTCCGTCCCGATTGGTGTGGAAGAGGATCTTGCTCCCGTCCGGGGAATAACCGGGCCGTTCGTTCACCCCCGTGGAGTTAGTAAGCTGCTTCCAACCGCTGCCATCGGCATTGCAGACAAAAATGTTGCAGGCATCCCAGTTATTGACGCGGAAGGAAACGCAAAGGATTTTCGTCCCGTCTGGCGACCAATCCGGCGCCAGTTTGTTCTCTGGGGTGTTGGTGACCCGTTTTAGGTCGGTCCCGTCTCGCTTCATCGTATAGATCTCAAGATTCCCTTCACGGTTGGAGGAGAAGGCGATGCGGCTTCCATCGGGGGAAAAAGCAGGGCAAATGTCCTGGCCTGGATCGTTTGTCAGTCTCTGCAGGTCGCCGCCCTCTGGATTCATCGTATAGATTTCCGCGTTGCCATCCCGCTCCGAATAGAAGGCGATCCGGCCTTTCATCGAAGATGTTTCCGTAGGCGTTGAAGTAGGTTGAGGCTCCTCCGTGGGTGGCGTTCCAATGATCACCCGGTTATTGTCATTGTCCCAGGAAACCGGTTGCCCCAGCGCCTCCGAGACGAAGCGGATCGGCACGAAAGTGCGGCCTTCAAAGATGAAAGGCTCCACTTCTGAGGCGATTGCCTTTCCGTTAACAAGGATGGAGATGTCCCGATAAGTGACCTCGATCTTCACCGCCCCCGTACTGGCTGATACGCCTACGCAAAGCCCCAGAAGAAAAACCAGGCAAAGGCTGGCGACAAGAACCCTTCGAACCGTCATTTCAGTTATTCCTCCTTCTGATTTGAACTCGCCGGTGAAAAGCCCGGGTTAGGTTCCGGCATTTCATGACTCATAACTTCGTTCAGCCACTGAAATATCGGTTGTCTATGGATTGGATCATTCAACTTAGAATGGCGTTCATGAGGAATCTCCGGAGCAAAGTATTCCAGCCGCCAGAGAATCTCTGTGTTTGGGCCTCCGCTTTCTGCTCTGTCACAACGCAGCAAAGAATATAGGCGCTCTCCCCGATTGGTGAGGCCGAAGCAAAGTCTCCTCAGATGGTTGCTGCGGCGGGTTCCTGGGGTCGATTCCCCCAGCGCCAAAGGCTCTGGAAAGGCAGGGCCCAGAGGTTGGGGCCAAACGGCAGGCAATGCTCCCCCAGGTACAGCAGGAAGCCACGCAGGAATCGCGGCCCTGCCTCCTCGGCGAGTGTTTGAAGGCCGCGCAAGTCCTTCCCTTGAATGGTCGTCGAGGCCTTTACTTCTACCCCCACTACCCAGCCTTCGCCGTCCTCCAGAACCAGGTCGACCTCCCGTCCCTGGTGGGTGCGAAAATGAGAGAGACGGACCTGGGACGCGTGCCAGCTTGCTTGTTTTGACAATTCGTTTACCGCCAGCGTCTCCAGCAGCGGCCCGAGCAGTGGAGAATGGGCAGCTACCTGTTCCAGCCCGATGCCCAGGAGGAAGGCCAGCAGACCGCAATCCACCAGGTACGACTTGGCTGCTTTGGTCTGGCGTTTGCCGGCGTTTGTCGACCAAGAAGGCAGGGATTGCACCACATAGGTGGCCTCCAGCAAGGTCAAATAGCGGGTCAGGGTAGCATAGGGGAGCCCCGCCAAGCGCCCCAGCTCGGCCACGTTCAGGGGAGAACCGGTCCGCTGGGCGAGGAGCGCCAGCAAGCGGGGAAACTGACTTAATCCCTCCACCCGCGCCAGATCCCGTACATCCCGATCCAGGAGGGTGGTCAGATAGGATTGAAACCAGGCTCGCCGGCGTAGAAGACTGGTTCGACGGACCGCCTCGGGGAAGCCGCCGGCCAGCAATCCCCGCAGTGGGAACGGCTCCAGGCCGGTCTTCCCCACTGGAAAGGCAAGCTCTTCCGATTGGAAAGCATTCTCCAGGAACCCTTCTCGCTTTCCCTCCAGCTCGCCCTGCGAGAGCGGCCACAAGGTGAGGATCTCCATTCGTCCTGCCAGAGATTCGGACACGTGCGGTACCAGCAAAACATTGGCTGAGCCGGTCAGAAGGAAGCAGCCCGGAACCCGGTTGTCATCCACCAGGAGCTTGATGACAGGGAAAAGAGAAGGGATGCGCTGCACTTCGTCAAGGATCAGCAGCGCGCTGGGGCGACGGAGGAAAGCGAGCGGATCGGCTTGGGCGGCGGTAAGTACCGATGGGTCATCGAAATTAAGATAGATCGTTGGGGTAGGCCACCGTTCGGCCAACTGGCGGACCAGCGTCGTCTTTCCGCTCTGCCGCGCGCCAGCCAAGAAGACGACGGGCGTGTCCCCCAGCGCTTCCTCTAGTTTGTGGTCAATATTTCTCCAGTACATGGATATAATTTATCCACACAATGAATAATCTTGCAAGGTCGAGCATTGGAAAAATAATCCGGAATAATCGGGACATAAAATAATTTTGGTACAAAATTGCATTATGTCCCAGATTATTCCCGACCTTTCGGGCTGAGAAGAATGAACCGTCCGCCTCTTTAGCCGATACAGCGCAGGGAAATGTCGCCGGAGATGGTCTTCACCGTCAGGGATCCATCGCGGGCATTCAATACGCCCGAGAACTTCCGCCCAATGCGCACCCAGTCCTTCTCCAACCAGGGGATGCCGACGTTCACGGAGGGGTCCAGGGTTTCCTCGCGGGCGTCCTCGCGGGAGAGAGGCAAGTCGTTGCTGACATCTCCAGAGAGAGTGGCTACGCGAACGGCCAAGCGGGCGCTGCGGGGGATGCGCAAGTTGATGTCGCCGGAAGTGCTCTTGATCTCGTATTCCCCCGCGGAGACTGGCTCCAGGGAAAGCTGCAGGTCGCCGCTGACCGTGCTGACAGCGATCCGCGGGCATTGGAAGAGCCCGCCGGAGAGGTCGCCGGAGACGGTGGCCAGGTGCATTGCCCCGTACCAGGACTGCACCGAGAGGTCGCCGCTGACCGTCTGCACTTCCAGGTTGCCGCTGGTGCGTTCCGCCTCCACATCGCCGGAGATGGTCTGCAGGCGGACCCAGCCTTGCACGGCTTCCAATCGCACGTCGCCGGAGGTGGTGGCGGCGCCGATCGGCCCCTGGTACTCCCGGATCTCCATGTCGCCGGAGGCGGAGCGCAGGGCGGCCTCGCCGCTGCACTTGCGGATCTCCACGTCGCCGGAGCCGGAGCGGTGCTCCAGATGGCCCTGCCACCCTTCCAGGTGGAAGTCTCCCGAGCCGCTGGCGATCTCCAGGGTAAGGCCGGAGGGCAGCACCAGTTCCAGATCGGCATCCTGGCCGTGCCACCCAAAGACTCTCTCGAGGCTTTCGAAGTTGATGGAGAGAGAATCCGGCCCAGTCTCCACTTTGGGAATGCGGTCGTTGTTATGCCTCTTGACCAGCGTCAGGGACACGGTAGGCTCGCTCCCGCCGCGTACAAAGATCTCGGATGCCCCTACCTGAATGCGCACCTTGCCGGCAGCGGAGATGGGGTAAGACTGTTCAATTCGTTCCACGTTGAACTCCTTTCCGCACTTTCCTCTCCAGCAGTTGAAGGGTGCGATCACCGATCATTTGGGCGTAGAGGCCCTCCAGCAGGATCATCCGCCAGACGGGGTCATCCTCGTCGCCCTGGCCGCTCTTCAGCTTGGCCAGCGCGATCTCCTTGCAGCCCAGTTTCTGGATCACCGCGATCTCAGCCGTGCTCATCTCATAATCCTCGGTGAGCTGGCGGACCACGGAGAGAATGCGGATCTCCTCGCGGGAGTAACGGCGCTGGTTTCCCGGCGTCCGTTGGGGGAAGATCAGGCCCAGGTTCTCCCAGTAGCGCAACATGCGCGAAGAAATCCCTATTTGCTGGGCCGCCTCCTCGATGGAGTATTCCGCTTTCTCGGTCATCGCACTCCTTCCCGGTCCAACCGGCATCTCGTTCTTTTGGGTCACTCGGGGCAAAAGAGCAAGTGGCTTGGATTTCGCCCTGCTCTCATCCACCGCTATAAAACCGTTCATCGCAAGCATGCCGAACCTCCTGGGAATATCGTGCATGCTTACAGTAAAGAGAGATAACATCCATGTCAAAATCTTGTCAAGTTATCGGGACGAAAAAAACAGGAAAGACTCGGCAAGCCTATTCTGCGGTCGCGAGTGGAATCTGTTCTGTCAGGGTTGGCGGCGAACTTGCCACCTCGTCCGGCGCTTGGAAAAGGGCTACACTCAGGCACTTAGGATGAAGGGTAAAATACTGTGAAGACCTCTAGACGCTTCATCGCCATCGAAGAACTGCGCGCGCAGGCAGTGACAGGCTCCCTGTTCTCTGCCGGCACGCTGGAAGAGGCGATCGCCCGGTTGGGAATCCTGCAAGCCGACCCCATCCGTTCACCGGCTTGCGCCCAGGATCTGATCCTGCGGCAGCGCGTGGTGGGGTACCGGGCCGGCGATCTGGAGCGGCGCTATCCAAGCCTCCCCTTGGAAGAGGACCACATCCATGTCTACGGCTTCATGTCCACTTCCACCTTGGCGCTGTTGCACCCGCGTCAGGGGGAGTGGCGAGTGGAACGGGAGCACCCCGGCCTCGCCGAGCAGGTGCTGGAGATCGTGCGCACCAGGGGAGAAGTGGAACACCACTTGTTGCCGGCGGTAGGCGGGGAGCTGCGAACCCTTGGCGATTGGGGCAACCAGGCCAAAGCGACGACGCGGGTGCTGGAGATGCTCCACTACCGGGGCTGGTTGCGGGTCAGCCGTCGCCAAGGAACCCGACGCACTTTCACCGCCACCTCACCGCCCCAATGCAACCTCACCCCTCAGGAGCGCCTGGGGCAACTGGCGCTGCTGTTGGCCCGCCTGTACATGCCGGTGCTGGAGACGACCCTCGGCGGCCTGCTTTCCCGGCTTCGTTATGCGGCGCCCAGCCTTCACGCTCGCCGCGACACGGTAGCTGCCATGGTGCGGTCGGGGGAGCTGGAGCGGGTGGAAGTGGAAGGGCAAGGGTACCTCTGGCCGGCCGGCGCTTGGTCCAAACAGGCAATGCCGCACGCGGTGCGCTTGCTGGCCCCTTTCGACCCGGTGGTCTGGGATCGGCGGCGTTTCGAGCACCTCTGGGGCTGGCCCTACCGCTTCGAAGCCTACACCGTGAAGGCCAAGCGGCATTGGGGGTATTATGCCCTGCCGATGCTGTGGGGTGACCAGGTCATTGGCTGGGCAAATCTTGCCATACGGGACGAACGGCTGCAGGCCGAGCTCGGATTTGTCGCAGGTCGCCCATCTGAAGGCACTTTCCTGCAGGCGCTGGAGGAAGAGTTGACGCTGATCGCCTCCTTCCTGGGCTTGAAGGACGGGCAGCCTACTATTGTTCGCATCGATCCATGAATCCTCGCCCAACCTGAACCGAACCGCCAAGCAAGCTTCACTTTCCCGCTCCCAGGAATTGCCAGGGAACAAAAGCCGCTCACCCCTCTGATGCGTCGTCGATTGCCCCTCTGCGTTATTTTACTCTTCGGATGTTGTGTATATCTTGTGAATTAACTGTTAATATCATCACACGCATATCTGCGCATTTATTTTGTTAGCCGGGAAATTAAGTGTTAATGAGGTTTGCACCGTTTGAATCAGCGTTTTTTTAGAATATCATCTTGTACTCTTGACATTATTTATCTATTAGTGTACTGTGCAACCACATAAGAGAGCATAAAGTACGACCCGCTCCAAATCACTGGACAAGCTGAAAGGAGGAACAAAAATGGACCAGATCGCCAATAGAGATTTGCTGAATGTCCCAACCGAAGTGTGCCGGAAAGCCGAAATGTCCTCCCTCGCTTCTCCTCCGCCCCAGCCTCCCCGCGCGGATCCTCTGAAGCTGCTGGGGTTGCCGGAGGAGCTGTGCCGGACTCCCCACTGGGTTCTCTACAACCTCCGCTGGAGCGCCGGTCGCGGCAAGTGGGACAAGCTTCCCCGCCAGGTTGACTTTCGCATGGCCAGCCACGCCGATCCCGCCACCTGGAGCACCTTCGATGTAGCCTTGACTTGCTTCTGCGGGGATAGCCGTTTCGCCGGGTTGGGCTTTGTCTTCTCCGAGGATGATCCCTTCGTCGGCTTCGACCTGGACGATGCCCGCGATCCAGTCACTGGGAAAATCCTCTCTCCCCGCCTTGAAGAAGTGATCTACGGGTTGGCCAGCTACACCGAGGTGACGCCCAGCGGACGAGGCTACCATGTCCTGGTGAAGGGACGCTTGCCGGGGGGAGGAAGGAAGAACCCCTCCTTGGGGATCGAGGTCTACGACCGGCGACGCTTCTTCACCATGACCGGGGAGAGCTTGCCGGGGTTGGGGACCATCGAGGAACGCCAGATGGAGTTGGATGCTTTGTATCCCATCCTCTTCCCTTCGCAGGAGCTTGTGGCAGCGGGGGTCCGGAGGGAGGCTCTTCCCTCTTCTTTATCGGACAGCGAGCTATTGGCCAAAGCCCAGACTGCCCGGAACGGCGGCGACTTTGTGACCTTGTGGCGGGGAGACTGGCAAGGGGCCGGCTATCCTTCGCAGAGCGAGGCTGACCAGGCTTTGGCCGGTCACCTGGCTTTCTGGACGGGAGGGGATATTGCGAGCATGGAGCGCCTCTTTCGGGGCAGCGGTCTCTTTCGTTCCAAGTGGGACCAGGTACACTACACCGATGGCAAGACCTACGGCCAGGTTACCCTGGAACATGCGGTGGGGAGAGCCACTGAGTTCTACCGGGCGGGAAGGGCTGATATCGTGCGATCTTCTCCTTCTTCTCCTTCTTCTCCTTCTTCTCCTTCTTCTGTTCCTTCCAAGGGAGGGGTTGGCATTCCGATCGTGGGTTCTGCCTCACCCGGCGATCCAGCTCAAGCGTTCGCAGAGCTCAGCAGTAGCGATCCCCTTGGCCGCACTGACCTGGGCAATGCCCGGCGGCTGGTGGAACGGCATGGCCGGGATCTGCACTTCGTCTTCTCCTGGAGGCGCTGGCTGGTCTGGGACGGCCTCTCCTGGAAGGAAGACTCCAGCGGCGAGGCGCAGCGGCGGGCCAAGGAGACAGCCCTGGCTATCGGGAAAGCTACCCTGGGCCTCCCCGACTCTCGTCAGCGCGAGATGCTCTTGGCCCATGCCCGCGCCTCGGAGAGCGTTCCCCGGCTGGAGGCAATGCTCACTTCGGCCGCCAGCGAGCCGGGGATTTCTCTTGCTCCAGACCAGCTGGATAATGATCCCTTCCTGCTGAACGTGGCTAACGGCACCCTGGATCTTCGCAACGGCACACTGCGTGAGCCAAGGCGGGAGGATCTGCTCAGCAAAACAGCCCCGGTCGCTTACCAGCCCGAGGCGCAAGCCCCTACCTGGATGGCCTTCCTGGAGAGGGTCACGGGAAGCAACCCAGAGCTTTGCGGCTTCCTCCAGCGCGTCGCCGGCTACTGCTTGTCCGGTGACATGCGGGCGCGCTGCTTCTTCCTCCTCTACGGGAGAGGAGCCAACGGCAAGAGCACCTTCCTGGCCGTGCTCCATGCCCTGCTGGGGGATTACGGACAGCCGGCCGCCCCGGAGAGCTTCATCACCCAACGGGGGGAGAGAGTGCGCAACGACCTGGCTGCCCTGCGCGGGGCGCGCTTCGTCTTCACGGTGGAGACCGAGGAAGGGCAGCGCCTGGCTACCGCTTTGGTGAAGCAGATCACTGGCGGCGATCCCTTGCGGGCCCGCTTCCTCTTCACTGAAGAGTTCCACTTTCAGCCCCAGTGCAAGCTCTTCTTCGCCACCAACGCCAAGCCGGAAATCCGCGACCTGGGGCCGGCGATGTGGGAGCGGGTGCGCCTGATCCCCTTCGATGTGACCATCCCTCGCGAGGAACAGGATCCCCTCCTCCTGGAGAAGTTGAAAGGAGAGCTGCCCGGCATCCTGGCCTGGGCGGTGCGCGGCTGCCGGCTGTGGCTGGAGGAGGGGGGAATGTTGCGGCCGCCCGGAGAGGTGGTCAAGGCCACTGAAGGCTACCGCGAAGAGATGGATCGCCTGGCGCCTTTCCTGGACGATTGCTGCCTGCTGGACCCCGAACGGCGGGTTTCTTCCAAGGACCTCTACGCCGCCTACCAACGATGGTGCCAGGAGGCCGGAGAAAAAGCCTGGAGCCAAATTCGCTTCACCAAGGCGATTCAGGAGCGAGCCAAGGACGTCTCGCTCACCAGAAACAATCAACAGCGCGGCTGGGTGGGAATCGGCCTGAATGAAGAGATGCGCGGGAAGCTCGGTTTCCTGGAAGGATGACGGTTAGTGACGGATTGTGACACTTTTGAAAAACCTTCAAAGCGTCTCCTGGAATAGGTTTGTGACGGGTCGAGTAAAAAGTGACGGCTACTTCTCATTGTTACTGCACAGAGAGGAGGATATATGAATAACTATAGGGAAAGAGTGTCACACCCGTCACCCCGTCCGCCTTTTTGTCCTCCCGAACGAAGTGAGGGATCTCGTTTTTCGTCTCTCATTTCGCCTTGGTTCTATCCTCAAAGCCAGCCCCTTCCTCGCTGCGCTCCTCGTTAAATTTCGTGGACAACCGCCTTCTGATGCTATACTGCGGGCTGTGATCAAGAAGAGAGACGGAGCCTCGGGGAGATTCGCAGTTCCTCTCCAGGATTCTGATGCCAAAGACCAAATCAAGCTCGCATCCTGAGAGGATGGAAAAGGAGAACAACAGTGAGAGGTTTCCAGTTCATCTTAGGGAGACGAGCGCTGATCATCTTCCTTGCTTTGTTGGTGGCAACGGGGGCGTTCATCGGGATGCCGGCAATCGCCCGAACCTTGGCGGGCAGTTCACCGCCCGGTAGCCAGGAAGTCTCCGCGGCCTCGACTGATTCAGCTTCGACAGAAGGGCTGCCGGCAGCGACCGGCGAAGGGGAGGCGCTCCTCGAACCTTCCGGCCACTCGCCCCTCCTGCAGGGGGGAAGCGAGTACGGTTGGACCAAAACGAATACCGCTCTAACTGGAACTGACACCCCCTCCGCGCGCCAGTTCCACGCCATGGCCGCCACCCCCTCGGGGGTGCTCCTCTTCGGGGGAACTCCCACTAGCGGCGCTTTCTTCAACGATACCTGGTTCTTCAATACTGCCACCAACACCTGGGGTGAGCTTAAGATCACCGATACAATTACCGCCCCGTCTGCGCGCTACGGCCACGCCATGGCCGCCACCCCCTCGGGGGTGCTCCTCTTCGGGGGAACTGACGGCAGATTTCGCAACGATACCTGGCTGTTCAACACCACGAGCGGCGCCTGGGGTTTACTCAACACCGGCTCTGCTTCCCCGCCCCCGCGCATGTACCACGCCATGGCCGCCACCCCCTCGGGGGTGCTCCTCTTTGGGGGATGGGGCGGCAGTGGTACGCCGACTTACTTCGCTGACACATGGCTCTTCACCTATGGCGGTACAGGCACCGGCACCTGGACTAATGTCACCCCAACGGCTCCTGTTTCCACCAACACCCCCTCCGCGCGCCAAGGCCACGCCATGGCCGCCACCCCCTCGGGGGCGATCCTCTTCGGGGGAACTCCCACCAGCGGCACTTGCAACGACACCTGGTTGTTCAACACCGCCAACCGCACCTGGGATGAACTCACCACCCTCACCACCTCACCCTCCGCGCGCGATTTTCACGCCATGGCTGCCACCCTTTCGGGGGTGCTCCTCTTCGGGGGAGACCCCGGTGGCGACCAAACCTGGCTCTTCACCGACTACGGCACGGGGACTGGAATTTGGACCAATCTTTCCACCACCATCACCAGTTCCACCCCCTCCGCGCGTCACGGCCACGCCATGGCCTATGACAGCCAGAGCGGCAAGGTGCTCCTCTTCGGGGGAACCATCAATGTCTCAACCCAGTTCAATGACACCTGGCTATACGACCCGACTGGATCGACTCCCACCATTGCCGTCACCACCCCCAACGGCGGGGAAAGTTGGCCAATTGGCTCTTCCCAAGCCATTACCTGGACTTCCACAAACCTAACTGGTGGGATCAGCATAGAGCTAACCCGGGATGGCACCACTTGGGAGACGCTTTCCCCCTCAGCATCGAATATTGGAAGCTATGCGTGGACGGCAACCGGACCCTCTTCATCCACCTGTCGAGTTCGCGTCTCCAGTGTTGACTCTCCATCCCTCTCTGATTCATCAGATGCCGATTTCTCGATCTACGATGCCGGTCCCTGGCCGATGTTCCGCCACGACCTGCAGCATACGGGGAGGAGCCCATATACTGGCCCTCAGACGCCGGTCAATAAGTGGGAGTTCGCCACAGAAGGTGACGTGTCCTCTTCCCCAGCCCTCGGCAGCGACGGCACGGTCTACGTGGGGTCAACCGACGGCAAGCTCTACGCCTTGAATCCGAACGGGAGCAAGAAGTGGGAGTATGCGACAGAAAATTGGGTGTACTCTTCCCCGGCCGTCGGCAGCGCTGGCACGATCTACGTGGGGTCATGCGACAACATGCTCTACGCCTTGAATCCGGACGGCAGCATGAAGTGGAAGTTCGCGACAGAAAATTGGGTGGCCTCTTCCCCGGCCATCGGCAGCGACGGCACAGTCTACGTGGGGTCAATGGACAACATGCTCTACGCCATCAATCCGGACGGCAGCATGAAGTGGAAGTTCGCCACAGGAAGTATCGTGGGCTCTTCCCCGGCCATCGGCAGCGACGGCACAGTCTACGTGGGGTCAGACGGCTACAAGCTCTACGCCATCAATCCGGACGGCAGCAAGAAGTGGGAGTTCGCGACAGGAGGTTACGTGGAATCTTCCCCGGCTATCGGCAGTGACGGCACGGTCTACGTCGGGTCAAACGACAAAAATCTCTACGCCGTCAATCCGGACGGCAACCAGAAGTGGGCGTTTGCGACAGGAAATGCGGTGCGCTCTTCCCCAGCTATCGGCAGCGACGGCACGATCTACGTAGGGTCAGACGACAACAAGCTCTACGCCGTCAATCCCAACGGCAGCAAGAAGTGGGAGTTCGCGACAGGAAATGGGGTGTACTCTTCCCCGGCCATCGGCAGCGACGGCACGGTCTACGTGGGGTCATACGACAACAAGCTCTACGCTTTGAATCCGAACGGCAGCAAGAAGTGGGAGTTCGCGACAGGAAATAACGTGATCTCTTCCCCGGCCATCGGCAGTAATGGCACGGTCTACGTGGGGTCAGACGACCACAAGCTCTACGCCATCGGTAAATCGTCTCCCACCATCGCCGTCACCTCCCCCGCCGCCGGCGCCATCTGGGCGGTCGGCACGGATCAGAATATCACCTGGACCTCTACTGGCCTCGATAGCACCAAGACCCTCACCATCCTGCTGGCCCGCGACGGAGTGAACTTCACCGAGACCATCACCAAGGGGTTGAGCTCCACCCTAAACAGTTATACCTGGACAGTGTCTGGCCCCGGCACCATCAACGCCAAGATCCGCGTGCAGCAAGATGCCACCGCTGATGCTTCACCCGACTACTTCACCATTACCTCCACCCTCTTCCCCTACAGTGGAACCTCCACTCTCACCATCTCCGATCCCTGGCTGGAGATCTCCGGCGGCACTGATACCGGCACCCTCTGGGTGACGCCGCTGGATCCGCAGTACACCAGCGACCCTGACCTGGGTCACTTCATCCAGGAGACCGGCAAGCGCTCCGCTCTCTTCTTCGATATCGGCCAGGAAGGGCTGAGCGGAAAACTGACGATCGTTCTCCACTTCAACCATAGGCTGGGGGAAGAGACCTTCCTTCTTTTTCTTTGGGATGGGGCAGGGTGGGTCAATGTGCCCGGCATCCTCGATAGCGCCAACCACACTTTTACCTTCACAATTAAAGCAGAAGACCTTAAAGGCACTCCCTTCGCCTTGGGAGGAGACCCAGTGGCGATGCCCGGGATGAACCCTTGGGGGTTGGCTCTTCTCTCCCTGGCCCTTCTGGGGATGGGAGGCTGGTGGTTCATACGGAGGAGAGGGGTGGCCTGAAGATCGCTGCTTCACCTGAAGGACCGCTTTGCAGCGGTCCTTCGCACACACGATCCATTCACAGGGTGTCCCTTAGGAAGGACACCCTGCTGTTTTATTGTTGTACTGAGCGCCTTTTTTGTCATCCTAAGGCATAGCCGAAGGATCTCGCTTTTCGTCTCGCTTTGTGTCTTGGTTTTTGCCTCAAAGCCAGACCCTTCCTCGCTGCGTTACCTGCTGGATATCGTTGACAAGCGCCTTCCAATGCTACAATGACGGCTGCGGTTGAGAAGAGAGACGGAGCCTCAGCCTTTAAGAAAATCAAGCTCGCATCCTGAGAGGATGGAAAAGGAGAACAACAGTGAGAGGGTTCCAGTTCATCTTGGGGAGGCGTGTGTTGATCGTCTTCCTGGCTTTGTTGGTGGCGACGGGGGCGTTCATCGGGGCGCCGGCGGCATGTGAACGCTCATCATAAAGTGGACCACCGCGCTCATCAAATAGTTTACCAGTCTGAGCAGGGGTGAGACCCGAACTTCCGGGTCATGACGTCGTACTCTCCAGGACAAGGACGAGGAGAGGAT
>Ga0247841_10001549_pt1 | contig 50739 bp, 42 predicted proteins | sample LaCruzMarch2015__2_FD_192410 | JGI IMG/M metagenome (GOLD analysis project Ga0247841, IMG submission 192410) | Freshwater microbial communities from meromictic Lake La Cruz, Castile-La Mancha, Spain - LaCruzMarch2015_18m | ecosystem: Environmental > Aquatic > Freshwater > Lake | place: Spain... | reverse complement strand
GGCGTTGAAGATAATCTCCTTTTCTTAAATGAGGATTGATGATGATGAATCGGTTTCCCGTTAGCTCCTTCAATTGCTGTTCGGAATTTTCACAATAAAGCGCATGGTTAACAGGTCCACACTTTTGAGAACGATCCAGTGTCCCGCCCAGGGCATTGATACCCTGAAGAAAAAGGATAACAGGCCATTTTTTTGCCGGATCCCAATGACTTGGCAAGTACAACCAGTAACCATCTATCGCTCCGCGATCATCGCTATCAGGGATCAACAGGTGTTTCCCTGCAAAGGTCTCTTCTTCCTGACTACTGGTAATCAACCTCCTTGCGGAAGGCGCCTTAAAACTACCGGTAAGATGAATCAACAGGAGCATCAATAACATGGGAAATGGCAGCATTCCGAATGTCAACATCCTGATCTTTTTATTCCTTTTGGTGACGTGAACACCTTTATTTTCGCTGGATGGAATCATTCTCAATCATTCTTACCAGTACTGTTATTCATTGACAATCACTAGTTTTTCAATCCAATCTTGATTTATTCCTTTTACAGTTACCAGAAAAGTCCCTGATAATTTCACCTTTTCAAGGCTTATTTTGATAGCATTTTTACCCTGAACAATCCGGATGGTTGTTTCAAAAATCAACATTCCACGGTTATCGAAGATCATCATGGTCCCATTTGCAGCCTGAGTTGCTGTAAATCTCATGATCATTGAATCGGCAGCCGGGTTTGGAAAAAGTTGGAGTCTCTGGTATGCTCCCGATGACCGGGTGATGCCTGTAGTCAGATCACGGATCCAGATTTCGGATTTTCCGGACATGGATGAAACATAGGCCAATTTTTCCCCATTGGGCGACAAAGCAGGGAAGCATACACGGTCAGGTTCATCCAGAAAGAGTGTGATGGCTTGGGTGTTAATGTTGATTTTATAGATGTCCCAATTCCCTCCCCGGTCAGTATCGAATAAAATCTCCGATTCAGAAATCCAGCAAGGGTGATCGTCGTATCCGGGGTAAATGGTCAGTTGTGTCGCTGTTCCACCCATTGAAGAAATGAGCCAAAGATCAAAATTCTGACCAGATTCAGTAACATAGGCCAGTTTTGAACCGTCGGGCGACCACGCAGGATGAATTTTTTGTCCAAGACCGGAAGTGATCTGCACCGGATTTCCACCAGCCATGGGTACAACATATATTTCATCGTTCCATCCATAGGCAAGCCATTGACCATCTGGAGATACAGCCGGCATGGTTGCCGGATAATTTAAAAATTTCCGGCATGCACCGCCCTGGTGATGGACAATCCATATTCTCGGACCTCCATTAACGGGATCATAAGCATCGAAAAGCACACTATCGCTAAATGGGATAGTGGTTGAATAGAAATCGCCCTGAAGGTTTTGACAGGATATCCTCTCCCCTGCTCCACCGGGAACTGTATAATTCCATAATTCAATGCCTCCATTAACCAGGGAGGTCGCCAAGATAAATTCACCGTTCGGGTACCAGGAAAACTGATATTCATCCTGATTGTTGCTGGTCAATTGGAATCCCTGTCCTTTGGCATCATTTCCTGCAAATACACCGACAATTAAAAATATCGCACTGCAAAGGAATGGAGATATGGAATTGAACAGGATTCTGTGATTATTGGGACAAGCGTTTTGTATCATGAAAGTTTTAAATTAATTGATCCTGATCATTTTAATATGTTATAAACCGGAAGGATTCATTTCAAAAACATGGCCTGAATACAATTGAAATAACGCTTTTATTCCCCTGACATCCATCCAATAGATATCGCCCTGCCGTTGAAAGAAAAGATAGAGATGGTCAGGTGATACCGAAGCATGAGATTCTGTTCCGGTTTTATTCACCAGATCAGTCAAACGGATCTCGCTACCCCAAGTTCCCATGGAGTTCTTCATTCTCAGATAAATGGCTGTTCTATCCATATCTTTCCCTTCGATCTTATCGTAAAGGATAAAGCGCTCACCGGGATCAACGAATGGATGAATCCCATCAAACTGGTACACGAGTGAATCATACCGGTGGTTGACCTGGATGGCTTTAAAAATCCCGCTTTTATTTGCTGCTTCACCACAGAAATACAGTCCGCCATCTGCCACAGGAGCGGCATTCATGACAAAACCATCGTTCAGTCTGCCCTCGAGGAATTTCGCCTGCTGACGCCTTCCTGAAACCAATTCAGAATACCAGATTTTTTCATCGTTATGCCTCATTTGTTGAGATCCGGGTAAGGGTCGTTCCGAACCAAAATAGATCCGACTGCCATCCGGCGAGAAAACCGGTTCAAATTCAAAGCAATCTTTACCAAAAATTGCTTTTAATGGCATTTCCCATTCACTGCCAACCAGTTTTGAATAAAAAATTCTATTGTCAGAACTTTCAAAGCTTGTCCTGCGGGTAAACACGCACTCATCCCCTCCCTGGCTGAAAGAGAATGCAAACTCAAATGCCTGAGTTGAGATAATACCCGGAGCAAAGATCACCGGAATGAAGCCAGGTGCCCGTTGATTCAGATAATTAATCTCCCTGCTGCCAAGCATTTTTTTTTCAGAAGAATTACAGGTCAGAAATACCAGAAACACAATGATCAGTTTATTCATGCCGTCAACTCTATTGTACGACCAGCTTGGATAAGGAAATTTTTCCATCTGTAAAAACTGTACGGATGAGGTAATACCCTTCATATATATCAGAGATGTCCATTTTCCAGGTGTTGTTACTGATCCTGATGACCTTTGCTGCGGGATACACCTCCCTCCCAAGTGTATTCACCAGTTGTACTCTATTAATTTCAGATGTGCAATCAGTTTTGGTTATGGTCACCAACTTGTCAGCAGGGTTCGGGTAAACACAGATGCCAGATGCCTCAGGTTCCTCCGGAGGATTGATGAACACGGGGTAATCGTAATTGGTATATTGAATCTCCCATCCCTTTCCGGTAATTCCATTATCATCCGTAGAAAAGCTGATCCACACCGAATCATTCATCACCACGATATCCTCCGGGATATTCTGTCCCGAATATTCACCTGCAGGAAGTGTACAGGATGGTTCTCCACAGTATATCTTCAAATAATCATGGGCTTCCTCCGTATCAAAGTTGCGGAAATGAATTTTGATCTGTTGCACGACATCTTTTGCCCCGGGAGCAATCAACCAGGTACACTGCGCATTGTCCTGATAGGTATGGATCGGACCGCTTCCATCCTCAATCAGGGATGTACTTTCGATCAGGGTGTCGCAGGAACTGCAATAGTTGGGATAGGTGCCGGATGGATAGAAATCAGCAATGCAGTAATTATTCAGGTTGAAGGTATAGGCTAAAGGATTTAAATTGTTGATGGAGAAATATCCATTTGCATTACCAAACCATCCCCAGTTAAAATGGAAATACTCATCATCCTGATATCCGTCACACACGAATATATGTCCTATCGTGGTTGAGGTCCCCCTGTAAACCAGTGGATATCCGGAGTCCAGCTGCTCCTGAAGCAGGTCAACCCACGCATCCGGCGTATAATCTGAGCGCCATGCATAGTAGCTGGAGGGATTATAACCAAAATGATCGATCATGGGCTGGAGTACCTGGTCGGCCTGAACTCCCGATCCGTTAGGGCCGTAGTACATGTTCATCGCTACGCCAACGTGGTAACTGATCAGTGCCGGCGCTTCCTTCACAACAGTGGGCTGACCAACAGGAACGCTATCGGGCATCAGGTTCCATTTATAGGTAGCCTCCGCAAAATTGGCCGATATCTGTCCATATACCGGATGAATATAACTATTGGAACCAATTCCATGCTCCGGATAGTTATAATACGACATCACCTGGGCGAATGCTGTTGCCGCGCATCCGGTCACCGCATGACTGTCGGCACTTGCCGGGTCAACCGGGCAAAACATATTGTAGGGTCTGCGCTGCCCCCATTTCACGGGCAGCAATGGCTCAACAAGATCCTGGTTGGACTTTCCGTAGGATTTTTCGCCTGTTTGAATCCTATTCCATGAAAGCGCTATTTTTTCATCGGCCTTTAATCCTTTTTCCCTGATAAAGTCGATCTGCCGGGAACAATGATCCAGAAAATCTGTAAATGCCGATGGAAGGCCTTTCAAATCGAGGTGATTGCTCGGATGGTATCCGATAACAGGAGTAGAAGCATAATCTGCAGAAAGAATAATGAATCCCCCATGGTCGAACGAAAACAGGTAGCAGGTCGGCCTACCATCCTTTCCGGTCAAAGTCATTTGTTCAGCAACCTCCGATGAAGTTCCGGAAGGTTGACATTTCTGGGAATAGGCATTCATTGCATATTTCCCGGCTAACTGCGGGGAAACAACCTGTGCCATTGCCGATGACGTGATCACCAAAACTGTGAAAAATAACAAGAAGATCGATTTCATGGTCGTTAAATTTAAATGGATATTGTTCTAGATAATCGTAAACGGCTTTTCCCAATTCCGTCCCAGGTAAGAGACAGAAATACAATAAATACCTGCGTTCAAACCCAATGACTTGAGATCAATATATTCAATCATATGGCAGGTTTTCATTTCTCTGAAATGCTTATTAAACCTGATTCTGCCAGCCATGTCATAAATCATCATGGTCAGGTCCGCCGATCGCGACAGCATGCAATCGACTGTAAGAAAATGGGAAGCAGGGTTCGGATAAATCCGGCAGTTCACTTCGCTCGCATCATTCAGAATCCCCATCGAGTGATCAGCAAGGGTGCAGGCAGCCCATGAAGCTGGGGAATTCAGCATCGCCCCCAATGGCCAGAATTCCCAGGAATTTGCAGTATTGGTCACATCGAGTGCAATGCCAAAGGTATCTTTTACCTGTAATCCAAGTTTTACCAATGGTATCATGAACTCAATTGTATCAATAGGAACCGCACCTGGTGCAGTTCCGAAATTGGGAACTGCGTCCCAATCAGGATGGTCTATCTCACAATTATCGTAAATTGAATGATTTCCCTTGTACTCGCAATCGGTAGCCGAAACATGAAACCACCAGTCATCCGGCTGCCACTGTAACGATTTGTCATGATCGCAATCCAGAAGAATTTCCGGGAATCTTACCGCTGTTGATGAAGTATTTTTCAAATCCACTGCAATCAGCAAAGCTTCATTGTCGTGTTTCAAACGATAATCAATGGTTCTGCCTGCGCTCTGAACAGTGACCAGCAGTGCATCTTCCCACTCTCCTTCCTCTAGGACTCCATTGATATTGACAGGATTGCCAGCAGGAATGACATTGATTTGCGCATTCAACATGGTTAAACGTACCAGTAATAAAAAGTTCATCAAAACAAACGACCTGACTACTTCCATATGATCCTGACCGGAGGATTTATTTGAGAATTGTTTTTACTGACCAGGCTGATTTCCCAATGTAAAGCTTCATAATATAACATCCCGGACTCACCCTCTTCCCTTTTGTATCGTGACCATTCCATGTTAAACGATGATCACCAGCAGGAAGGGTTTTATTAACCAGTACCCTGATCAGTGAACTGTCTGTACCATAAACAAATAACCTAACCTCCTTCTCGCGGATTAACCGAAGTGAAATGGTGCACTGATCTGCAAAAGGGTTTGGGGTGATTTTCATCGGTATTTCAGGTACAACTTTCCCATTCTGCCCGGCTGGATATTTATCGAGTAAATAGATGTCGTCGTTCCCTTCATAATTGGCAGAAAATGAAAGAAACCTGCCATCGGGCGACCAGGATGGATACACTTCATCTGCCGGATCTGAGGTTTCGGAGATCAAGGTGCCACCAGATACCGGAATCGTGAAGATATCATAATTCCCATTCCTGTTGGAGGCAAAAGTTATTGCTGTGCCATCGTGCGTCCAGCAAGGCATCAGGTCAAGAGCATTGTCATTGGTCAAAGCCTGTGCCCCGGAACCATCGGCATTCATTACCCATATATCGATATGGCCATTTCTTCCGGAGATAAACGCGATTTTTGATCCGTCGGGCGAGATGGATGCCTCTCCATCGTTGGCAGGATCTGTTGTCAATCTTTGGGGGATTCCACCTGTGAAAGACTGTTTCCAAACATCCCAATTCCCTGACGTGCGGTCGGAATTAAAGCAGAATTCCATCCCATCGGTTGAAAAATCGATGGTTTCCTCACTCGCGATGGTGTTGGTAAGGTTAATTGCCGTTGCCCCAACCAGTCCCTGAAGCCATATGTCCTGATTTCCAGAAATGTTGGAGGAGAATGCAATTTGATTTCCAAATGGCACCCAACAGGGATGGATCTCTTCGGAGGAGCCCGTGGTAAATGGAGTGATCGATCCACCAGATGACTTCATCAGATAGATCTTTTGTAAACCTGTCCGGTCGGAGGTAAAACACAGGCTATCTCCTGTCGGAGACCAATCGGGGTCGTACTCATTCGAGGTTTCAAATGTCAGTTTGATCAGGTTTTGAGAATACCCTGAATAATTCAATAAAAGGAAAAAAAAGAAAAGAAAAGTCTTCATGAGTTTGGGTGCATAATAAACATTGCACGAAACTACATCCTAATAGGGATAATTAATGTTATCCTTTTATAAATGGTATAATCTGGTTAATGGAAGGCGTTCTTTTTCTTTTAACCCGAACTTACTTTGAGATACAGCTCATGTGATGAAGAAAAAGGGATTTCTTGGTTCTTGATACCGGGACATGGCTACCATCTTCGAGTTCAATGATTCCATCAAGACGTAAAAAACGTTTCACAAAATTAAGATTAATCAGATGAGAATTATGTGCCCTGAAGAAAGTATGTTCCGACAATAACTCATGATATTCCTTCAGGTTTCTTGACACCAATATCTTTTTCCCTCCCCGGAGAAAAAAGTAGCAGTAACTCCCGTCGCTTTCTATTCTGATAATATCGGCAATGGTCAGGTATTCTATACCTCCGGAAGTGGAAATGGCAAGTTTTATCGGTTGAGGGGTATGAAGGTTCTCAAGCAGAAGATCATAAGACCTGCCCGGGGGAGATGGACTTAATTTACGTTGGATATACTGTTGAACGGATTCGGTAAAATCCCGAATTCGGATTGGTTTCAGGATATAATCAACGGCGCTGAATTTGATTGCTTTGATGGCATAATGGTCAAAAGCGGTAACAAAGATAACATCGAATCCCTTATCCGGAAACCGGGCAAGCAGATCGAAACCATTTCCCATGGGCATCTCAACATCCAGAAAAACGAGTGCGGGATTGGTCAATTTGATAACTTTCTCCCCTTCAGAAGCGGAATTGGCGATGCCAGCCACCTCCAACCCGGGACAATGGTCATGAATAATGGACCTGATAAAATTTACAGCATCCTGTTCATCATCAACAATTACCGTTCTTATTCTCATGGCACAAACAATATTGGAAGGTGAATAATCACCCGGGTTCCTGCCGGATTTCCTGAATGATCGAAAAGATCCTCAATGACCACAGTAAAATTCTTACCGTACAATTCATTGATCAGATCAAGCCTTGACTCCGTGATGGAAGTACCCAGCGATTTGTGATGCTCATCGGATTTTCCGGCAATCTCCCCAGCAGCTTTACGACCAATCCCGTTATCCTCCACAACGCACCTGATGTGTGTATCCTCAATCCTTAGAAAAATACCAACATGGCCATGCCCGGGTTTGTTCTTCAGGCCATGCGAAATTGCATTTTCAACAAAAGGGTGGATCAGCATAGCAGGTACTTTGCAATCAACCAGGTCAATTTCCTCGTCCGGAATGATCTCGTATGATAACCGGTCTTTGAACCGAATGGCTTCCAGTTCGAGGTAAAGTGTGATCATATCCAACTCCTCCTTTAAGGATATCGATGTTTGGCGACTATTCTCCAGTGTTTTGCGCATCAGGAGGGAAAATTTACCAAGGTATTCATTCACAGCAACTGAGTCTTGCTGGTATATGGCATACTGGATTGAGTTCAGGATGTTAAAGATGAAATGAGGGTTCATTTGCTGGCGAAGGTTACGCTGTGTAAGTTCAGTGACAATCCGTTTCATCTCTGAAATTTTTCGTTTACTGTTCGACCTTATCTGAATGATAACCAGTAAAAGGATAATTGAAATCAATAGTGCGCCTCCGCCAATCACGTAAAGTAAAAAAGTGTGGTGTTTAAGTTTCAGTGACATCACAAGAATTTGCTGCTGACGATTTTCGGCTTCGTAAATGGCACGGGTTTGTTCCAGTCCGCGACGAAACTGCTGAGATTCCAGTGAATCGCTATACTGTTTATAAAATTCATGCGACTCCAGTGACTTTTCGAACTGTTTTAAATGTTTATAGAGTTCGTATTGATCGCGATATATCCAGGTTATGGCAAAATAATCGTCTATTTTTTTACCCGACTCGATCGCTCGCCGGTAAAAATAAAGTGCGCTGTCAACCTGATCAATATCCCTGAATATCGTACCAAGGTTACCATATGCATTGGCAATGCTTTTTTGACGATTCAGGAGAATGGCAATTTTCAAACCCTTGTTGTACCATGCTTTGGCCGAATCAAGATCCTTCATGAGATAACATGTCCAACCCAAACGCAGTTGAGCATTGATCATCCTGGCTGAATCCTGCATCATGTAAAAAATCCTCAATGCAGAAAGAAAGGACTTTTTTGCGTCATTAAAGGATTTACGCGATATGTATATATCCCCGGTAAGCATATGTCCTTCCGCCTCCAATGATTTGAACTGATTGGCTTTGGCAACTTCGAGCGACTGTAAGGCATAATTCAATTCAGGTCCGGTTTCATTTTTCACTCTGGCCATTTCAGACAAACCAATGAGTGACAGCGTTTTCAAACTATCCATTCCATGTTTTTCTGCCCATTTCAGGTTGTTGGTAAACAACTCGTTTGCCGTGGTGTAGTTCCCTGACTGATACATCATTCTGGCTAAAAGGTTTTTGATCTCCATCTCCTGATGACGGGTCAATCCATTTCTTTTCGTAATAACCTCATCCAAAATTGAAAATCCCAAACCGGGTTCAAACACCCGTGCAAAGAGATCTGCTACAAAAATCAACTCGCTGACTGTTTCAGGTTTGCCCGATTTCATCATTTGTTGCCGGGCCTGAGAAGCAAATAGTTTTGCTCCTCCCTGATCCTGAAATTTTAAACAGGAATCTGCTTTCCGAAACAGCATCATGAGGGAATCAATCCCGTTATCTATACCCGGAATGGATGCAGCATTTACTTCAGCTCTCAGCAGAGTGACAATTATCAGCGAAAGACATCCAGTACGAATCAGCGCTTTTTGTACCAATACTCCATATTTACATTTCCCCATCATGGCCGATAATAGAAAAAACAACCTACCAAGATGTAAAAGTAATTCAATTCCATAAACTGATCCCGATCAGTTCATATTTGGTATTGTTTGTTTTGCAAAAGGTAAAAGGGTTGTGGTGAAAGGGAGGAATCAGCCTGGCAGGAAAGGGCAAAATGCGGATGGATCATCCTGGACAATTCCCAATGATTCGGAAAGTGGTCAAAATCGACTTTTTAAAAACCACATCGGGCAATTTGCAAACTGAACGATTAAACTTTATCTCCATGGTTTATTTTTGTCATGTATTGTATTTGCAGTTTATCGACAATCCCATAAAAAATCCACAAAAAAATGAAAACATTGACATTTTTTGTAACACTCCTGGCAATTGCGTTCACCAACCTGCCAGTCAGAGGGGACCATTTCAGGATATTGGTTTTCCTTCCCGATAAGTATGGAGCAAACTATTTTCTTGACAAGGCAAATTTCGAGAATTATGGCTGGAAGATTACTATTGCCGGGACAAACCAGAACATCTATCCCTGTCCGGTTTATGCTGCAGGACTCGGTTGCCCGGTGGTACATCCCGATACCCTAATACAGGAAATTGGTTCTGTTACAGGTTGGGATGCCTTGGCAGTGATGTCGGGAAGTCACTACGCAGGCAACCCTTGTGGAAATTTCCTCTCAAATCCACATGCATTGGAGCTGATTCACCATGCTGCCGACTCAGGTTTGGTTGTAGGAGGTTATTGCACCGGAGTCAGGGTTCTTGCAGCTGCGGATGTAATCAGCGGGAAGTTGGTAACGGGGAATCAAAATTATCAATCGGAATATGTTGCTGCCGGCGCCATCTGGGCGGGAAAAAACAAACCACCGCAAATACAAAACAACATTGTAACCTGCTCTGCAGGTGATTTTTTCAATATTCAGAATTGTGCGGCGATTCTACGGGCAGCCGCTGAACTCAACGATCAGCCTGAAGGTGTTTCATCACGAAAAGTTATAACCGGTAAAATGAAAAGCGAACTCCAATGGACGACAGCATCCGGTTCACTTGAGCCTGATGGGTCAAAAACTGTCGAAATTACAGCTTCGGGCGAATCCGTGATCGCCGGGTATACTTACTCTGGCACCAATAAATCGGATATTCTGTTGATGAAAATCAACGCTAATGGTGGGGTATTAATATCAAAACAACTTGAAGAGCCCAGCTGGCAATTTGCTCAGGATATGGTGTCAGATGGGGCAGGCGGTTTTATGGTAACAGGATATGGAGAGGCACCGGGTGGTTCATTTGATGTGATCCTGCTGAGTCTCGACAGCAACCTCGATGTCAGGTGGCAAAAGTATTATGGAGGAATTGGATTTGATTTGGCTAACAACATCTGCAGGTTTTCTGACGGAAGCTTTGTCGTTTCAGGTTACACCGAATCGTTCGGAGCCGGACAGGATGATTTTTACCTGATCAGGGTAAACGGGTTGGGAGACACATTGTGGACAAAGGCGATCGGAACAGCAAATTCCGAAATGGGATATGAGGTTATTGAAACCGGCGACCATCAGATTGCAATGACCGGGAACAGCGGATCATTCCCGGCCGTTGGCCCCGGGAACAGGAATGCAAGGTTACTCAAACTGACCATGGATGGAGATATTGTCTGGCAAAAAAGTTACGACACCCCTCCTGGAATTGAAAAATCGCAGGAATGGGGTGTTGCTCTTGTTCAAAACGCTGACGGAAGCTTTGTCATTGCTGGTCACCATGATATCACTTATGCTGAGCTCAAGAACGGACTGTTGTTAAAATGTGATGAACTTGGAACCGAGATTTGGAGAAAAAGCATTGGTGAAGGGACCTTTTACGACGGGCTTGAATCCATTGTTGAAAGGGATGGAAAGCTGTTTATCTGTGGGATGACCTCATCACCCAACCATGGAAATGACGGATATTTCGTTTCCACCTTACCCGATGGAACCGTGATCGAAAAAAACATTTTAGGGGATGTTCATCCGCAATTTCTTCATAAAGTCAAAAAGTCAGGATCAAATAATCTGATCATGACCGGACAAACCTGGTCGATCGACAGTTCATACAATGCATGGATCATAAACTATCAAGCTGACACAATATCCTCGGTCATCGACTTCAAAAACATTGATTCACCCTGCAATATCAAGGTATATCCCAATCCATTTCACGAAAAAATTACGCTTGAAATGGAGTCTCCATTTACCGGGGATTGTAAAATTACCCTGCTAAATTCCAGGGGTGAATCCTTTGGAACAGTTTTGGCTCAACATAACGGTTATATCATTAACAACATTGATTTCACTGATCTGTTTCCAAATTTGATGGTTCCTGGTTTATATATCATCGAATTAAAAAACAACAATTGTATTGTCCGCAAAAAGCTTGTCTTTAATCCATATAACAATTTTTCCAGATGAAAACAATGATCAGAAGCATTTTGACTGTATTGGTTCTTGTAACGATGAATCATTATCCTGTTTCAGGGCAAATACAAGCCGAACAAATGACACAGATCAAAGAGTCCATTGCCGGGGGCAAGGTTGATGATGCCGTTGAAATCATTAAAACTGCGAAACAATTGTATCCCGACTCCTCCAAAATGATTTTACGGAAGGCTATCGGTGCGGCAATCGATGAATTTCAAACAGGAGACCGCCATCATGCAATCGATTTTCTTGAAAAGTCGAAACCCATATTTACGCACTCTGTTGGGATATCCCATATTTTATTGCAGTTTTACTGGTATGAATTTGACCGGGAGAAGTGCATCCAGAATTGCAAAGCCACTCTTGAATTGGATTCAACAGATAAATCTGCCCGGCAATATCTGGATGCCTTGTTATTTGTTCCCGATTCATTTAAAATTCCTGAGTCGCTGCATACCCGCCATCTTTTTATCCGTCCATTGCGGATATCGGATGTGGTGCTCGACTACCAGGCGGTAATGAGCAGCATGAATCACATTCGCGGTGTTTTTGGTCCTGGTGATGACTGGCCCCAGGAGACCCTGACGCTGAAAGACGACAGCAATTCAATAAAAAAGCATGAAAGGGAATTTGCGCGAAGATTGGCTTTTACCTACACTGTTATGAATCAACATGAAAATGAATGCCTGGGTTGCATATACATCTGTGGGATCCATTCAGACCCATATGATGCCCAGGTGTTGTTTTGGGTCACCGAGAAGGCTTATAATCTGGGATATGACGAGGAATTGTATCAAGCCATCCAAAAGTGGATGAAAACAAGCTGGCCTTTCAAAAAAATTGTGTATCCCGGACGCAATCTGGATTGGAAAACTTATGAAGCCGTCCAGAAGGAGTATTGATTCAGGTTTGAAAAGATTGGAATAAAACAAATGCAGATGATACTTTCCGGTTAATTGACCTTGAATATTTTCTTATAAAAGGTATTTCCCCCACAACGGATTCTAATAAAATAAATCCCCTGCCGGATTATCCCCGGATCAATGGATACCGGGGTTTTTATCACCGGAAAGAATTGTTCAAATAGTGTCCGTCCCATATTATCGAATAAAGTAACATCGACCGGTCCATGAACATCATTCTCCGAGACAATATTTATGCATCTTTGAAAAGGAATGGGGTACAATTCGAATGGGGATTGATCCATCTCTATCCGTTCAGTTTCCGGTTTTCCGGAAAACGGTCCAAACCACCTTATAATTCTGGTCATCAATGAATCTCTTTGCTCTTTTTCAGAAATACCTTCAAAACCAAATCCCATGAAGAAGGACTTATAAGTGCCGGAATAGGAAATTGCTGCTACAGAGCCGGTATCTGTTGCATAATGGAAAACTGATTCTCCGTTGTTTACAGGAATTAACATCCTCGGGTTGACCTGGGTCCCCGAACCGGTGCCACCTTCAATTGAGAATTGAAGTCCATTTCCGAGAATCGTCCCTTCAAAACCTTTCACCGATCTGTTACCATTCCACGTGCCAGTGCCTGATACATGCAAATATTCTGAAAGAAATGGCGCAGCAAGAGTATCTCCGGCAATGTTTTGACCAGTCATAAACAATTTTCCCCCGCCCTGAAGAAAGCCTTTGATCAGATTGGATTCCATATTATTCAACAGATTCCCTTGCGATAATCCTGTAAACCATATCAGTGCATCGTGCGCGGCAAAAGTGGCCGAATCCGGTAATACCCACTTGTTAAGATCCAGGTAATTGACACGGATTTCTACTGTGGACAGCGAGGATTTGAAGAAACCGGCAGTATGTACCATGTTTCGATAATAATTTATTTCATCGTCAACCAGTAAAAGGTGCGCTTTCCCCAGGTACAGCTCAATACTGTCGCGGGCTACCAGATGGGAATCCTGGAAAAAATCGAAATATAGTGTTGTCGCATGTGGCAGGCATTGATTGCTCACAGTAAAAACGAATGGGTGTTGATGGTGTTCAATGGAATCATCCGGGGAGATCTGATCAATGATAAGGCTATCCACTGAAAAGATGATATCATTATCGTGTGTATGGACCATGACTTTCATCTGAGAAAAATCCAGCATTGAATTGTTGCGGATAATGCCATGAATAGCAACTTTTTCGCCGGGATCGATGATGCCGTTGGTGTTTTCGCCGGAAACAGACAAGTGGTCAATCGAAAGGTGCTGATATTCACGTGCAAATTGATAGAGCATGAAGATAATCTGCCAGGGCTCACCACCTCCATTGGAAAGAAGGTTTATTCCCCATTTTTCATCCGGATTAAAAAACATGGCTGTTTTAACTCCCGATGAACCTCCGGCATGACCCCATACTTTATTTCCCTGTTCGAATCCCATCATAAGTCCACTATTCGGCTCGATTGCAGCATAATGCGGCGTGATCATATGCTGAACACTCAGGCTGTCAATAACCCGGTTACCATTGTACAATCCATTCTGTAAAAGGCTCAGCAGAAAATGATCCAGTTGTTCACGGCTTGTTCTGAGAAATCCGGCTGGATACAATGGATTATTCTGATGTCCGGCAGGAATGAAATCAATCCCGTTATGGATGTATGGCATGGCCATAAGATCTGTATCAAGGCTTGAAAACCGATATGATGCACGAGGCATATCAAGCACATTGAAGAGATGATTGCGGCAATAATCATCTAGACAGCTTTCGGTGACCGATTCCACAATTTTCCCCACCAGTGAGGCTCCCACATTGGAATATTCGAAATGGGTCCCGGGAGCATAATTTGTATAACTGGTGTTTGATCCATACCAGATACCACCGGGAACCAGGTATTGAACCATAAACGAATCCAGTGCAACCTCTGGATCTCTTCCAAAAACATTCAGACTGTTTATCACGCCAAAGTTATCGCGGATGCCCGACACATGGCTCATCAGCATTCGCAGGGTAATGATGGAATCCGGAAAATCGGGATGAACAACAGGAAATGAAAGATAATTCTCTATGGGCGCATCCAGATCAACCAGGCCAGCCTCTTCCAGTTGCATCAGGGCATATCCGGTTACCGGCTTGGAAACCGAATACAGTAAAAACAGGGTTGAATCCGTTACCGGAAATCCCCTTCCCCGGTCAGCCATTCCAAAATTCCCCTTCCACACAACCTGATCCCCAACGATGACACTGGCCGAGAGTCCGCTGATATGAGCAGTCTCCATGACATTTTCGATAAAAGTGTTTAACCTGGATGGTGCAATAAGACCTGGCGCTTCCTGACCTGTCACTGTTTTAACCGTCCAGAGGATTGATGCCAATCCAATGGCACACATGATTTTTTTCATCTCAATGCTGTTTAATTCAATGATAAAAATCGATATAAAGCATCGATCTCAACAATCCTGTTTGATAATCGGTATAATCCGTTTTATCATTTGACCAATATCCGGCATTACCGGTTTTATGGCGGTTTAGAATTTTAATTATGCTGAATAACAGCGAGAGCCAAATCCCTTCATCTTAAAATGTTCAGAAACAGATAGCAAGTCAATCCTATAGGTGTCCTGCTTGACCACTTGCTGGGAGCCCATTGCCACCATGTAGATTCGGGCGACTGGGCTGAATGGGAGGAAACGGCCGTGCATCTGGAGACCACCCTGATCAATCAGGGTCGGAAGGTATACCGGATGCCGATGGGAGGCTTTACCACGATCGGTTCACTGGGATTCGAAAAACTACCTTTAACAGCTATTCCCCTCCTCACGATCTTCTGCCCGTACTTCCTCCGGATCCGGTCGAGTGCCTGGTAGAGGTTGACCATCTCCACATTGTCGTCGAACATGTTGAGCTGTGGGTTTCCGGAGATGAGGCTGCTGAAACGTATGCCGATGAGGCGGATCAGCATGCGGCGCTGGTATAGGCGGTCAAAAAGATCTTTAACCACAGGTATGAGCTGGTGGTCGAAGGCTGTATAAGGAACCTGCTTCTGCAGCGTGTGGGTGTCGAAATTTGAATAGCGGATCTTCACGGTGACACAGGAGGTGAGTTTCTGCTTGTCGCGCAGTTCAAAGGAGATCTTCTCCACCATCTTCACCAGGATCTCCTTCATCCGTACGATGTCGATGCTGTCCTGATCAAATGTGGTTTCGGTGCTTACCGATTTGGCCTCATGGTAAGGATAAACCGGCGTACGGTCGATGCCGTTGGCCTTCTCCCATATCACAAGGCCATTCTTGCCCATCATCCGCTCCATCATATCCACGGGAATATGGCTCAGGGTGTCGATGGTAACAATCCCCATGGAACGAAGCAGCCGGTAGGTCTTGTCGCCGATCATCGGGATCTTGCGGATCGAAAGCGGCGCCAAAAAGGGCAGCACCGCATCCTGCTGAACAAAGAGTTCTCCATTGGGTTTGGCCTCTCCTGTGGCAATCTTTGAAACGGTTTTGTTCACCGATAAGCCAAAAGAGATGGGCAGCCCGGTATTTTTAATGATGCTCTCCCTCAGTTCATGGGCCCATTTCTGCAATCCGAAAAAACGGTCCAGCCCGGTGACATCGATATAATGTTCGTCGATCGAAGCCTTCTCATAAAGCGGCGCCTTACCTGCAATGATATCCGTAACCGTGTGCGAGTACTTCGAATAGACCTCCATGTCGCCCCTTACCAGGATAGCATCCCCGCACAATGCCCGTGCCATCTTCATCGGCATGGCCGAGTGAACGCCAAACTTCCGCGCCTCATAGCTGCAACTGGCAACCACCCCACGGTCGGAGGTGCCGCCAATGATCACCGGCTTCCCCACCAGGTCAGGACGGATGAGCCGCTCAACCGACACGAAGAAGGTGTCGAGGTCTAGATGGACTATGTTGCGGTTCCGGGTCAGCATGATAAAATAAAACTCAAAACTCAAAAGTTCATCTTAAAACTTAAAATTTCTGTCATTTAATTCTTCGTGCATTCGCGCCTTTACGGTGAAATGTATTTTTCGGACCAGTCTCAATTATAAATTTTAAACTATTGTTTTGAGTTTTGAGCTTTACATTTTAAGTTTTTATATTATATTTGTCGTGTTTTTAATCATTTTAACGACTACAATATAATCATTTTTTAAAAATTGTCAAGTATGTTTTTCAGCAGCAACATAAAATTATTGCGCAAGCGGCAGGAACGCACACAGGATGACGTGGCCGTTGCCCTGAACATGAAGCGTTCGACCCTCAGCGGGTATGAGAACGGCATCGCCCAGCCGGGCTTTGAAACCCTCATCGCGTTCTCCAACTATTTTAACATTGCCATTGATACCCTGATCAAGGTAAACCTTGAAGCATTATCTGAAAGCCAGTTGCGCCAGGTTGAACGGGGTTATGATGTGTATCTGAAGGGATCAAACCTTCGCATTCTGGCAACTACAGTGACCAGAGAAAATGAAGAGAACATTGAGCTGATCTCCGAAAAAGCCAAGGCAGGATATAAGAATGGGTTTGCCGATCCGGAATACATCAGCATTTTACCGACATTCCGGCTTCCCTTCCTCTCCAAACAAAAGAAATACCGGACATTTCAGATCAGCGGCGATTCGATGCTCCCCATTCCTCATGGAGCTTATGTAACCGGTGTTTTCATTCAGGATTGGACCAGCCTCAAAGACAAAGATGCCTATATCATTCTCACCATGGAAGAGGGAATTGTATTTAAAGTAGTGGAAAACCGGATAAAAGAAGAAGGAAAACTCATTCTCCACTCCCTGAACCCCCTTTATCCTCCCTTCGATCTTGCCCTTTCCGAAGTCAGGGAAGTCTGGCAATTTGTTCATTTCATCAGTCCAACTATTCCGGAGAATTCCAGCGCGGAAAATTATCACCTGATTGAAACTGTAAAACAACTTACACAGGAGGTTCGTGCGATACAGACCAGGCTTAACCTTTGACAGTTGCAGTAAAAAAAGCAAATTCCTCTGCCAGGTCAAATGATTTGTTTGTTTTATCGTTATATTTGTTAAAAAATTAGCAAACCAAAAACTCTTTTACCATGAAAGTCGCTATTGTTGGATCCGGGTATGTTGGCTTAGTCACCGGAACATGTTTCGCAGAAGTCGGCATTGAAGTTACCTGCGTTGACATTGATCAGAAGAAAATCGAAAACCTTAAGAATGGCATCATTCCCATTTATGAACCGGGATTGGAGGAGATGGTTCACAGGAACATGAAAAAAGAGAGACTTCATTTCACCACCAAAATTGAGAAAGCACTGGAAGATTGTGAGGTACTTTTCAGCGCGGTGGGGACTCCCCCCGATGAAGATGGCAGCGCCGATCTCCAGTATGTTATCAGCGTGGCCCGTGAATGCGGAAAATACATGAAGGATTACCTGCTCATCGTCACCAAAAGTACTGTGCCTGTAGGAACAGCTAAAAAAGTCAAACTGGCCGTTCAGGAAGAGTTGGATAAACGAGGGGTAAACCTTGAATTCGATGTAGCCTCCAATCCGGAATTTCTTAAAGAGGGTGCAGCCATCGACGATTTCCTCAAGCCTGACCGGATCGTTGTTGGTATTGAATCACCACGGGCAGAAGAACTGATGAAAAGTTTGTACAAACCTTTTACCCTGAATGGCCATCCGGTTATTTTCATGGATATTGTCTCCGCCGAAATGACCAAATATGCTGCCAACTCAATGCTGGCTACAAAGATCAGCTTCATGAACGACATTGCCAATTTGTGCGAGATCGTCGGGGCAGACATCAATATGGTCAGAAAAGGTATCGGTTCAGATTCCCGTATCGGAACCAAGTTCATTTATCCCGGTGTTGGTTATGGGGGCTCCTGTTTCCCGAAGGATGTAAAAGCATTGATCCATACTGCCGAAGATTTCAACCATCCGTTGCGCGTACTGAAAGCGGTTGAAGCAGTGAATGACGATCAGAAAGAGGTGCTTTTCAAAAAGGTTATGAAGCATTTTAATGGCGATATTAAAGGAAAAACGATTGCTTTGTGGGGATTATCCTTTAAACCCCAGACCGATGACATGCGCGAAGCTCCCTCTCTGGTCATCATTCAAAAGTTATTGGAAGCCGGCGCCAAAGTGAAGGCTTATGATCCGGTTGCCATGCATGAAGCACAACGCATTCTTGGTGATAAGATTACCTATTCGATAGACCAATATGATGCGTTGATTGATGCTGATTGTTTATTGCTGGTAACCGAGTGGCCAGAATTTAAATTCCCGAATTTTAATGTTCTTCGGAAATTACTCAGTGAACCTGTTGTTTTCGATGGCCGTAACATATATGAAATTGCAGAGATGAAGCGAAAAGGCTTCTCCTATTATTGCATTGGCGTTGATACAACCAAGTAATTTTTAAACGGCAGCATGAAAGGCCTAACAGTTCTGCAACAGCCTGTTAGGTCTTTTCATTTCACAGTTTAAACAGACGGATATGATCAAGAAAAAAATTTTGGTAACAGGTGGAGCAGGATTCCTCGGATCACACTTGTGTGAGAAGTTGTTGAACCAGGGTCATGAAGTAGTTTGTATGGATAACTATTTCACCGGACAGAAAAAAAACGTGGTTCACCTGCTCGATAATCCATTTTTCGAGTTGATCCGGCATGATGTCACCATGCCCTTCTTTATTGAAGTGGACGAAATCTTTAATCTGGCCTGCCCTGCCTCCCCTGTTCACTATCAGTACAATGCCATCAAGACGGTAAAAACTTCGGTGATGGGAGCCATCAATATGCTTGGGCTGGCGAAACGAATCAAAGCTAAAATACTCCAGGCATCCACCAGCGAGGTATATGGCGATCCAGAAGTACACCCGCAAACGGAGGATTACTGGGGACATGTGAACCCCATCGGACCCAGGTCGTGCTACGATGAGGGGAAACGGGTTGCCGAAACCCTGTTTGTCAATTATCACCATCAAAACAATGTCCGCATAAAAATCATCCGAATATTCAACACGTATGGCCCAAGAATGCATCCCAACGATGGACGCGTGGTATCCAATTTCATTGTTCAGGCTTTGAAAGGACAGGATATCACGATCTATGGAAATGGTGCGCAAACCCGTAGTTTCTGTTACGTGGATGACCTTCTCGAGGGCATGGTTCGTTTGATGAATTCGAGAGAGGACTTTACCGGTCCTGTGAATGTCGGAAATCCAAATGAATTTACCATCAAGGAGTTGGCCGACATGGTGATACGCCTTACGGGTTCGAAATCCAAATTGATACACATGCCACTCCCTGAAGATGATCCGACCCAGCGGCAGCCCAATATTGAACTTGCACGTAAGGAACTGGGCTGGGAACCGAAAATCATGCTCGAAGAGGGACTAAAAAAAACAATCTCCTATTTTGAAGGAATCATATAACCTATATCCTGAGACCATATGAAGATCTTGGTAACCGGTTCAAACGGCCAGCTGGGTAGTGAACTCAGGGGTCTTGCAAAAATCAATCCGGGGTTTGAGTTTCTCTTTACCGATGTGGACGAACTGGATATTACCCAGGCGGATAAAGTCAGCTTTTTTTTTCAAGAATGCCGTCCCGATGTATTGATCAATTGCGCTGCCTACACTGCCGTCGACAAAGCTGAGCAGGAACCGGACCTGGCCATGCTCATCAATGCAAAAGCCACGGGAATCCTTGCCAGGGAATGCAATAAACACCAAACACTGATGATCCACATCTCCACCGATTACGTGTTTGATGGCAAAGGATTCAAACCCTATTCCGAAGAGGATAAACCCAATCCTGTTTCAAGCTACGCGAAAAGCAAATATACCGGTGAGCTTGAAATTCAACAGCTTGCCGGCCGTGCCATCATTATAAGGACATCCTGGCTCTATTCGGAATTCGGGAATAATTTCATGAAGACCATTGTAAAGTATGGCAGGGAGCGTGGAGTACTTAATGTGATTTACGACCAGACAGGAGCTCCTACCTATGCCTGTGATCTTGCAAAAACGATCCTGGTTTTATTGTCCAGGACGGAAAGCGTCATCAATGGAGTTGAAATTTATCATTATGCCAACGAGGGAGTTGCAAGTTGGTTTGATTTTGCCAAAGCCATTGTAGAGATGGCTGATATTTCGTGTAAAATCAATGCCATCGAAACAAAGGACTATCCCTTGCCCGCTGTGAGACCCCATTATAGTGTATTCAATAAGGCAAAGATCAAACAACAATTTGATCTTGAAATTCCATATTGGAGAGACAGTTTAAAAGAATGTATACGAAAATCAACGAATTCCCTGCCATGAATGTGGACCCAAAAATTCTAATCCGGGCTCAGGCCTGGCTGTGTGAAAACTTCGATCCGGGAACCATCGCCAGTGTGAAAACCCTTATGGAATCGAATCCTATTAACTGACCGATGCTTTTTACCGCGATCTGGAATTTGGAACAGGAGGATTACGAGGAATCATGGGAGTCGGCACAAACAGGATGAATAAATATACCGTCGGTATGGCTACACAAGGATTGGCCAATTACCTGAAGATGATGTTCCCGGATGATGCCCCAATAAAAATGGCAATCGCCCACGACAGCCGGAATAACAGCAGGTACTTCGCACAGATCACATCCGAAGTGCTTTCCGCCAACGGGTTCACGGTTTACCTGTTTGATGACTTGCGCCCCACACCGGAACTATCTTTTGCCATCCGGCATTTGGGTTGCCGGAGTGGGGTCATGCTCACTGCTTCCCATAATCCGAAAGAATATAATGGATACAAAGCTTACTGGGACGACGGAGCACAATTCATCTCCCCACACGATGAAAATGTCATCCTCGAAGTGCAAAAAATCACTTCTGTGGATGAGGTTAGATGGACCGGAATCCCTGAGAACATCATTCCAATTGGCCGGGAGATCGATGAGCTTTATCTTGACCGGATAAAGGAACTCAGTTTGTCACCGCAAGCCATTCAGCGGAACAGCCAGTTGAAAATTGTTTACACCCCGCTTCACGGCGCCGGGAGAACCCTGATTCCGGAAATTCTTAAGCGTTATGGATTCAGCAACATTCACATCGTTGAAGAGCAGTCCGTTGCCGATGGGAACTTTCCCACCATAAAGTCCCCAAACCCTGAAGAGCATGATGCCCTGAACATGGCCATTCAGAAAGCAGAAGAGATCCATGCCGACCTGGTTTTGGCCACTGACCCGGATGCTGACCGGGTGGGAATTGCCGTCCGGAATCATAAAAATGAAATGGTTCTCCTCAACGGGAATCAAACCGCCGCGATCTTGTTTTACTACGTTCTTTACCGCTGGAAAGAGCTTGGTAAAATCACCACGAACCAATACATTATAAAAACAATTGTCACTTCACAATTATTGACGGATATTTCAACTGCTTTCCATGTCGATCATTACAATGTACTTACCGGCTTCAAATTCATCGCAGACGTCATCCGCAGGCATGAAGGGAAACAACAGTTCATCATTGGAGGGGAAGAAAGTTACGGGTACCTGATCGGTGATTTTGTACGCGATAAGGACGCGGTGAGCGCCTGTGCGATGATCGCGGAAACAGCAGCATGGATGGCAGACCGTGGAAAGGGTCTTTTTGATTTGCTTGTTGAGATTTACCAGCAGTTTGGTTTTTATAAGGAATCACTGATCTCCGTGTCAAAAAAGGGGAAAAGCGGAGCGGAAGAGATCCAGCAGATGATGATCCGGTTCCGCTCTGATCCGCCATTGGAGATCAATGGTTCTCAAGTTTTAAAAATAAAAGATTATCAGTTCTCCATTGAACAGGATATTCTCAGTGGATCCCACTCTCCCATTGATCTTCCCAAATCCAATGTGCTTCAGTTCATCCTGGAAGATGGAACCATAATCAGCGTTAGACCTTCCGGTACCGAACCAAAAATTAAATTCTATTTTGGCGTCAAGGAAAAACTGGATAACAGGGATGACTTTGAAAGGACAGAACAATTGCTGAATCTGAAAATTGAAAGGATAATGCAGTCAATGAACCTGAAATAGGTACCGGCATCGCCATCTGCATTTTTATTTGTATTGTGACTTGTCCTTGCGAAGAGGATACGGGTAGTTGAAAACCCTAAGAATTCAATATCTTTGCCAAAGCTGTTTTATTTCATTGACCATGGTAGAACCAAAGAGGGAAAATCATTCCGATCCGGTTTATTCGAAAAACGTTTTAGAAGTCCTTACTCTGGCTAACGAATTTTGCCTGTTTCTGGAGAAGGCAGAATCCTATTCAAGGGAGGAATTGATTGGCTTTTTACAGAAAGTATTTCCACTCATTTACCTAAAAGCAGCTCTTTTACCGGAAATTCAGGTGGAGGATGAAGAGGCGATCGAACATTATGTGACCGAGGAAGAATGGGAAAGCATCTTTTCTGTTCTCAGGATCAAATTCGGGGAGGATGACATTTTTTTCTTCATTGATCATCATGAAAAAAGTAACACTGACCCCCTTCGTGCCAGTCTTTCCGAGAACATCGCCGATATCTACCAGGATTTAAAGGATTTCCTCATTCTGTACCAGAAACCATTGAAAACATTCAAGGAAAACGCTGTCCGCGATCTCAGGTATCTGTTTGAAACCCGATTCGGGTACCGGATTGTCAACAGTCAGGCAGCATTGCATTATTTGCTTTACAAGGAAAGTGACAACGACGCACTGGATTGACGATACTTTTTTACATTTGTATAAATTCAACGACCATGATCGACCGTAAGAAGTTCAATGAAAATTTTCAGTATTTTGACAAGGAAATCATCGTGGAGATAATTGACATATTCCTGTCGGAATACGATGAACGGTATCAGAAGATTGAAAGTAATGTCCGGGAAAAGGATTTTGTTCAATTAAAATTTAATGCCCATAGCCTCAAAGGGGTGATTGCAAATTTCATGGACCCGGTTACAATTGAATATTCGAGGAGGCTGGATGAGATGGCAAAAGAAAAAGAGGAGGTTGGGCTGCAAAAGCTTTTTGACAACCTCCTTACATCTTCTCAGGAATTACTGGAAGAGCTGAAATCCATCCGGAAAGAACTTACTTCTTAGGTTTCAGCTTATCGAGCCGATTCATACCCTCAACTGCCTTGTTGTAGTTCACCTCAACTTTAAGTGCACGATGGTAATCCTCTTCAGCCCTGGCATAATCGCCCGATAATTCGTATGCATATCCGCGGTTAAAATAGGCCTCCTTATATCCCGGATCTCTTTTTAATGCCAGTGTAAAAAAAGCAATTGCCTGTTTGTAATTACTCAGGTACACCAGGTAAATATACCCGATATTGTAAACCGGCTCTTTAAAGGAGGTGTCAATTTTACTCAGGTTCTGGTATGTCTCAATGGCCTTCTCATATTTTCCGGTTTCCTGGTAAAACATTCCCAGCATATACATGGCTTCCTTGCTTTGCGGACGAATGTTCAATGCATTTTTCAGATAGGATTCGGTCATCGGATCCTTGCGCAGCGAATAAAGATCACCCAAAAGCACATAGGCTTCGAAATACTCCTGGTTCTGATCCACAGCCTGCATCAGATCAGCAACTGCCCTGATGGTATCGCCCTGTTCAAGAAGGGCAATCGCCCGAAGGTAATGGGCAGTCGGAGCTATTTTATCGAGCAGCAGGATCTGACGGATATATTCATAGGTCTTCGGGTAATTTTTCAGGATCAGGTAGAGTTTGGCCATCTTCAGAAGGGCATCGGTATTTTCCGGTTCCAGGCTCATTGCCCGGATAAGTGCATCATTGCAATTCTGTGATTGTCCCATCAACAGATAGATATCAGACAGGATAATGTAAGATGCAGCGGAATTCGGCTTAAGTGCAATGGCTGAATTGATGTCCTTCAGTGCTTTATCAAACTGCTGATCGAACAAATAAAGTTTGGCACGTTTGTTGAAAAGTTCAGGATTAGAGCCATCATCCTGGATCTGTTTGCTCAGGGTTTCAATTGCCCGCGAGGTTGTATCCCGGGTAACATCCGAAACCTTTTCATCGCTGCTGCCGGTGCAACCGGAAAGGGCGAATAACAAAATGCAAAAACAGGCAAAAAAGATTCTTCTCATCGTTACTTTATTTTCGGAGCGCTTCCATGATCTTGGCCTCGAGTTCATCAGCGAGTTCCGGGTTATCCTGAAGGATTTTTTTTACGGCATCCCGGCCTTGTCCCAATTTGGTTTCACCATAGCTGAACCATGAGCCACTCTTTTTGATCACGTTCAGTTCAGTGGCCAGATCAATGATCTCAAATTGCCGTGAGATCCCTTCTCCGAAAATGATATCAAACTCGGCTTTTTTAAACGGGGGGGCAACTTTATTCTTTACCACCTTAACTTTAACCCGGTTTCCGATGGCCTCTTCGCCATCTTTGATCTGGGTCTGCTTCCGGATATCGAGACGTACGGAGGCGTAAAATTTCAATGCATTACCTCCGGTTGTGGTTTCCGGATTCCCGAACATTACTCCAATTTTTTCACGAAGCTGGTTGATGAAGATGCAGCAGGTCGCTGTTTTGCTGATGGTGGATGTCAGTTTGCGCAAGGCTTGCGACATCAATCGTGCCTGCAAACCCATTTTTGAATCGCCCATTTCCCCTTCGATTTCGCTTCGCGGTGTAAGTGCAGCCACTGAATCGATCACAATGATATCGATCGCACCTGAGCGAATCAGATTTTCGGTGATCTCAAGCGCCTGTTCTCCATTATCAGGTTGGGAAACCAGCAGGTTCTCAACGTCCACACCCAGCTTTTGCGCATAAAAGCGATCAAAGGCATGTTCGGCATCGATAAAAGCAGCAATGCCTCCCGCTTTCTGTGATTCAGCAATGGCATGTAAAGCCAGTGTTGTTTTTCCGGACGATTCGGGACCATATATCTCAATGACCCTTCCTTTGGGTAATCCGCCAATCCCAAGGGCAGCGTTCAATCCGATAGAACCGGTAGAAATCACATCCACCGCTTCAATAGCGTTGTCGCCCAACCGCATTATCGTTCCTTTCCCATAAGTCTTTTCAAGCTTGTCAAGCGTAAGTTGCAAAGCCTTGACCTTTTCTTTGTTCACTTCATTTGCCATTTTTAATTCCTCCTTTTGATTTTCGATGCATTGAGGTGCATCTTTACGTGTTAATACCCATGGTCTCCAGGATTTTCCGGACAGGTTTCTTCGAATCCGCCCACCAGAATCCCCAACGACCCTTTATTGCTTAATCCGGGAGAAGGGTAAAAGGTAATACATTTTTTATCATTTTTTTTATCAACATGATCGCAGCAGATGTCAAAAGTACCTTTTTTACAGAATACCCGTGTGTCGGAAACAGGGTGAGTTATTAACAAAATCAGCACGTTTTCGCCGTCAGGAAAAATTTGCAGAAAGTCGTCAATCCGCATTCGCTGCATTTGGGTTTCCGTGCCATGCAAACATACCTCCCGTGAAGGATCAACCAATGGTGCGCGATGGGAATCAGCTTTTCAGGGAAATACCGGACAAGTTGCAGTTCGGTTTGCAGCGGATTCTTTGCATTGACAGTAAGACCGATGCGGGCCGATACACGGTGAACATGGGTATCGACTGCCATTGCTGGTTTATTGTAAAGAACTGAAGCCAGTACATTGGCTGTTTTCCTGCCAACGCCAGGCAGTTTTTGCAGTTCATCCACCTCTGAAGGTAAAATTCCATTGAATTTTTCATTCAGCATCAGTGCCATCCCGATCAGGTGTCTGGTTTTATTGTTTGGATAGGAACAACTCTTTATCAATTCAAAAACCTCTTCATGACGGGCTGCAGCCAGGGACTGAACAGAGGGGAATTTTTTGAAAAACGGCGGTGTGATCATGTTCACGCGTTTATCGGTACATTGCGCCGATAATATTACCGCCACGATCAGTTCATAAGGTTCCGTGTAAACAAGTTCAGTATCGGCCAGCGGTCTGTGCTCCAGGAAATACCCGATAACCCTTTCATATCGTTCTTCTCTTTTCATGCCTCTCTTTTTTCGCAAAAATAGCGGAAATTCCTCCAAAGAAAAAAGTAAGTTTGCAGGCTGTTACTATGTTGTATGAACGTACCTCATTTTGATCTGATTATTGTTGGTACGGGACCAGCCGTTGTATTTTGGCTTTAAAGCTGGCCGGTTCAGCAATGAAGGTTGCGTGTTTGAAAAAGAACACTTCCCCCGCGAAAAAATCCGTGGTGATGCACTTAGCGGAAAGGTACTCAATACCCTCAAACGGTTACCCGGTCATGCTTATGATAAGTTTGTACAATAGGTTGAAAGTGTTCCCTCCGGGGGAATCCGCTTTGTAGCTCCCAACCTGAAGGAGATCGATGTTCCATTCATCTCTCCGGCGCTCTCCGGCTTCCCTCTCAGCATACGATGCCCGAATTGGCCGTCGCTTCAAACAGGAATTCCGGATCGGCGGCCTGCTTCAGAAACTTGCCGGAATTGCACCATTATTTAATTTTGTTGTGAATAAAGCCCGGAAGAATGAGGAAATAAAAAAAAACTTGACGGCAATGTACACCGATGAAAAAATCAAAAAAAGGTTGATCAACCCGGGTTTTTACCTGCGGTTACTGTTGGGATGATTGGCCGCTTCCAATAATGGTGACAGCGCCCCTGAAAACATCATCGCTGAACTGGCCGGTACCCTTGAAAATATAAAAATAAACCCCATCAGATAAATTCCCTCCATCCCAATCTCCGATATATTTACCTTTCACCTTAGGATCTTCGATCACCATGTAGTTGGTTTTATTGTACACTTTTCTTCCCCAACGGTCAAATATCACCAGCTCATTGCTCAAATAAACCTTTGCCAGGTCAATATAACCATTGCGTTGTTCCGATTTCTTTTCCAGGATCACAAAGGTTTGATTCCATTCATCTTCATTGGGAGTAAAAACATTCGGAAAAAACAAATTCGCATTCATCACGACGATTTCGTAACTATAGGTTGTATCACATCCATTCACATCGGTGATGTTCAGTAAAATCGAAAAAGTTCCCGTTCTGGAATAGGTATGGGTAACCGGATTTACATTGGCGACCCTTGAGCTGTCTCCAAAGTCCCATTCCCAGTTTGTAATGTACTGTCTGACGGAATCGGGAAAGGAGGCAGAAATGTTCGGGTTGGTAAGATAAATCGTATCTTCCTGCGGTACGGTGATCTCAAGCTTCGGAGCCTTCAATACATCCACAAAATAAGCGCTGTCGATGGTACATTCAAGGGAATCGGAAACCACCAGCCGAAAGTGACCGAAACAAAGGCCAAGTACAATGGTATCCTGTGATTTTCCGCCACCCCATTGAAAATCATAGGGATATTGGGCAATAAATGGAGTTCCTCCCGAAACCAGCGCTTTAAACTGTCCCTTGCAATCACCCGGGCAACCCAGCTCATTGTACCTGTACAGGGTATCAAATTTCATCTTCGGGTGCATCTGCAAATGGGCATCATTGCTGGTATCTGATAATAATCCACTGCCCACGATACAACGGTAAAAGGCGGTGTCTGCAACATCCACTTTCAGTATAATCAGCAACGAATCATTCATTCCGGTCATATTCACATGATTCTTCTGCCATTGAAAAACAGTGTCGGTCATAACACCTGTAAAGACAACGTGAAAAGCAACGCTATCGCCATAACAGGCAATGGTATCCGAAGGGATGACATGACATGTGACCTGGCCTTTACTGTGCAAGGCAGCAATGAAAAGTATGAACAGAAAGAGTTGTTTCATCCGGGATGATTAATTCGGCCGTAAAATTAAGAATTTATTGGAATCCGTCATGCTCGAATCCATCGGGAAATAAACGTTGAAGAATCCATTTTAGTGTTTTCGTTTCCCCTGGGTATCTATTATTCTTCTGATGAACACTTCACGGGAGATGAACAACCGAAAAAAATGTCAAATCGGCCGGTTTCAGGAAAAAATGGATGACATTAATTCAGAAAAACGGGCTATTTTTATCCTGGCAAAACATTTGTCAATGACCATCAACATGAAGAAATTAAACACAATTGTCTTTAGAAAATAACAGGAAGAGTGAAACCCTTTGAAAGGAGAAACAATATGAATTTTAATAATTTCACCATAAAGGCACAGGAATCTGTGCAAAAAGCCCAGGAAATTGCACAGGCCATGCAGCATCAGGCCATTGAGACGGATCATCTGCTAAAAGGGATGCTTACGGTGGATGAAAATGTCGTCCCTTTTCTGCTGAAAAAGGTGAATGTCAATATGGGAGTCTTTGCACAGGCGCTGGATAGAATGATGGAATCGCATCCCAAAGTCAGCGGGGGTGAACCATTTTTATCCCCTGATGCCACAAAGGCATTGCAGAAAGCCATCAGGATTGCTCAGGAGATGAAGGATGATTTCGTATCCATTGAACACATTTTATTGGGCATTTTGTCGGGCAATGACCAAACTTCGAGACTTTTAAAAGACAGCGGCGTTAACGACAAGGATTTAAAAGCTGCCATCCGCCAGTTGAGACAAGGAAGCAGTGTAAAAAGCCAGACTGCAGAGGAGACCTACAACGCACTGAACAAATATGCCCGAAACCTGAATGATCTTGCCCGCGGGGGGAAACTTGACCCGGTAATCGGACGCGATGAGGAGATCCGCAGGATTCTTCAGATTTTATCCCGCCGAACGAAAAACAATCCTATTCTGATTGGCGAACCGGGTGTCGGAAAAACCGCCATCGCGGAAGGACTGGCACACCGGATCATTGACGGGGATGTACCTGAAAACTTAAAAACAAAACAAATTTTTTCGCTGGATATGGGCTCTTTGATTGCAGGAGCCAAATATAAAGGAGAATTTGAAGAACGGTTGAAAAGCGTCGTAAAGGAGGTCATTGCTGCGGAAGGAGAGATCATACTCTTCATCGATGAAATACATACCCTTGTTGGAGCAGGAGCCAGTGAAGGCGCCATGGATGCTGCAAACATCCTGAAGCCGGCGCTTGCCCGGGGTGAATTGCGCGCGATCGGGGCTACTACACTAAAAGAATACCAGAAATATTTTGAGAAGGACAAAGCCCTCGAACGCCGGTTCCAGCCTGTAATGGTTGAGGAACCCGATACCCTGGATGCTGTTTCCATTCTCCGCGGACTGAAAGAACGATATGAAACACATCACCACGTGCGCATCAAGGATGAAGCCATCATAGCAGCAGTTGAGCTATCGCAACGGTACATTACGGAACGTTTTTTACCGGATAAGGCCATCGATCTTATTGACGAGGCTGCTTCAAAACTCCGGCTGGAGATCAATTCACTGCCTGAAGAATTGGAAAAGATCGAACGCAGAATCCGCCAGATGGAGATCGAACGTGAAGCCATTAAACGGGAAAACGACCAGGAACGCCTGCAATCGCTCAGTGAAGAAATAGCTAACCTCAATGATGAGCGGAAAACACTCAGGGCAAAATGGCATGCAGAAAAGGAACTTGTTGAACATATCCAGGCAGAGAAAAACAGCATTGAAGCGCTGAAGCAGGAAGCCGATCAGGCCAACCGCAATGGAGAACTGGGGAATGTGGCTGAGATCCGTTATGGAAAAATACCTCAGGCCGAAAAGGCCATCGGGGAATATAAACGGAAACTCTCCGAAATACAAAAAGATACCCCATTGGTCAATGAGGAGATTGGAGCTGAAGAGATTGCTGAAATAGTCGCCAGGTGGACCGGGATTCCGGTAAGCCGGATGTTGCAATGTGAGAAGCAAAAATTGCTCGAATTGGAAACCGAATTGCATATGCGTGTTGTCGGCCAGGAAGAGGCCATCGTGGCAATTTCGGATGCCATTCGCCGCAGCAGGGCTGGCCTCCAGGATAGCAGGAGGCCGATCGGCTCATTCATTTTTCTGGGAACAACCGGCGTCGGGAAGACGGAATTGGCCAAAGCGCTGGCAGAATTCCTGTTTAATAACGAAGGCAGCATGGTGCGCATCGACATGTCGGAATATCAGGAACGGCATACGGTTTCGCGTTTGATCGGCGCACCTCCAGGGTATGTCGGATACGAGGAGAGCGGCCAATTGACCGAAGCCGTCCGGCGGAAACCCTATTCGGTCGTATTGCTCGACGAAATCGAGAAGGCTCACCCGGATGTATTCAACGTCCTGTTGCAGGTGTTGGACGATGGCCGGTTGACCGATAATAAAGGCCGCACCGTGGATTTCAAGAATACGATCATCATCATGACCTCCAACCTCGGCTCCCATATCATTCAGGAAAACCTGGAAAAGGTCAACGATAAAAACCGGGAAAAACTCCTGAACCAAACCCGGGAACAGGTCTTTGATCTTCTGAAAAAGAGCTTACGTCCTGAATTCCTGAACCGGGTGGACGAGATCATCATGTTTCAACCCCTGACCAATGAGGAAATTAAAAAAATTGTTGAGCTTCAGTTGAATTTGATAAAACAAATGCTTGAAAAAAACAACATACATCTTTCGGTTACCGATGAAGCCATCAACCTCATTGCCGCTATTGGTTTTGATCCTCAATTTGGAGCACGACCGGTAAAACGGGTGATCCAGAAGAACCTTTTGAATGAATTGTCGCGATTTATCCTGCAAGGAAAGGTGGATAAGGATGCAAATATTGTGGTCGATGGACGGGATGGGAGGCTGGTTTTCGAAAACAGGTAAAGAAGTCCTATTTGAATTCATCTGTTTTCAGCAACTTCCCATTTTCAAACGTTTCCTTTTTCAGGATATTCCCTTTTTCAGAATAATATATCCAGGTACCATGCTGATGGCCATTCCGGTATTGACCATTCAACATCACCTGCCCATTGAGAAAATAAATGAGGAAGTCGCCATTCTTTTCATCACCTGAATAATTTCCGCGAAGTTTGATTTTCCCATCCGTGAAGAATTGCTCCCAGGCTCCCTCCTTTTTCCCGTTGATCCAGGTCACCGACTCTGCAATCACACCATCAGGATAAAAGGTTTTAGCGATCCCCTGTTTTATACCTGATGTATATGTTTCCTCCGAAATCAGCGACCCATCATAGTCGCTGAAGAATTGCCAGATGCTGTCGCGCTTTTCCCCAAGGTAAATTCCTGCTGCCATTTTTTTTCCATTCGGGAAATAGGAAATTGATTTTGCCCGTTTGCCCTGAAGTGAAAACACAGATATGGTTTTCAGACTGCCCGACGGATAAAAATAGCGGAATTCTCCATGGGGGATCCCCCCGTGGAATTGACCCTCATATACTTTCTGCCCGAGTGAATCGAGTTTTCTCCAGAAGCCATCTCTTTTGCCAAGATGATCAAACCTGTTAATGGTATCCTGCGACAAAACAGTGACAGAAAAAACGGTGCAGAGAATGATGATAAAAAAGCGGTACATAACGGGCGAATAGATTATTTTTGCAAAATAAGTGAAAATAGTTGAATTCATTTCCTTCAAAACTCCTTGAAAATGCCGTCAATGAACTGGCCAAACTTCCCGGTATCGGACGGAGAACTGCTTTGCGTTTGGCTTTGCACCTGCTCAAGTGCAATCCAATGGAGGTCGATTTATTGGGAAATGTTCTGATTAAAATGAGAAACGAGGTTGGTTATTGCACGGAATGTGGCAATATTTCAGATTCGGAACGTTGTGACATATGTTCCAATCCCAAACGCGATAAGACGCTGGTATGCATTGTGGAAGATATTCGCGATGTCATGGCCATTGAAAACACAGGGCAGTTCATTGGGGTTTATCATGTACTGGGCGGGATCATTTCACCCATGGAAGGGATCGGACCGGAAAATCTTAACCTGGAACCTCTTTGGTCCAGGGTCAGGGAGGATTCTATCCGGGAGATAATTTTGGCTTTACCGACCACGATTGAAGGAGATACGACCAATTTTTACCTTTACAAAAAACTGAACACCTACCCTGTAATGCTTTCAATCATTGCCCGGGGTATTTCTATTGGCGATGAACTGGAACATACCGATGAGGTAACATTGGGCCGGTCAATTCTGAACAGGACTCCTTACGAAACAAATTTTCCAAAAAAATAGATACTATTCGTGGGTGAATAGTTCCAGTTGACTGACTTTCTTATAACTGGAATGGACCTCCAGGTTATCATAGTTTTGAAGCAATGGCCGGATAGCCTTTTTGATAATTTTATTTGGTGTGGATCGTCGTGATTTGCAAAAATTGACAAGGGATTTTTTCTGCCGGGCAGTGACTTTTATCGTGATTGTTTTAAATTTCAGGGGCTTTCTGGCCTTTTTTGCTTTCTTTTTTGACATATCAATCAGATGCAGTTGATTATTTCTCTAAAGTCATTGATGATTTTTTTTGCCAGGTTTTCTGCTTTTTCAGGCATATCGCTTTCTGCATATATCCTCACGACCGGTTCTGTATTCGAACGGCGAAGATGTACCCATTCGTGGTCGAAATGAATCTTGACTCCATCGATGGTCGTGATACGGTTCTTTTTGTACTTCTCCACGAACATGTCCAGAATCTCATCAATGTTCTGGTCCGGAGAAAACTCCATTTTATTCTTCGAGATATAGAAGGTGGGATATTGATCCCTCAGCGCCGAACATTTTTTTCCGGATTTGGCCAGGTGAGACAGGAACAATGCAATTCCAACCAGTGCATCACGACCATAATGGAGAGCAGGGTAGATTACTCCTCCATTTCCTTCTCCTCCGATCACGGCCTTTTTCTTCTTCATCATCTCCACCACATTAACTTCTCCAACGGCTGAAGCAAAATATTGTCCACCGGCTTTTTCCGTTACCATTTGCAATGCCTGTGTAGAAGAAAGGTTGGAAACGGTATTCCCCTTTTCATGATGCAGAACATAGTCGGCCACGGCCACCAGCGTATACTCTTCCCCGAAAGGTTCCCCCATTTCATCGATGATGGCCAGGCGGTCAACATCAGGATCGACCACGAAGCCCAGATCGGCTTTATTTTTCTCCACTGCTTCGCAAATATCTCTCAGATGTTCAGGCAATGGCTCGGGATTATGCGGAAATTCGCCTGTCGGATCACAATACAGCCGATCGACCTTACTCACCCCCAATGCTTTCAGCAGGGCAGGAACGGCAATTCCACCGGTACTGTTAACGGCATCAATAACCACCCGGAACCGGGCCCTGCTGATCGCCTCCCTGTCCACCAAAGGAAGTTCAAGGACGCGGTCGATGTGTTTCTGAATGAACGAATTATCAGTTGTATATTGTCCGAGATGCTGAACCTCGGCATAATCAATAACATCACTGGCAGCAAGTTCAAGAATCTCGTTGCCTTCGGATGCAGAAAGAAACTCTCCATGCTGATTCAGCAACTTGAGGGCATTCCACTGCCTGGGATTATGGCTGGCTGTAATGATGATCCCGCCGGTGGCTTGTGTTTCCACCACGGCAATTTCGGCAGTCGGGGTAGTTGTCAAACCGATATCAATTACATCAATACCCATTCCCTGCAAGGTCCCAACCACAATATCGTTGACCATTTTCCCTGAAATCCGTGCATCACGGCCAACTACCACAACGACCCGCCCTCCACTGATTTTTTCTTTCAGAAAACTGGCAAAGGCAGTTGTAAAACGAACAATATCCGGGGGAGTCAGTCCACTTCCCTGCTTCCCTCCTATGGTCCCCCTGATGCCGGAAATGGATGTAATCAGCGACATATTCGACTTTTTAGGCAAATGTAAAGTTTTTTCAATAACCTCATTCTATCTGTTGAAAAAATGTAGAATCTTATCTTCCCACCATTCCCGGCATTGGGAATTTTCTTACCTTTGCAGGAATTTGGAGCAACAATCCCATTTCAGTCAACAGATGGAAGAACAGTTTGAATCCTTTTTTGATCGTGAGACCATCACTTTGGTGAAGCGTTTTGAAACCATGCTCCGTCAAAATGCTCATTATTTCTTTGATGTCGATGAATTTGAAGATATCATTGAATATTATTTTTTCAAAAACGATCTTAAAAAGGCCATCCGCACCATACTTCGTGCCATCGAACAACACCCGGGATGTACTCCACTTTTACTAAAAAAGGCTCAATACCTCGTTTACACCCATAAAGATGAAGAAGCGCTGCGGCTTATTGCATCGCTAAGCAAGGAGGAGTTTCAAGATCCCGACATTCACCTGGCCAAAGCCAATCTTTACAGCCAGCTTGAAAAACCTGAAAAAGCCATAGAGGAATATAAACTGGCACTGCCGGGATCGGATGACCTTGACGACATCTATGCCAACATCGCCTTTGAATTCGAAAATCTCGGCAAATACGATAAAGCCATTGATTTTCTTTTAAAAGCCCTTGAGCTGAACCCGGATAATGATGCTGCCTTGTACGAGTTATCATTTTGTTGTGAAGTATCGCAGCAAACCGAACGCAGCATTGATTTCCTTTTGCGTTTTCTGGATCAGCAGCCATATTCCAAGGCTGCATGGTTTAATCTCGGGATTGCCTACAGCAACATAGAATTGTTTGAAAAAGCCATCGATGCCTATGATTATGTCATCGCCATCGATGAAACCTTTGGCTCCGCCTATTTCAACAAGGCAAACTGTTATGCCAATACGGGCAACTTCAACAAAGCCATCGAAACCTATCTTGAAACGTTTTTTTATGAAGAACCGGAGCCGGTTACCTATTATTACATTGCCGAATGTTATGAAAAGATAACCAACTTCGAATCTTCCATTGAGTATTATAAAAAAGCCGTGACGCTGGATCCTGAATTCGCGGATGCCTGGCTGGGAATCGGGATATCGTACGACGAACTTGGCAAACCACAGTCGGCATTGCCCTTCATCAAAAAAGCCATAAAGCTTTCACCCACCCTGCCCGAATACTGGTTTATCCTTGGCGACATCCAGATCAAACTTGCAAAGACCGAAGAGGGAATCGCCTCCTACCGGAAAGTCATCGAACTGGATCCCGAAGATCCGGATATTTGGTTGGATTTGTCGGTGGTTTATGCCGACCAGAAGGATATCGGGCAGGCATTTCAGGTTTTATCGGATGGATTGCGATACCACGAAGAATACGCAGACTTCTATTACGGAATGGCCTATTACCTTTTCCTGATGGGCAAATCCAACCAGGCGAATGAAATGCTGACCAAGGCGCTGGTAATGGATTTTGACGGGCATAAACGTCTTTTCACTACCTTCCCTGAGGCTGGAAAATATCCCGCTGTTCTCGAAATAATAGAATCGTTCAGAAAGGAATAATTTATCAACGACACCAGAAACCCTAAAAATATGACTCTACCCTATTTACCCGAACGCTCGACCAAACCCCGGCAAACCGGGATTGTCATGGTCATGGACAAATGTTTAAGCCTCCGGGAAGCTGAAGATTTTGTATCGGTTGCCGGAGATCTCACCGATTATGTCAAACTTGGTTTTGGAACTTCTCTGGTGACACCGAAAGTTATTGAAAAGATCAGGATTTATCAAAAAGCCAAAATAAAGGTCTACCTCGGTGGAACCCTCTTCGAAGCCTTCATGGTACGCGATATGTTTAATGATTACCGCAAGTTCATTGACAAACTTGGATTGGACACCGTGGAGATCTCGGATGGATCCATGATCATGGATCATGATCAGAAATGTGAGTACATTCACACCATGGCGAAAGATTATACCGTTCTATCGGAGGTGGGGTCGAAAGAATCCGGAATTCTCATCGCTCCCGGTCGCTGGATCGAAATGATGCAGAAAGAACTTCAGGCTGGTTCCTTTAAAGTGATCGGTGAGGCCCGTGAAAGCGGAAATGTTGGCATTTATCGTCCAACAGGGAAAGCCCATGTCACCCTGATCAATAAAATCCTAAGCAAGGTTCAAAGCGACAAAATCCTTTGGGAGGCTCCGTTAAAGTCGCAACAGGTTTGGTTTATCAAACACTTTGGAGCCAATGTAAACCTGGGAAACATTCCTCCTGCTGAGGTTATTCCTTTGGAAACCCTTCGTCTTGGTTTGCGTGGAGACACCTTCTTCCAGTTTCTTCCGCAAAAATTGAAAGTATATCAACCCAAATAGGTCTGGAATGAAACTTTTCGGTCTGATTGGTTATCCTCTCAGCCACTCGTGGTCACAAACCTACTTTACGGAAAAATTTTTTCTTGAAGGCGATACGAATCATTCTTATCGCCTTTTTCCGTTACACGATATCCATGAATTTCACGATCTGATCAAAAAATACCCTGAACTATGCGGGTTGAATGTCACCATTCCATATAAGGAAAAAATCATTCCTTTTTTAACTGAACTCGACGACAAGGCCAGGTCTGTCGGAGCTGTCAATACCATAAAAATTACCCGCACGGAGGATACCCTCTGCATGAAAGGCTACAACACCGATGCAGATGGCTTTTTGCAATCGCTGCCCAACATGGGTCACCACCGGAAGGCCTTGATCCTTGGTACCGGTGGGGCGTCAAAAGCCATTTGTTTTGCACTGGATCAACTATCCATTCCCTGGAAACTGGTTTCGCGAACCAAATCTCATCCTGATCTTCTGACATACCCGGAGTTATTGCCGGAAACCATGAAAGAGTACAACTTCATCGTCAATACAACGCCTTTGGGAATGTTCCCCGATGTGCTCTCCTCTCCTCGGCTTCCTTACCATCTGCTCACCTCAGAGCATTTTCTCTACGATCTGGTATATGCCCCCGAAGAGACTCTCTTTCTAAAAAAAGGAAAACTACACAATGCCCGGGTTCAAAATGGATTGACCATGTTGAAAAAACAGGCTGATCTGGCTTACACGATATTCGTTTCCTCCCGCTGACAGGGTCACTCTTTTTTTTCGGATGGGGGTTCTTCATTTCTGACCACCTCAATCTTCAGGTTGGCCACCATTGCGGCAACCGCACCCACGGCAGCCAGCATCGGAGCAATCAGGGCTCCAATAACTCCGAATGTAACCGGGATTTCCAGGTACACCTTCCCCTCTTCATCCTTGATGATCAGTTTTCTGACATTGCCTTCATGAATTAGCTGTTTGACCTTCTCGACCAGTTCTTCTCCCCTGACCCTGAATTCTTCTTTATAATTATCCATTTCCGTGATTTTAATAATGGTGTATGACGTGTTGGTTCATTTCTTTATAATCTTTGTACCGCCGCCTATTTCATAAGCTTTTTTATCAAACTCCACCTGTTTTTATAGGGTGGATATCTCATTGGGATATCAAAAAGATCCGTCTTTTTCATGATCGACCGGAAATGGGAAAAAGTATCAAAACTATTCTTTCCATGGTATCTTCCGATCCCGCTGCTCCCCACTCCTCCAAAAGGAAGATGGTCATTGGCAACATGCATGATCACCTCGTTGATACACCCTCCTCCGGAGGAGGTTCGGGACAATACCTCCTCCTGTTTCAGGCTATCTTTTGAAAAATAGTACAATGCCAGAGGCTTGGGATGGCTGTTTATATGACTTATCACCTCGTTGAGTTCTGAAAATTCCATGACCGGCAAAATCGGACCAAATATTTCCTCCTGCATGATGGGGTCGTCGGGAGTAACCTGATCGATAATGGTTGGTGCAATATACCGTTCGGCCATGTTGATATCACCACCGGTCACCACGTTTGCACCCTTTAAAAACAAGACCAGTCGTTCAGTTTTCGGAACGGTGGCAATCCGCGCAAAATCCGGACTGTCTTTCGGGTTCGTGCCGAAATACTGCGTAATTTTCTGCCCCATCAGCTCCAGCAATTCCTTTTTGACGGATTTGTGTACAAACAGATAGTCGGGAGCAATGCAGGTTTGCCCGGCATTGATATACTTCCCCCACACGATACGGGATGCAGCTATCTTTAAGTTGGCATCCCGGTCAACAATGCAGGGACTTTTTCCTCCCAGTTCCAGGGAAACAGGGGTCAGGTTTTTAGCAGCTGCCTCCATGACCACTTTACCAACGAGCGGACTTCCCGTAAAGAAGATATAATCCCACTGCATTACCAGGAGTAACTGGTTGGTTTCTTTTCCACCTTGATAAAGACAAATGTAATCTGGTGGAAAAAATTCCTTGATCATCAGTTCCATCACGTCGGAAGTATGGGGAGTGTATTCCGATGGCTTCAGAGCGGCGCAGTTACCCGCGGAAATAGCCCCCACCAAAGGATTGATCAACAACTGAAAAGGGTAATTCCAGGGAGAAATGATCAGTACAATTCCATAAGGTTCTTTATATATTCTGCTTTCAGACCAGAGATGTATCATCTGGTTTGTTCTGACCCTGGCAGGTTTTGCCCATTTCCGGAGCATACGGACATGCAGTCCGATTTCGGCCAGTACCATCCCGATCTCCGTGGCATACGATTCAAATTTCGATTTGTGAAGGTCCTTCCAAAGCGCTTCATATATTCTGTCTTCATAAGTAAGAATGGCCCTTTTTAACAATTTCAGCTGTTCAATCCGAAACTCCGGATCCCTGGTCCTGCCAGTGTAAAAAAACTGCCTTTGCTTTTCAAGAATAGAATTTGCCTGCCCGATCATGGTTTATCTTTATGTTTTCTGTTTTGTAAGTAAAAATCATCGTGTGCGACACATCATCCGACTTTAGTTGTCGCTACCATTTACACGCAAATATCTTCTTTTTGTATATTTGCATGGATTTCATTCAAAATTACAAATTTTCACCATACCTGAAAATTTCTCAAGGGTCAAAGTTAAATTTGGTTTTATCAAAAGAAATTCATAATTTTGCAGCCCATTTAACAGGCCTAGTAAAGATTTTAACAGAAACAATAAGAAGACAATGAATTTAACACCTGAAGTAAAAAAGAAAGCATTTAAAGACTACGGGAAATCGGAATTTGACAGTGGCTCAGCCGAAGCACAGGTTGCCATGTTTACCATGAAAATCCAGCATCTGACCGAACACCTGAAAATCAACAAGAAAGACCTTGTTACTGAGCGCTCGCTGGTCATCATGGTTGGGAAACGCAGAAAATTGCTTGATTATTTGAAAACCAAGGAAATCGAACGTTACCGTTCGATCATCAAGAAACTCAACATCAGAAAATAAGTAATAATTTTTCCTGTTTTATTTGAAAAGAGGCAATTTCTTAATTGCCTCTTTTACTATCTGAAAGAAACTAAACACATGAATGGAATAACCAAAACTTTTACCCTGGCCGACGGCCGGGATATTACACTCGAAACCGGCAAACTTGCCAAGCAAGCCGACGGATCGGTCGTTGTAAAAATGGGCGACACCATGTTACTGGCCACGGTTGTGGCCATGAAAGAGGCCAAAGAAAACGTGGATTTTATGCCTTTATCGGTTGAATACCGCGAAAAATATGCTGCTGCCGGCCGTTTTCCCGGTGGTTTTTTCAAGCGCGAAGCCCGTCCATCCGATTACGAAGTTCTCATATCAAGATTGGTCGACAGGGCGCTTCGTCCCTTGTTTCCCGATGATTTCCACGCTGAAGTTCAGGTGTTGGTTACCCTTATATCGGCAGATAAAAACATGTTACCCGATGCTTTGGCTTGCCTTGCTGCCTCCTCTGCACTTGCTGTCAGCGATATTCCTTTTCATGGCCCCATTTCTGAAGTACGGATCGGCCGTATCAAAGGTCAATTTGTAGTTAATCCAACCATTGCTGATATGGCTGAATCGGATATCGATATCATGGTCGCTGCCTCGATTGATAATATCGTGATGGTCGAGGGCGAAATGAAAGAGGTATCTGAGAGCGACATGGTTGAGGCCATCCGTGTGGCTCACGAAGCCATCAAGGAACAATGCAAAGCTCAGCTGGACTTGGCTGCACTGGTGGGGAAGTCGAAAAACAAGCGTGAATACTGCCACGAAACAAATGATCCGGAATTCAGGGAAAAACTCAGGGTTGCCACTTATCAAAAAGTATATGAAATGGCCAGTGCTGGCAATGCCAACAAACAGGAACGCAAAAAGATCCTTGAATCCATCAAGGAAGATTTTTTAGCGACTTTGGCCGAAGAGGAAAAGGTGGACAAAAAGCCCATGATCGACCGCTATTTTCACGATGTGGAAAAAGAGGCGATCCGCAATTCCACCATGGATCATCGCAAACGTTTGGATGGCCGTAATCTGGATGAGATCCGTTCCATCTGGTCTGAAGTGGATTACCTCCCCGCCGCTCATGGCTCTGCCATTTTTACGCGTGGTGAAACCCAATCATTGACAACGGTTACCCTGGGTACCAAACTTGATATGCAGGTAATTGACGGAGCTGTCATTGAGGAAAAAATCAATTTCATTCTGCATTATAACTTCCCATCGTTTGCAACAGGTGAAGTAAAACCCATCCGCTCGACGGGTCGCCGTGAGATCGGTCATGGAAATCTTGCCCTTCGCGCCCTTAAGAATATGATTCCACAGGGAGCCGATAACCTCTATACCATTCGTGTGGTTTCCGACATTCTTGAATCCAACGGATCATCCTCCATGGCCACGGTTTGTGCTGGAACGCTTGCGCTGATGGATGCCGGGGTGAAGATCATCAAACCTGTCTCCGGAATTGCCATGGGGCTCATTACCGACAACAAACGATACGTGGTACTCTCCGATATTCTTGGAGATGAAGATCACCTGGGCGACATGGACTTTAAAGTTTGTGGTACACGCGATGGAATTACTGCGTGCCAGATGGATATCAAGGTGGATGGACTTTCGTTCGAAATTCTCAGGGAAGCATTGGAACAGGCACGTCGTGGCCGCCTTCATATCCTTGCCGAAATGGAAAAGACCATTGCTGAACCGCGTCCTGATTTCAAACCATTTGTTCCACGTATCTTCCAGATGAAGGTTCCCAAGGAATTCATCGGTGCCATCATTGGCCCCGGCGGTAAAGTTATCCAGGAAATGCAGCGTGAAACCGGAACGACCATTGTCATTGAAGAGGTAGGTGAATTCGGGATTGTGGATATTGTCGCCGATAACATGGAGGCCCGCGATAAGGTCATTGAAAAGATCAAACGCATCGCATCTGTTCCGGAAGTGGGAGAAATCTACAGAGGGAAGGTGAAAAATATCCAGTCATTCGGCGCCTTCGTGGAGATATTACCGAACCAGGATGGACTCTTGCATATTTCTGAAATAGATTGGAAACGTCTCGAAAAGGTGGAAGATGCCCTTAAGGTTGGCGATGAAGTGGAAGTGAAATTGATCGAAGTGGATTCGAAAACCGGGAAATTAAAACTTTCGCGCAGGGCGCTTCTACCCAAACCCGAAGGTTACCAGGAGCGGAAACCGGAACCTCGTTCGGAACACAGGCCCGAACGGCGCCCCGACCGTGACCATGACCGCGGAAATGACCGTGGAGGCGATCACAGGGGACCAAGAAGATAAAACTGTGTAACCTTAACCCGATTATTTCGTAAACAGACCCGAAGCAAAAGGTCAACTAAAATGGCGTTCGCATGAGGCAGTTAAAAATTACGAAGCAGGTTACCAATCGTGAAACCGCATCACTGGACAAGTATCTCCAGGAGATCGGGAAAGTCGAACTCATTACGGCTGACGAGGAAGTAGCTCTGGCACAACGTATAAAGCAGGGCGATATGGCTGCCCTGGAAAAACTCACCAAGGCTAACCTTCGTTTCGTGGTGTCGGTGTCCAAGCAATACCAGAACCAGGGACTTAGCCTGCCTGACCTTATCAACGAGGGCAACCTGGGTTTGATCAAAGCAGCCCAGCGTTTTGATGAAACCCGCGGATTTAAATTCATCTCCTATGCCGTATGGTGGATCCGTCAGTCTATCCTTCAGGCGCTGGCTGAACAATCACGCATTGTGCGGCTGCCCTTAAATAAAATCGGCTCGATCAATAAAATTAACAAAGCTTACGCTCAACTGGAACAACTGTACGAACGAGAGCCCAATGCTGACGAAATTGCAAACCTCCTCGAAGTTTCCGAAAATGAAGTAAAAGAGTCGTTGCGTAATTCAGGACGCCACGTTTCCATGGATGCCCCGCTCATTCAGGACGAAGACAATACCATGTACGACGTTTTAAAGGGCGAAGAGAATACAACTCCGGATAATGGACTCTTGTACGAGTCGCTCAAAAAAGAGATTGAACGTGCAGTATCTACGCTTACCCAGCGTGAAGCCGATGTAATCAGGCTGTACTTTGGTTTGAATGGCAGCCATCCGATGACACTCGAAGAGATCGGTGAAAAATTTGATCTTACCCGTGAACGCGTCCGCCAGATCAAGGAAAAGGCCATCCGGCGTCTGAAACATACTTCCCGGAGCAAAATTCTTAAAACGTATCTTGGCTAAACTTCGACCATCGGATAAAAAAGTATTTGTCAACCCTTAACGCTTAACTCTTTATGGGTCATCTTGTAGCACCTTCGCTGCTATCGGCCAACTTCCTGAACCTGGAAAAGGAGATTGAGATGATTAACCATAGCGACGCCGACTGGCTTCATCTCGATGTGATGGATGGTGTTTATGTCCCCAATATTTCCTTTGGCTTTCCCATCATTGAAAAGGTTGCTAAAGTTACCAAAAAACCCCTCGATGTTCATCTCATGATCGTTGATCCCGACCGGTACCTTGAACGTTTCCGCAATGCCGGAGCCCACGTGATCAGTGTTCATTACGAAGTTTGCAACCATTTGCACCGTACCTTGTACGCCATCAAGGACCTTGGCGCTGTTGCCGGTGTAGCGCTGAACCCGCATACCCCGGTCAACGTACTTGAGGATATTGTCGTGGATGCCGACATGATACTGCTGATGTCGGTCAATCCGGGTTTTAGCGGACAGAAATTTATTGAGAATACCTATGCGAAAACCATCGAACTGAAGGAGCTGATTCTTCGCAAACAATCGCAGGCCATCATCCAGGTAGACGGTGGAGTAGACCTTAAAAATGCAAAGAAACTCGTTGAAACAGGTGTTGATATCCTGGTCGCCGGCCAAACGGTGTTTGGATCTGAAAACCCTGCCCGAACGATTCATCTGCTGAAATATTTTCAGGTATAAAGCCCTCCTTTCACCTTCATTCTCTCCTCACATTTCGGTAACGCCTTCACCCATTCTGCTTTTCATTTTTCATTTCCCAATATCCGCTTTTTTTTTCTACTTTTACCGGAAATTCCATAGCTGGTCATGAATTTTTCCGGAGCCCGCGATTATATTTTAAACCGTCTGAACACGGAACTTAAACCTCCGTTGTTTTATCATAGCGTTGATCATACCCTGGATGTCTATGATGCCACCTGCAAGCTCATTGAGCTTGAGAACCTTGAAGATTCCCAACAGGTGCTGCTGAAGACTGCTGCTCTGTACCACGATTCGGGCATACTGAATCGTTATTCGGACCATGAAAATGAATCTGTCAAATTGATTCATGTTGTGCTTCCCGGGTTCGGTTATTCTCCCGATGCGGTGAAAGAAATCAGCCGGCTGATTTTGCAGACCAGGCTTCCGCAACGTGCAATAACCCTTGACGAACAGATTCTGTGCGACGCTGATCTGGATTACCTGGGGAGAGATGATTTCTATATCCATTCATTTCAATTGCAACTGGAATGGAATCTGCTTGGCGTTCGCAGGACCAATCTTCAGGAATGGTTTGGGATACAGGTTAACTTTTTATCCGATCACCGGTATTTTACAAAATCGGCATCCTCCCTTCGTGAACAAAAAAAACAACAACATCTTAACGAAATCAAATCCATACTACTAGAAACCCGCAATTTTTAATTTTTCATCCATTTTAACCTTCAACATTATGGCCAAAGCGAAAAAAATAACGAAGTATGAAAACATCGTCCTGATTCCTACCGACTTCTCAGAAACCTGTGGAAATGCCATTTCCCACGGAGTCAAGCTGGCTCAAACCCTGCATTACAAAGTTTGCATTCTGCATGTGATCAACAAAGAGACCAAAGCAGCGCTGAAAAAGAAAAATGTTGGTGTTGATTATGTAGACAAGCGATTGAAAGAATACAAATACTATTACGAGAAGAAATACAATGTTACCGTTGATACCATGGCAGTAGAGGGAAGTATCTTCAGCACCATCAATGAAGTGGCAACCGCGATCAAAGCCAACCTGATGATCCTTGGAACCCATGGGAAAAAAGGCCTTCAGCATGTTTTTGGCAGTTATGCCCTGCGGGTAGTGATCGAATCTCCTGTTCCGGTTGTGGTTGTTCAAAAACGGTCGTTCCGCGATGGCTATCAAAACATTGTATTTCCGATCAGCAATGATCTGGAACCCAGGCAGAAGGTGGAATGGGCGAAACTTATGGCCAAACTTTTTAATTCTAAAATCCACCTTTTCCAGGCCAGGGAAAAGGAGACCGGTTTGAACAGCCGGCTGAAGATCATTGCCAAACAAATCACCAATGCCTTTGATGAAGAAAAGGTCAACTATGAGGTCCATGTTGCCGAATCCACTGCCGATTTTGCCAAACAGGTAATGTCTTATGCCGTTGGCAACAGGGCAGATCTCGTCATGATCATGACACGTCCGAATATTGATACACCAGGGTTCAGCCTGTCAGCCTGGGACGAACGCCTGATGTTCAACGAGTCTCAAATACCGGTCATGTGCATCAACCCCATCGAACTCGGCAATTACTATTATGAATGGATAACACTGATATAGCTGTCAGAACCAGAATATGCTGAAACAAACACAGGAGAAATGTCAAAGGATTTGGGATGAGCAACCACTGGTATTGATCATTGGGGTTGCTTTGTTGTTCAGGCTGCTCGCCACTTGCTTTGCCAAAGGCTGGGGCATGTTTGACGATCATTTTATCGTGATCGAATCCTCCCAGTCCTGGGTCGATGGTTATGACTACAACGACTGGCTTCCTGGAAGCGCCGGTAACACAGGGCCAACCGGTCATAATTTATTTTATCCAGGCATACATTACCTTCTTTTCTCATTTTTCAATTGGACAGGTCTGACCGATCCTCAGTCTAAAATGTATCTCGTTCGTCTCCTGCATGGATTATTCTCCATGATCACGGTTTATCTTGGGTACCGGATTACCGAAAGTTTGGATGGAAAGAGGTCGGCCCGCCTGGCAGGCATCCTCCTCGCGGTATTGTGGTTCATGCCCTTTATGAGTGTTCGTAATCTGGTGGAAATGGCTTGTATACCATTCCTGATGATAGGGTATTGGATGATTCTTCGCCAACCGTCAAGGGAAAAGCTCTTTCTTTCCTTTTTCCTGGCGGGATTATGTTTCGGCCTTGCCTTCAACATCCGACCTCAAACCATGTTTTTTCCGATCGGAACCGGACTTGTAATGCTCTTTCAGAAAAAATGGAAAGAGTTGGGAGCACTGGCTCTGGGTTCATTTTTTATCGTGATCCTGGTACAGGGAGGCATCGATTTTTTTGTGTGGGGGTACCCTTTCGCTGAGATGCGGGAATACCTGAATGTTTGTTTTACTCAGCGTGACGATTACATCACCCTCCCCTGGTACAATTATTTCCTTACATTGATCGGATTGCTGATTCCACCGGTCAGCTTTTTCCTGTTTTTCGGATTTATCCGTAAATGGAAGAGATATTTCCTGATATTTCTGCCGGTTCTCATCTTTTTTATTTTTCATTCCTGGTTCCCGAATAAGCAGGAGCGTTTCATCTTGCCCATGCTGCCTCTCTTCATTGTCGTGGGTTCAATCGGATGGATTGAATTTGTTGACAGATCGAAATTCTGGAAAAGGAATAAAAACCTGCTCCGGGTTTGCTGGGGTTTCTTCTGGGCAGTGAATGTAGTGTTGCTTATCGTTTTCACCTTCTCCTATTCCAAAAGATCACGGGTGGAAAGCATGGTACACCTGTCAAAGTATTCAAACATCCGGTACCTGACGGTTTTAGATACCGAAGGCTCTCCTGACATGATACCAAAATTCTACCTGAATCAATGGCCAACCTGTTTGAGTGAATTTTCCGGAGATAAAAGCCCCGACACTTTATTGTCCCGTGTAGTTAAGTCCCCCCATAATGAATGGCCGCGTTTCGTGCTATTCACCGGAGAAAAAAACCTGCAACCAACCATTGATAAAGCCCTTGAATGCATGCCCGCCCTCGTTTATGAAGCTACGATTGAACCGGGATTTATGGATCAGGCATTGCATTGGCTGAATCCATTCAATAAAAATCAACGAATCATCATTTACCGGAACAACGATTTCTTCCCTGAAAAAAAAGAATAATTTCATGATCAAAGGCAAAATCAATATAGCACAACCATCATTTTTAGGGAATGAGAAGAAATATGTCATGGATGCCATGGAAACGGGTTGGGTCAGTTCGATTGGCCCCTACATTGAAAAATTCGAACAGGCATTTGCCGAATACCATGGAGTAAAACATGCCATTGCCACCCATAATGGAACCATCGCTCTTCATCTTGCCCTTGCTGCAGCCGGCATTTCCGGTAACGATGAAGTGATCGTTCCGGATCTCACCTTTATCGCCACTGCCAATTGTGTTCGTTACTGCAATGCCGTTCCCGTTCTTACGGATGTTTCCGGGGAGGACTGGAACCTGTCTCCGGCCTCCGTGCGTGACCGTATCACATCAAAAACCCGTGCCATCATCCCTGTTCACCTTTACGGAAACCCTGCAAAACTTGAAGAGATCCAAAATATTGCTCAGGAAACCGGGTTGATTGTCATCGAGGATTGCGCCGAAGCCTTGGGTGCGGCATACCGAGGCAGAAAAGTCGGCACCTTTGGCCAGATCAGCTGTTTCAGCTTTTTCGGGAATAAAATAATTACCACCGGTGAGGGGGGTATGTGCATTACCAACGATGATGAATTGGCTGAGCGTATGCGCATCCTTCGCGATCACGGCATGAATCGTCAAAAGAAATACTGGTACGACGAACTGGGGTTCAACTACCGCATGACCAATCTGCAAGCGGCCATTGGATTAGCCCAATTGGAACAGATCTCAGAACTGCTTTCCGGGCGTGATCACATCTACCGTGCCTACCGTGGCATTCTTGAACCACATCCAAAAATCATCTTTCAGGCAGTTAACGGAGAGCGCAATGTTAACTGGATGTTTACCATCAGGATAAAAGGACTGACCTATTCATTGCGGGATCTCATCATGGCAGAACTTAAAGCCAATAATATCGATACCCGTCCGGTTTTTTATCCTATCCACGCGATGCCATTTTATCAGCCAGATGATTTCGATCGAGGTGGTTTGAAAAACAGCCTGATCATTTCCCGGGAAGGAATTAGTTTACCAACATACATCGGCCTTGGCGACGAAGATATCCAATATATTGCCAAAACACTCCTGGCATCCATCGACACGTTTTTACCATGAAAGTATCTGTGGTCCTTCCTACATTTAACGAACAGGAATCCATCCGGTTGCTGATCCAGGAAATATTGGAATCCCTGAAAAATGAGCCCTATGAAGTTGAAATTGTAGTGGTGGACGACAACAGTCCTGACGGGACTTACGGGGAGGTGCAGCATTCTTTTTCAAACGATCCGCGGATAGTTCCTCTGTTGCGGACACAGGAAAAAGGACTGGCTACTGCCATTCTTTTTGGCATCCGGAATGCATCCGGAGAAAAAATCGTGATTATGGATACCGATTTCAACCATCCTCCACGCATGATCCCACTCCTGGTTAAGATTACCGATTATTTTGATATTGCTGTCGGCTCCAGGTACGTCATTGGCGGAGGAATGGAAACTTCACGGTTCCGTTACCTGGGAAGCAAGTTATTCAACAAATTCATTCATTATACCCTTGGTGTTAAAACGACCGATAACCTGAGCGGTTTTTTTGCTTTTAATAAAGTCATAATGGACGATCTTCACGCAGAATCCATTTTCTACGGATATGGCGACTATTTCATCCGTTTTCTTTACATCATGCAAAAGAAAAAAAGGTTTATTCTCGAGGTCCCGGTGGTATATACCGACAGGGTCGGTGGGCTTTCGAAGACCAATCTTACAAATGAGTTGGTCCGGTACATCAACACCGTTTTCAGAATCCGTTTTGGCCTCTGGAAAACCTGACCTCTTATGGATCCCGAAAAAGCAAAAGAACGAATCAGGGAGCTTTCGGATGAAATCCGGAGGCATATATATTTGTATTATGTCCTTTCGAAACCCATTATCAGTGATTTTCAATTCGATCAGTTGCTGGAAGAATTAAGTAACCTGGAGAAAGAGCATCCCGGATTGGCAGAGCCAGATTCTCCGACCCAACAGGTTGGCGGGGCTTTAACCAAAGAATTCCGATCCGTCAGGCATACGTACCCGATGTTGTCGCTGGGCAATACCTATTCTGAAGAGGATATCCGTGAGTTTGAGGAGCGGGTTCATAAAACTATCGGGGATGAGGTGGAATATGTTTGTGAGTTGAAATTTGACGGTGTCGCCATCGGTCTCACCTATCGTGATGGAAGTCTGGTGCAGGCCGTAACCAGAGGAGATGGGATTCAGGGGGACGATGTAACCAACAATGTCAGGACCATCCGAAGCGTTCCATTGAAATTGCAGGGGAGCGGCTATCCCGATGAGTTTGAAATCCGGGGAGAAATCATAATGCCCCATTCCAGCTTTGATTATCTAAATGAGCAGCGGGCGGAAGATGGGGAGGAACCTTTCGCCAATCCCCGGAATGCTGCTTCCGGCAGCTTGAAAATGCAGGATTCCGCGGAAGTAGCCAAAAGGCAACTCGATTGTTTTCTCTACTATCTTTTGGGGGATGACCTTCCATTTCAAACCCATTACGAAGGGATCCAATCGGCGAGATCGTGGGGATTTAAAGTCTCGGATTATACAGTGCGCTGCAAAACGATTACCGATATCTTTGAATACATTGATACCTGGGATAAAGCGCGAAATGATCTTCCGTTTGATATTGACGGTGTGGTCATTAAAGTCAATTCGCTGCGTCAGCAGGACTTGCTCGGCAACACCGCCAAATCGCCACGATGGGCCATTGCTTACAAATTCAAGGCCGAGCAGGTCGGTACGAAATTGCTGTCGGTAGATTTCCAGGTTGGCCGTCTTGGTACGATAACTCCGGTTGCCAATCTCCAACCTGTTCTTTTATCAGGTTCCGTTGTAAAGAGAGCGACGCTGCATAATGCCGGCTTCATGGCTTCCCTGGACCTCTGCCCTGGCGATACGGTATATGTTGAGAAAGGAGGAGAGGTCATACCGAAAATCGTCGGGATTGATTTTGAAAAACGACTGGCAGATTCATCTCCCCTTGTTTTTATATCTGATTGCCCTGAGTGCGGTTCGAAACTGGTGCAGCAGGATGGCGAGTCAGCATGGTACTGCCCCAATGAAACTGCCTGCCCGCCCCAGATCAAGGGCAAACTGGAGCATTTCATTTCCCGTCACGCCATGAATATCGAAAGCCTGGGAGAGGGAAAAATAGAGATCCTGTATGATCATGGGCTGGTAAGAAATCCTGCTGATCTGTATGATCTTACCTACGAAAAAATTATCGGGCTTGAAAAAATTCATGAAGCATCCGGGGATAAAAAAGAAAAAAAGATCAGTTTCCGTGAAAAAACCGTCCGGAATATCCTGAATGGCATTGAATCCTCAACCAAAGTCGGATTTGAACGGGTACTGTACAGTCTTGGCATCCGTTACGTGGGCGAAACCGTGGCAAAAAAGCTTGCTTTTCATTTCAGATCCATAGGTTCACTTGCCACTTCCACCCATGAAGAGCTCACAGGCATTGAGGAAATCGGCGAGAGGATAGCAGGCAGCATTATCAATTACTTTCGTGAGCCGAAAAACATTGTCATTATTGAACGCCTTGCGAATGCCGGATTACAGATGGAAATTGATCCTTCTCAGCTTCAGCAGAAAAGTGATCGGTTCAATGGATTGACTTTTGTGGTGAGCGGGGTTTTTGAACGGTTTTCACGCGATGGCCTGAAGAAAAGCATTGAAGAGCATGGAGGA
>Ga0247841_10001548_pt1 | contig 50754 bp, 100 predicted proteins | sample LaCruzMarch2015__2_FD_192410 | JGI IMG/M metagenome (GOLD analysis project Ga0247841, IMG submission 192410) | Freshwater microbial communities from meromictic Lake La Cruz, Castile-La Mancha, Spain - LaCruzMarch2015_18m | ecosystem: Environmental > Aquatic > Freshwater > Lake | place: Spain... | reverse complement strand
ATCTCTGATTCTCACACGTAATGTAGAAATCTTCAAACCGGTCTTTTATTTTCTGTACAAACTCATACACGTCCATCAAATTCTTATTTGTTAATCTCTCAATCATCTTTTACTACCTTTCCGTAGGTTGTCTTTCGCCCATAAAGGTTGAAGATTTGTGTAATTAAAGCATTTAAGCTGTTCACTCGGTTTACTAAGGTCAAAAGTAATACATGGTTGTATGTGGTCCACATGCCATTTACCGTAGTTATCCCACGACATTCCAACCGTAAACTTCGATTCTAAAAAAGATTTCAAAAATTCTATAGAGCAATCAACTAATTTCATTGTTGATTCGGATTTAGAAATATCTTTTAGTGCATAATAAATTCTATTACTAAGATATCTCTTTAATCGGTAACAAATATCTGTTTTGCAGCGATTTCTGACGTAATCTTTGGACCATATTCGGTTTTTCGATTTATTTTTTAAGTATTTCTGGTGTTGATTTAACGCTATTTCAGATAAATTAATCCGATTATACTTTTTCATGTATTCTTTACGTTCTTCTTTATGCAACAGATACCAGTCTTTTGCTTTTAGTAAAATTTCTTTTTTGTGTATTGAACTATAAATTTTATCTGTTTGTTTTTTACAAATTTTACAAATACTTTGCAATCCATCGGAATGTAGACGATGTTTTCCAAAACAGGTTAATTCTTTTTCAGTTTTACATTTATTACAATATTTAGTTTCCATTTTTCCTTTCATGATAAAATTTATGGGAGGGGACGTTGCGTCCCCTCTTTTATCATTTGCTTAAATTGCTCAAGCGATTAAATCATCCGACCATGCGATGGCACGGAAATTGGTCAAAACTTGAATAATTGACTCATATCCAAATACTCCGTATCCTAATGTGTTAGCACTAGAACCGTTTATAACTGTAGGCGTTTTAGCGACATCGATTAAACGAACAGCACCTTCTCCAGCACCAGATAACTCAGCGATTTCTTTGCCGAATTTTCTACGCAAGAAAGTGATAGGTCTTCCAGCAGCTAAACCAGAATTACGACCCACTAAGATAGCCTTACCAGCAGCTAACGTAGGAGTAGAAGAACCAGCTAAACCAGAATCCCCTAATACTTTTACAATCTTTACGATACCAATCTTAGCTAACTCTTCTTTGATTGACATCTTGTAATTAAATGTAGAAACATTATCTTTATCATAGCTTTCGATTTCGTTCATAACATCGGAAGCAACTAAAAGAACATAATCTGTCGCATAGTTTGATACTTTCTCTTTCATCAAGATAATAGTATCGAGTAAATCCATACCAGTAACTTTATTTACTTCCTGTGAGGCAACAGCTAAACAAAGATTCAAAATCCTTTTTACCTCTTCGCAGTCCATAGCACGGATGATAGCTTCTTTCTTCTGCGCTAAAGCGGACTGGTCCTTGCTGTTCAAAATCTCGTCAATTAATACAGTCTCTAATTTAGACTGCAAACCAACGAAGGTAAGAGCAGTAACGGTCTTTAAACCGATTTTATGATACGTTAAAGTACCATTTGCATCAGCAGCATAGATATCATCAGCAGCCCTATCCTGAGCAGAAGAAGCAAAATATTCTACTGTCTCACCCGCTTCTGATTCTTTGTAGTTGACAATGTCAACTAACTCTACAGCACACTTCAAATTCGGGTCAATCGGCTCATTAATGAGCTGGTATGCCCTGTCAATCACATCTTTTCTTTCCATCTTTGACTCCTTTCGGCATGTATCATGCCATTGTGTTACTTTTTTTAATAATATCTTTCTTATTTTTTATGCTTCGAGGCTATGAACTTATTTACATTATCTTTTTGCCTCTCTAGTTCCAAATCTTTACCAGTGGTATTTACTTCGCCCACTGTAAGGTCTGCTTGAGTGGTTTCCTCTTCGCTCGCCTTGACAATCTCTTTTGGCTGCTTCGCAGCTTCAAGTTCTTCCTTCAGTTTTGCAATTTCTACATCTTTCTCTGCTTTCGCAGTATTTACAGCTTCGTCCAATTGAGCCTGAAGATATCTGTTGACAATCGCAACATCTTCTTCATGAACATCTTGTTTACCATTATCGAATTCTGTCGTAACTCTTCGAAATGCTCTGAGTTCGGTTTTATAACCGTCTCCTTCCGGCACTTCAACTCTTACGCTAGTTTCTTCAGTGGTAATTTTTACGACTTTTACTTCCTTTATTTCTTCTGCCTTAACCTCGACAGGTACTTCTTCTGCTGCTTTTACTTCCTCGACAACTTCGGGTTTGACTTCATCTTCTACCTTAGTCTCTTCGGGTGTGGTCTTCGCAACCTCCTCTAGTTTGACTTCAGTTTCTAATTTAGTCTCTTCGACTTTGATTTCGGGAATAATTTCGGCTTTATCTTTTTCCTCTTCTTTTTTTGTTTTACAAACAGCACATATTTCTTCCTCATCTTCTTTTAATGGCTGTTTACATTCAGGACATAATTTAACTTCTGCGACTGTTTCTTCTGGAATAACCACAAGAGCAGTCTCGGATTTAATTTCCTCTGCTTTGATTTCCTCCACGATTTTTACCTCCTTTTCGCAAGTACAATTCTGACAGTTATTGCATTTAGGCTCTTCAATAGCCATACGTGCAAATACTAAATCTTCCGTAAAAGATTTATCTTCTTCTTTTTTAGCTAACAATTTATAAATCTTAGCTTTCGGACAGGCGGGAGCGGACGTTAATAATAATCCGCAACCATGAAAAATTATGGGATTAATTTCTACATTCCCATCAGCCAGTTCGGAAACTACTGATTGGTGTGTCGTTGGGTCTACATTCCAAATTTCAAATGATACTGCTAATGTTCCTTTTTTAAATTTTTCTTGAACAATATCAAATTCTTCTGGAAATAAAGACTTAAATACTACTGCGATGATTTCAATCTTATCTTCCTTAATACTGGAATTGATAATATATCCACAAACATTGTAAGCACCTAAGTGTTCCCAGTTCATTTGCTTACCTATTAATGTAAGTAATCCTGCTTCTACTGCTTTTCTGGAAAGAACCACTCCATTTAAATTAACTTTATCTATTTCAGCATAAACTGTTTTGAGTACCGCTAGGTCGGGACTCGGCAAGACGATTCCTAGTTTAGAAGCAGCATCGATTAACTCTTTATCCTCTGCAGCTTCAACTATTTCAGTCGTGGAGGATTTAGCTAACTCTAATAATGCTTCTGCTAATAATTTTTTATTTTCCATTATAATACCCCCTGTATTAACTTTTTGTTATAAAAATCTTTCCAATAATTACGATTAAAATTAGTTTTCGTGTGGCAACTTTTACATAGTGCGATTAAATTGGTTAAAATATTATTCTTTTTATTATAATCTTTGTGATGAGCATCTAACTGCTTTCCATTTTCTAATTGAGAACAACCGCAGTTTTGACATTCATAATGGTCTCTAAATCTTATTTGTTCTTTTAAAGAAGAATCAAATTCTTTACCGTATTCCTCAAAAGACTTACCGCCTTGCCAATTAGGATGATTATTTCCTAGCTGCTCTTTACCCTGATTCTTGAATATTGGTGAATAACATTTTACACATCTTTTAGCATTATAATCGCTTAACAATTTACCACATTCTATACAGTGCGGTTTCCCATTCTTCCAGTTAGGATTATTAATTTTTTCATTAGCACAAACACTACATCGTTCTGCCTTATAATTTATTTCCTTATTACAATCTAAACAATAATGCTTTTCTAATGTAATACCGTTGGTATAACTAGGGTGATTTTTTGGATTTTCTCTCCATTTGAGATAACACCCCCAGCAACGTTTAGCCCTATCGTCTATCTGAATACCACAATCTAAACATCGATTATTGTTCTTCATATATTGTGTCATTATTTCTTTTCTTTTAAAGTTTTCATATATTTCTGCAAAGCATTCCAAGCAATTTTAAAAGCCTTGGCTTCATCTTTTGTTTTCTCATAGACACTATTCCAAGTACTTACCCATATTTCAATAGCGTGTTTAGGATATTTTTTTAAATAATCAGGATAACTATCCATTGAATACGGTGCCTCTTCTAAATTTTCTAAATTCGGGTCAATTGGTTCGTTAATAACTTCTGCTTTTTTCATGTTCGGAGGAACTTTAGTTTTTTCTTGAATCTTTTCGATTTGTTTCTTAGTAATCGGAGCCGGTTTAACTTCATTATCAGGCGTAGCCTCCTGATTTTGAATTAAATGAGGATAATATATTTCTCTTAATCCATCATTCCATTCTTTCTTCATTCTCTGAAGTTCTTTATCCGGGTCGATTCCTAAAATTTCTTGATAAGACTGAACAGATATAATACCATAAACAAATCCACTTCGAAGTTGGTCTAAAATAACTTCGACGTTAATCTTGAGCGGTGAATTCGTTATTTTTAATTCATTATTTTCGCTAAATAATTTCTTATGGTCTGCTTTATTTTTAGCGATTATAATATTAATTATTTCTAAAAGAACAGTCTTAAAACCATCTACGCCAGCGTTAACTTCGGCAATAAAAGGCTTAGGATTCAATACTGATTCTTTTCTGGTACTCGATACTCCCTGCAATACATCAATAAATCCTAATCCACAAAGTAAAGCACGATATCCCTGTCTGTATAATTCTTCAGATAAAATTTTAGTTAAATCAGGGATAATGTGTTCAATCTTTTGGTCAAACGGTACAGCGTTAACTGGTGTTGCATCTTTTTCGGCTTGATACGTTTTTAAATATTCATTAAAATTATCTACTAACTGGGTTAAATCTCCATCTGTATAATTTACCTTACCATCTATAAAGAGCCTCTCGGTACCTTTAGTTATGTTTAATAAATACGGTAATACTTTCGTAATTACTTCATCTGATTTATTTTGAATAGCTCTGATACCTAAAAAATTCTTAAGAACTCCACTGCGAACTAAATACGGTGAAGGGTATTTATCAAACCAACGTGCATAAGGTTTATTAACTATAATATTTTCATCTTTATTTTTAGGAACTTCATTTTTAAATTCTTGGTCCAAGAAAAATTTATCAGAACCTAATTTAAAGTTCTTATCATCTCTTTTAACATAAACTGACGAACCATTTACGAACCACAATACTGTGGGTACTGAAATAGTTGTGGAATCGACTGTAATGTTTTTCCATGAACTAACCCTGAGTAAACATAAAGATGACCCTTGCCAGCGTTCTTTGTAGTACTCCTTGGTTAACTCATGTATACCCGTCGGGACACCATTAACCATTAAATTTATCTTAGATAACCACAAATTTAATAATTTCTCGATTGTTTCATTAGAAGATTCAATGGAATACACCGTCTCAGACGCAGAATTTACCGCATAATCAGTAACTGCAGTAATTGTTCCGGTAACATCATTACTTAACATATTTTTTACTTCTGCACACTGGCTATGATAATCTTTTGGAATTGAAATTCCGCCAGTAGCATATAAGTAATTTAAAAACGCATTGAATAACCCGCCCCCGAGAGAATCCATATTTTATCTCCTTTTCTTTTAATAAAATTTATCGTTTTTTGATAAATTATCCTTCGCCCATAAGGGCTGAAGGTTTGTATAATGAAAACATTTACGTTGTTCTGAAGGTTCATTTAAATCAAATGATGCACATGGTCTTATGTGGTCCACATGCCATTTTCCGTAGTTTTTAAAAGACATACCTTCACTAAAATTAAGTTCCAGATGCTTCTTCAATTTCTCAACAGAACAACCCAATAACTTAAGAGTAGATTTTGATTTGGTGTTTCCTTTTAATGCATTCCATATTCTATGTCTTAAATTTCCAATCAATCTAAATGTATCGTTTTCTCTTCGTTTTTTATTTATCAAATCCTGCGTTCTTCTTCTATTTTTGGAATTATAAATTTTCATTTTATCTCTTATTTCTGATTTATTCGTTTCACGGTAATTCTTATTATATTCAATTATTTCTTCCCGGTGATTTAACCTATAAATTCTGTTGGTTTCTTTAATTTTAGATACATTTAATTTACGATATAATTCCTTCTCTTTTTTATGTGTATCACAATATAACTTTTGCTCTTGTTTATGATTTTTATAATACTCTTCTTGCTTTTTTAATAATCTTAATTTATTATTTAAATAATAAATTTTAAAATATTCTTTTAAATGTTCTTTTTGGGGTACTGTATATTTTCTTTTCATATTATTCGTTGTTTTTTACTACCCATGGAACCCAAGCCCAATTTTTGTCGTTGAGTAGGATTTATATTTTTAAATTCAGTTTGCCAATCTACAATGCTAAAAACCTGGAAGGCTTGGTGTAAATGGTTTGCACACTTAGAGCCATATACAGTTCTTTGACCTGATTTCATTACGATAATTCCGTCCATCTGTGCGTCCAACTTTAAATCGTAAAGGCATCTAATTTTACTGTTATAAAAAATCTGTTTTAATCTTTGGATGCTCCAATCAACAATGTATTCCTCAACATGTTCTGAAGTAGAATTTCCTTTTTCATCTTGCTTGAAACCTATTGCAATTTTCTCATTAAAAGACACTCCAAAGATGTGTTCCTCGTTTTCTTTATTGTAATCTTTCGCTAAATTGCAAAATAATGCTTTTCCACCACCCGATGTGATATCTATTCCAATTACATTTGCCTTCATTGTTTCGATTAGATATCTAACAACTACTTCGTTCTCATCAGGAGCGATTTTAAATGTGGTGATGTTATAAATATATTTATAAACATCGTTTATTTTAGAAAGAACGATTATTTCCGTTGGCGCTCCGCCTTCACCGATATCCATGTGTATGTGAATTGAATCGGCATTATTTGGTCTATCTACTATAACTATGTCTTTAAATCTAAAGAAATTATTAGTATTTATTTCGAAAGTTTTAATTGGTAATGGTGTTCCGTTCGCATCACGAAGATAAGTATCTCTTATTTTTTCAATTATATAAACTGATTCACCATTTTCAATTACTTGACCATCGATTTGCACCTGATAACCTGAAGATGACTTACCACCAAATTCTCGAATCGCTGCTTCTTCTTTATCCGCATCCCATGTATGATTAACATAAGAAGGAAAATTAATTATTTTACTTTCATTCTTTAAATCATAGAAAATTTTACCCATTGGCGATTCTTTGGCGAATGTAGTCATTCCTGTATAATGATGAATACACCCCATTTCTGACTGAGCCATTAACTTCTCATGTGTTACCTGATTTGTGAGATATGATGCCTCTTCCTCAAAATTTTTCTCATCATGCCTTCCGTGCCAATTTCCGCCAGGATTTTTTCCAGCGATATTCGAATTTACTGATTCTAAAATCGTTCCTGCTGGGGTTTTAGCTTGATAAGGATTTCTAATTACTCGAATATTTAATAATTTTAATATTGGGTGAAATTCCAAAGGAACAAAAATTTGTTCCATAACCTTTTTTATTTTTTCGGCATCAGCACTTGATACAGAACCTTTATGAAACGTATTGTGAAATAACGCTAAAGTCGCATCAACTATAAGTCCAAGTAGAGATTTTCCTGTTAATCGTCCACCAAGGATATAAGTTTCAGCCATACCTTTTTTTAAATTAAAAAATTCTTTTTCTGTATAAGTTCCATTGTCAAAGAGCAAATAATCCCAACTCAGATAGTCCCACTGATATTTTCTTACTTCGGAGAATTTAAATTCGTCAAATTCAGAAAGATTTCCTAAATCGCTAAATAAAATTTCTGTGGCAGCGATAGGGTTGTGCAATGTGTTGAATATCGCTAACTCATCTTCGTTTATTCTATCAATCACGATATTTTCACTTTCTGTTGGTAAAAAGTTTTCCAGTAATCCCGGTTATAATTTGCTCTTATATTGCAATTGCTACATAAAGTTAAAAGATTTTCTTTAGAACAATTATCTTTGTCATAATCTATGTGATGAACTGTTAAAACATACCCAAGAACTATTAAATGTTCCTCTTCAGTCATGCCACAATTCTGACAGATATGATTATCTCTATCTCTTATTTCTTCTTTTAGTTCTTGCGTAAAAATCGACCTATCATAATCCTTGTTCTCATACGGAATTCCTGTGCCACCATGAGATACACTTAATTTACTTTTATGGTCATCTGATAATTTCTTACCTGTCCAAAAACCAGTCAAATGTAAATCTAAATGAGATTTTGATATTTTATCTTTGTGGGATTGTGATAACTTTTTCCCAAAATAATGATGATTCTTACCAGATTCTTTTTCACTAATCTTTTTCTTTGTAACTTCTGTTAGATGTTTACCGAGTCTGTTACATCTTTTACATTGATGACTTCCGTAAAGAGCTGATGTTATTGAAATAGGTTTACCACAATCTTTACATAAATAATCTTTTAAAGTTCTACCATCTATGAACGCATAATTATCTTTTCCGAATTTTGATTTACAATAAGAACACGTGCATACTTTTTTATGATTTTTCATTTGTTTTTTCTTTCAAATAGATATTCTCAAAAATCTTATCAACATAAAGTATATTAACCCCGAGCACGTCTGCTGCATCTTGTCTGCTAATCTGGTTCTTTTCTACCATTTCCATAAGTCTTCGGTTATAAAGGGCTGTGCCTTTAAAAAAACTACATGTCTCTGCAGTTAAATATTCAGTCTTTAATAATAGATAAAATATTTTAGAACAATAAGGGCATTTTACTACATTACAGCCTTTATGCGTTTCGTAATAATTTAAGGCTTTCCTCTTTAACTTATCCCATTCAACTAACCATGTTGCTGATTGTCGGTCTTTCTGAGATAATCCTAATTCTATTTTTAATTCAGTAATTCTTTTAACTACTTTATCAAGTTGCTCAACTATCTCTAAATCTTGAGCTGGGTTGGCAGCAGAATATTGAACCTTCAATAAATGTTTAAATCTTTCTGCTATTAATTCCTGACATAGTAATTGCTGTAAAGTTAATTTATCGCTTTCTGTCTCGATGCTTCCCTGAGACATGTATTTCTTTAATAAATCTTTTACAAATTTTTCTTCTTCTTCTGTAGCTGCGAAAGTATTCTCAATTATATCTTTTTTCTGTAACTCTTCGTCAGCTAAAACTTCCATCTCTTTATCAGATTTACCTGCGTTCTGAGGTAAATTTCTTAATTTTTTTATTATCTGCTCTTTTTTAGTCATTTAATACTACCTTTCTTTATTAGTTTTTGCTTCGTATTACTCTCCCTGTTCTATATATTTATATCGTTCTCTTATTTCTGCTCTTTTATCTACCCAATCCTGAGAAGATTTTTCTCCTGCCTGAACTTGGAAAAATATTGCATCAGTTTCATTCTTAAAGGCTTTTTCCCTATTATTCTTTTGTTCTTCATTAAATTGTTCTATTTGTTTTTCACTCATAACTTCTTGTCTTAAAAGTTCCCCTTTATTATCATAAATATTCCATATTCCTGTTTTATAATCTAATACATCTAATTGAATTAATTTACCAGTACCTTGCTCATAACTCTCTATTCTCATGCTGACCTCCGCAATAAAATTATTGCCCTAGTTACTGCGTCTGTTCCTTCTACTGCAGCTGCATTAGCAGGAAATCCTGATGCAACTAAAGCACTTTGACCGGTTAAATAAAAAACTTCATAACCAGTTAAAGTTAAGTCAGTATTATTAACTCTGTATCCGCCAATGGGTAAACAAGAGTCAGAAGCTGACATGCATTTATATGTTGTATCTTTATCTCCAACCCAACAAAGAAAATAATAACCTCTATTTAATGTTTGATTTATAGTTATTTCTTTTGCTCCAGTACTATCAGTAGCAACAGTACCACAATCCACAATACGAGTGCTTGGAACTCCAGATGTAGAATTATAAATTCCTAATCTTGCTAATGCTCCGGAAGCTCCAGCTGTTGAAACGTTTATAGTTATTCTATCAAAAGTCATAGTTTCATTAAGAAAAATAGGAATATAATAAAGAATATTAAGTGATGCCTGATTAGATGAGGCAAAAGAAATCCAACCTGGAATTGTATATGGACATCCAGATTTACGTGGTCTTAAACAAGGATAGTCTGCAGCAGCTGCAGAGCCGGTAGTACCTGTGGCGCCTGTAGTTCCGATTGCTCCAGTTGTTCCAGAAATTCCAGCACCAGTTGTTCCGGTTGCACCTGTCGTACCATCAGCACCTTCAGCGCCTGTAGTACCATCTACTCCTGCACCTGTAGTACCGGTCTCGCCCTGAGCTCCCGTAGTACCAGTAGCTCCTGTAGTACCTGTTGCTGAAATATCTATAGACCAATTAGTTCCGTCAAATTTATAATATTTATCTAAATTATTAACCCATAATATCCAACCTTCAGCAGGAGTAAGAAAAGTATATACTGGTCCAGTTGCATTTGTACAAATAGCAATAGTATTCTCATAATCTCCAGCACTAATAAGAAATCTAAAACCTTTCTCAGTATATTCTTCTGATAAAGTAGTATATGGTATTATCCTAACAACAGAACCTTGCCAGGGAAATTCATCTATTATAGGTACTTTTTTAGTCGCCATTATTAATTTTCCTTTTTAATTATTATTTTGAGAAAATTTTATTCATTAAATTAATATAAAAATCTTTCCAATATTCTCTATTATAATTTGCTCTAATATTACATGCACCGCATAAAGTTATTAAATTATCTTCTTTTAAATTTTCTTTATTATAATCGATATGATGAACATGTAAATTAGTACCGATAACTATTAAATGTTCCTCTTCCGTCATTCCACAGTTTTTACATTTATAATCATCACGTTTACGAATGGTATTTCGTAATTTTATAAATTCTTTTGGGTATGGAAAATTAGTTCTTCCGTCAATCCAATTAGGATTTTTATCTCCCACTCTATCATAACACTGTTGACATTTTCCTTTACTATTAATATTATAAGTTATTTCTTTTCCACATTCTGAACAATGGTATTTCAACATCGTTCTTCCATCAATAAAATTTATATTGTTATTTCCTTTCATTCTCTCACTTACATCAGGTCTTTTCATACCAAATTGTGAATGTAACTTACCTTGTTTTGCACACTTTTTACAGCGAGTACTCGTATACCAAATTTCTTTACCACAATCGATACAATAATGTTTTATAGTACTTCTACCATCAATTCGGGCTATTTGATTTCCTTTTTTAGCGCAAGATTTACATCTAGTACTTTTATAATAAATCTCTTTTTTACAATCTATACAATATTTTTTCATTATTTTGGGAGAGGAGTCTTTCGACTCCCCTCATTTTTAAATATTATTCAATATAAGAAATCTCGAGGCAATGATATTCAGCAACATAAGTCGATGCTAATAAATCTGCTCCGGTAGTTCCGGTTGCTCCCGTAGTACCTACAGCACCCGTGGTTCCAACAGCGCCTGTAGTTCCGACGATACCTGTAGTTCCGTCAGCACCCTCAGCTCCCGTAGTACCTACAGCACCTGTGGTTCCAACAGCGCCTGTAGTTCCGACGATACCTGTAGTTCCGTCAGCACCCTCAGCTCCCGTAGTACCTACAGCACCCGTTGTACCGTCCGCCCCAGCCTGACCAATATATTCGGTCCATGACGTAATAAACTTATAAAATTTATCTGAATCCTCATCGAAAACTAACCATCCTTGTACCGGTGTTAAATATTGCCATATCGCCCCATCATGGTAGCATATTTTATCAGCATTAGCACCGTCTGTAAGAATGTACCTATCACCTTTTACTGGTGAACCTATTCCCGCACGAGCAGCATCAGTTATAAAATCTTTTACTGATGGCTGAAACGGAAATTCGTCCATTACTGCAATTCTTTTTGTCGCCATTTTATTTCTCCTTAATTAATTTCGTATGCTTTATATTCTGAAATATAGTCTAATTCTTCTTGAAATCCCGTATGTCCTGCGTTAGCATAATCTTTATTATTTAATGCAGCATGGTCCATAGTTCCCGTAGCTGCACCGGTTGTACCCGTGGCTCCAGTAGTTCCTGGTAAACCTTGAGCACCGGTAGGTCCAACAACAGTGGAAGCAGCACCAGTCGTACCGGTGGCTCCTACAGGACCAACACCACAATCTCTTAATTTAAAATTTATGCATTCATCTGCTAATTTAAAATTAAAAATTTGGTTTTCTAATTTAACATGTACATTTCTATCTGACATTTTTAAATTTTCCTTTTAGAAATTTAGGCGACTCTTATTGTAACTCCACTAAGAATAGTTATTGTTCCTGTTAAAATAGTTTTAATTTCTCCAGAATATTTTACCTGAACATCATAAACATAATTTCCAGGATTTTGTGTGGTATCCGCAGAAGTTAATGGAATTTCAGTATAACCATTTGTCGGGTCAACATGAACGGTTATTGTTTTTGAAATTTTCGCAGCAGCATCCAAATCTGTAATTTTTTCTTTCATCGTAAAAAATACAGTCCATGCAGAAATATCGATTTTTCCAGAATCAGTATAGAATTCTAGCGGGATTGTTTTAGTATCTAATATTACAATTTCGAAATCATAAATATTCATTTTATTATTTTCCTTTTTATTTTAAATAGATTATTAATGTTCCAAATAAAGTTATTAATCCCCAATTAATTGTTTCTACCCATGATAATTCTTTGCCGAATAATTTATAAACTCCAAAATTTCTAAAACTAATTAAACCATTTGTTAAAATAATTCCTAAACTACCTACAGAATAAATTAGCCAATTATGTTTTATAATCGGAATTGAAATAAATGAAACTGCAATTAATAATCCTATAGTCGCTCTGGTCATTATGTCAGCGATTAAATGATTTTTCTTAAATAATTTATAAAAAAATCTTCCAAGAAAACTTCCGCTGTCGTATGAGTTTTCTTCGATGTCATCTGTGTACGAAGGAATTCCGTAACCCATACTTAACCATCCGCTCATTGTCATTATCGAAAGAACAAATATACTTTCAGTATTACTAAATGCAAAGCTAGTTAATAATGCGGGAAGAACAAATCTACGATAACTTTTGGAACTCTTATCGGCGCCACCAAGTGCGCCCAATAATCCACCGATTATCGGAAGCGTGAATAATCCAATCTTATTGATAATATTTTTAAAATTCAATTTAATTTCCTTTCTAAAAATTAGTAAACACAATTAGAGCGAAAAAATTTCTTCGCCCTAAGCATTAACTTTAATAATTTTAATTCTAGTAGATACATGTGGTGGGCAACCCCCGCATTGGCAGTGATTGCCCTATATACCTGCATCCCAACAGTCGACCAGGAATCCCCAGTCCGCATACCCTATGAGATGACTTGTCTGCCGAAAAATTATTGGCAGTTATAAAAAAATTATGAAGACTTGTTCGCTGACCGCTTTATGCCATAGGCAAGTTGGTTTTATCAGTGTCTGCTTCATATTATTTTAAAATTTATTTAAGGTTATCGTTGTGCTGGACATTTGTCGAGGTAGTCCCCCTGAATTTTCCAGTATCAGCCTTATTAAATTTACAATTATTTAAAAGAACATTTATTACTTTTTATTAAATTATCTTTAGCCCATAAGGGCTACAAGTTCGTATAGTGAAAACATAATCTTTGTTCTTCTGGTTTCGATAAATCGAACGATGCACATGGTCTTATGTGGTCTATGTGAATTTCACCGTTCATGAACCTTTCCCATGTCATTCCCGATGTAAATTTTGAGTGAAAATATTTCTTAAAAAATTCTCTACTACAGCCAACTAATTTCGTGGTTGAGTCGGATTTGGTTTTCCCTTTCAAAACATTTAATATTCTGCTAGCTAAATAAAGTCTTAATCTATATACTATATCGGTATTTCTTCTGTTCCGTTCTCTTTCGTTCTTCTGATATCGGTGTGTTTCACGATAAACCTTTTGGCTAATTTTTCGTGATATATCTGACTGTTCTGTGTGTAACTTAAAATACTCCGCAGCATACTCTTTAATCGGGTCTTTTGGATGAATATTGAAAAATAAGTTAAACTCTAAATCTGTCATATAACCCTTTCTATTTTAAGATTAAAAACTTTATGCCTCTATACAAGAAGTTTGCGGTTTTTGAGTCGAAAGTCAAGGGGCAACCTAAAAATAATTTATATCATAACCTATTGTTATTAATACACTTATAATAATGCTCCAAATTATTTTTAAAAAACTCCCGTTTATTCTTTAAATACTTGAAACAACTTGAGTTATGTAAAAAGATTACTTAACTCGTTGATATCATTACACTTAGTAATTTATGTATCATATTGCAATCATTATAGTTATGTAAATTATATAACATGTTGCAATATATATAGATATATCATCGTTATATGAGTTATTTAACAAATAGATTGATTATATCGCTCAATTTTAACCATTTCATAAAATCAATCGTTAAATTTTTTCAGGCTATATAATATTTTTCAAGTTACAATGAATAGACTGCTTTATATGAAGCAATTTCTGGCAAAATGCCCCCGCACACTCACAAAATAATAAAACACGTTATATTGACCAATTTAATTAATCTTATCTCAGCCTTATATAAGTCATTGATTATATAATATATTAATAATCATTAATTAGAATATAAGTAATCAATAACAATTATTTAAGAAAACCTTTTGTTTTTAATTAGATTTATATAAACCATAAATCTAATTAGGTGTCGCTAAAAAGCGCTCCACGTATAATCCGCCCAATTTGTTTATCCCTTCCAAACGAACATCCGCAAGGCTATGCGGAGAATAACAATCATAATCTCCTCATATTGGTCGACTTACATAATCCTGGGGGGCTGGGGGAAACTCGGCTCGGCAAATCTAAGATTGATGCTTGATATAAAACTAATTAGGTAGATTGAGGTAGATTTAGTATCTACCTTCATCTACCCTTAAATAGTAGAAACTAGGTAGAAACTCGTAACCTATTGAAATCGTTAACACTTATAAAAAGGTAGAAATAGGGTAGAAACTATACGCATGCAGAGATTGTATTGTAATTTATCGTTGTGATAAAGACTACTTCTACCCGAATCTACTAACTTCTACCTCACTTCTACCTGACTTGAGAAGGTAGATAATGGGTAGATTGCTGGTAGATGGTAGGTAGATTTATAACATTACTGATTGCAGTACATTATGTAAATACTAATTTAGTATTCACTGGCAGCAAATTAGTAGTTTCATGTGATATATAGAATTTAAGAAGAATATATACACTTTATATAGTATTTTGGCAAAACATATAAAAAAAGGATACGCACATCTGTTTGCCGATGTTGGCAAAGTGATATAGATTAGACTTATTGCTAAATTTAACATCCCGCATAAGCAGAAAGAATACATTAAATTTCTTAATTCGATGAACTGGAAACGTATATTATTGGTAAAAGTAGGATATATACCTTTTTGCTAAATATAACCCCACTGGGGAAGGTTTGTGCTTGATTTTGCTAATTGTTGTAACTCTCGTTATTTAGTAGAGTTACGCTATATTTTTCCTTACGGGTGTGAGGGAATTTTTGGCAACGGAATAGATAATTTACCGAGCAATAAATTACTGACAGAGGATTTGTCAGACTAAATATTAATATAAGATTAATAATAGCAATAATATATAAGAAATAATATATAATTATTCGCCAGAGATTGACCAATAATGATGGATGCATGGGATTTTTATTAAATAATTAATGTAACATGATGGTGTTATTGATTTTATATTTATTGGAATGGAAAAATTAATTTCTTCTCATGAGCAAACAGTCTATCGGGTAAAATTAAAAGTGGTTTTAGTTGCTAATTTTAACCTGCCGGGCTATCTCTAATGATTGCAATAAGTTATAAGAATTTATAATCGATTGCCAATGCTTCAGTTATGATTTATTATTATAAATAAATTATAATTCACAAGTAAGTCTAGGTAAGTTTGGGCTTTGCCAGTTTTATAAATTAACTCAATAGAATGATTTATTATTAACTCATTAAAACTATTTTATTATCTCTTATCTTAGCATAATTAATTATCCGGCTTTATTTTTAATGATTATCTTGTTTTAACTATCCCTAAAAATATTTTAATTATTTTTGCTCTAGCCCTTGACAAAGCCTTTTAAAAATGTTATAGTTAATTGTAGGCAAAAGAGGAGTAATTAAAATGGTAAAATACATAATAACAAAATCAGGAAAAGAATTAAAAGCAATAGGAACTTTTGCTAGGCACGAAGATTTAATGAAAGATAATGGATTAACTTCTAATGATGTTATTGATGAGGGCTACATTATCGAGGGATTAAAAGTTAGTATACATAACGGATTAAACGATAATCTTTTAAAGGCTAGAATTATTGAATCCGAATATCATTATGGTATTAAAAGAATAGGGGATTAAAAATGTTAGAATTACTCAATAAAATTGAATCTATTTATGCAAGGATTAAAGGTAATGATTATTCTATGATTTTTTATTATCATTATCAATTGGAATTAAACTATTTATTAGATAATTTAAAAAAAGGGGTTTATAATGATTAAAATTGTTAAAAATATTAAACTGAGTTTATCGATTAAAGCCGGGAGTAATTAAAAAGGGGATATAAAATGTTAAGATATCATGTTGAAGTTTATACCAATTTAGCCCATAAAAAAGCTCTTGAGGGCTTTACTTCCCGGCTAAATAGGCTTAGATGGGGTTATTCGGAGCATTGTTTAGAAAATTTAAAGTATAGAGTTATTGATTTAGAATCAATTTTATTATATATCCGCAATTTAAATTTATTACCGGAGCAGATTTTCGAGTATTATTTGAATGATTTAACTAAAGAGCCGGAAAAAAGTTGTTACCGGGTAAATTATAACCCCGGCATTGATTTAGTTTTAGTTATTAATCAATATAAAGAGATTATAACTCTATATATTAATTCCGCAGAAGATAATCATATAACATTGAAAAATGAGTTATACCAAAGGGGCTAAAATGATTAAACCTATTGTATACATTCCAGGAAGTAAAAAAGATTCTAATTGCCGGGGTTATTGGATTAACGAAGCCGGCAAGGTAGAAAAAGATTATATTAACTCTTTAGAATATAACCAAGTAATTAATGGGCTTTATTATGAAAATAACTTTTTTAATTACCTTGACTTGTTAAAGCGGATTAAAACTAATGGAAAACCGCAAGAATGTATATTTTATAAAATAGGCAATATAGGATATATTTATTATTCTAGGGATAAAATTACTATTCTACCGCATAGAATCATTAAAGAAGTTAGCCGGGATAATTTAAAGCAATCAATCCGGGAAACATTGAAGCAATATTCCGGCTTGACCATATACCAAGAAAATAAAAGATATTATATAGAAATTTTTACTACTATATAGGCGGAAAAATGGCTAAAAAAATTCAAATATATCATTATTCAAACCGGGATTTTAAAGGAAAAATTGAGCCTAAATACTTTGGGCTTAATTATTATACAAAAGAATCCGCAAGGGAATCAGATTTAAACCGCAGTTTTTTCTATATAGGAAAAGGCAAGGAATATTTTTTATCCGGCACAAAATTTTGCTATATTGCAGAAGTTGAGCCGGGCAAGATTTATAATTTAGAAAAAGATTTAAAAGGTTTAAAAGATAAATTTAATTTTAATGATTTATTAAAACAAGTCAAAAAATTGGGTTATATGGGTATATCCGGGGATAATGGATTCCCAGTAGTTTGCTTATTCCGGGCTATAAAATATATTGATAAGAGGGCTTGAAAAATGGTTAAAAATATGTTATATTTAATCGTAGGCAGAAAAGGAAACATTAAAAGCGAGGGCTAAAATGTCAAAAGCAAAGTTTTATGATTTTGTGGGAAACATAATCAGCTATGAATCCGGGGAGTTAAAGGAAAATGATATATTAATTTTATTCAGTGAATTGATTAAAAGCAATATGATATGCACGTTACAAGGAAGTTATCAGAGAACCGCAAGGGCTTTAATAGAATCCGGCTATATATCGAATTCCGGGGAGATTTTAAAAGAATTTGACGAGGTGGAAAAATGAAAATATTTAATTTAGACGAAAGATTTAGTGTAGTGTGTGATTCAGTAGGAACTAGAAACGGATTTAAGCATATAGCGAATTTATGCAGTAATGGATTTTCTGTATATAAAACTAAAATTTGTTACTTGAATAGAACTTGGGAAAGGTTTGAATTTGAAACAATTTTATTAAAAGTTATCGCCGAAAGATTTGCCGGGTCAACCGGAAATAAATTTAGAGAAGTAATTAAAAATTTAGGTTACTAAAAAAGGGGGTTACTATGTGGGATTTAATTTTAGATAATTTATTTAAGGGGTTAGCACTCGAAAACGAATCAAGAGCCGGGGTATATAATGATTAACGAATTGGAAAGCATAGAGAAATATAAAGCCGGAACTTTAAGAGGACAAGCGGTATTAGATTTATTCAGCTTACTTTTGCGAACCGGGAGAGTTTGGGAATTAGGTTTTGGTAAATTTGCATTATCTCTAATAGATAGAGGGTTTATGAATTCTAAAGGCGATATAATATACAGGAGAAAATATAATGAATACTAAAATCTATTTAAAAAAGAATTGGAGAGTTACACAAGCCGAGAGGGTTTATATATCCGGGGCGACTTATAGACAAGCCCTTAGTTACATAAACGAATTAAGACTTAGGGGAGTAAGAGATATTTTAGTAAAACCTATTGAGAGGGGATAAAATGTCAGAAATTAAAGAGATTAAAAGAGGAATCCGGGAATTAAAGAAATTAAAATTAAAATGTAGACCGGGTAGCCCGGAAAGATTAGAATTAGAGCATAGAATCAAGGAATTAAAGGGCGATATTCTTAAAGCCGGGATAGTAGAACCCGGGAAAGAAAAGTTAATAGAGGAAATCTATATTCTTGACCCTTTAATTAAGGTTATGGCTATGGACTTGAATAAATTTACCATAAAGGAATTAGAATATCATATTAAGAAATTAAAAGCGAACCCCTTGACAAAGGGGCATTAGATATGTTATACTTACTTATAATTAAAAAGGAGATATTAAAATGATTAGAACCCACAATATAGAAAACACAGATACGACTTATTTAAGGATATGGCAGAAAATAAATTTAGGTAAGGAAGTTTTAGAGCCGGATTTTTTCAAGCAGGTGAAGGCAGAAAAAGAAGAAAAAACCAAGCCGGAAAGTTTATTTTTAAAGATATTAGAAGAAGAAAGAACCATTGTTATAAAGAAAGGAATAACAAATGATTAAAACAAAAGAAGAAGCAAGACAAGAAGCTATTGAATGGCAGTATAGGCAAAGCAATTTATCTTTAAGTATACAGGATGTTTGCGATAAAGCAGAATATTTTAGAATACTTGGAAAAAAGTTTGGGTTGCTTAGAGAATTTAAAGAAAATGGTATACTTTAAAAAGGAGAATAAAATGTATCGTATAATTGACCGTCAGGGAATGGGAATAATGGAAAGTCGGGTATTTAAAACAAAAGCGGATATTGTAAAAGCATTGGCAGATTATCACGATATAGACTTTACCGGGTGTATAGACGACAATGGAGAGGACAAAGAAGTAAGTATATATGAGTTTTTGAATGAAAATTTTAAAACAATAGAAGAAAAACTAAATTATTTGTTAGATTATGGTGAATGGGGATTTGATGTAATAAGAAAGGAGAAATAAATGTTATTGACTAATAAGCAGATTAAAGCAGAGTTAAAAGGATTATATCGACAGATTTATATTACCGAATGCTTTTCCGGGAATGATATTGTAAGGTATGAATTATTGCTCAAGGAAGCGGAACGCCGGGAATTAGCAATAGCCGGGAACATAGTAGACAAAGAAAATGCGTTATATGATTAAGTAGAAAGGAGTAATATATGAATACTAAATGGTTTGAAATTAGCGTAATATTAAAAGCAGAAAATAAAAAAATACGTATTAAAGATACAGAATCATTAGAGGAAGCAGAGAATAAGAAAAGGGAATTTCTTGAAGCCGGAGTGGATGTCGTGGTTGATGAATGGGTAATTAAGAATGAAAGACCTGTTTTAGTAGGACAAATATAAGAGGATATAATGATTAAAATAAAATGCACAAATTGTAATTATCAAAAAGAAGTGCTAGAAAATGAAATTATGGAATCTACCGAATGTGATATATGCGGTGGAACTATGTTATTTAAAGAATCAGCAGACTATTTAGCAGACCAAGAAAGATTGGATAATGACCACAGGGAACATAACGAAATCCAAAATGAAACAGAGGGCATGAATGAACAGATAGACAATATACTTATATCAAGTATGATAAACGATATTGAAAAAGTAGGAGAAGAAAAAGTTTGGTGGGAAATTAACCATAGTGAAATAGATTTAAGAGTATTATTGATTCCGATATATATAGAAGCGAAACAGAGAATAAAGGAGAGTGAGAAATGATTAGGGTATTTGGTAGAAAAAAAGAAGCAGTAGATTTATTAAGAGTTTTTAGATACAGATATATAGAAAGAAATACTTATCAATTAAAAAGGGTATTGAGTAATTTTATTAAGAAGTATCATTATGACCCATTGTAAAGGAAATATGGATATTTTAGATTATAAAAAATCAATAGTTGGAAAATATCAAATATCATACATCAGACTATTTGGGATAAAAATAGAATGGTGTTTTTACCACAGGAAATATTGTTTTCGATTAGAGATTAATAATTGGGATAACTAAAAAGGAGAACAAAATGTTAAAGTTAAATGAGTTTATCAAAAAGTTTGACGGAACAATATTCATATTAGGATTAGTTTTAATTGCAGTTTTAGTTAGCGGAATGACTAATGCTTTTGCCGGGGGAGTTACAGATAATAACAATGGAGATAAGGGAGATATTTTTGTTAGCACAGGAGAAAACCATGGCAGTAATAGTGTAGGAACTTGGACAGACCCGAGGGATATATGTGGACTAAAAGGTGATAAAGGAGATACTGGTTTACAAGGAATACAGGGGGTTTCCGGAATAAACGGAACCAATGGTAAAGACGGATTACAGGGTTTGCAAGGCATACAGGGAATTCAAGGACTATCTGGGATTAATGGTAAAGACGGACTTAATGGATTGCAAGGCGACCCGGGAATACAAGGATTGCAAGGGTTTAATGGAGTTGACGGAACAAATGGTATAGACGGAAAAGACGGATTAAAGGGCGATAAAGGAGATAAAGGGGCTAAAGGAGATAAAGGCGACAGAGGCAAAACAGGAAAAGCCGGATATACTCCTATTAAGAATGTAGATTATTTTGACGGACTTAATGGAACGAATGGGGTTAATGGAGAAAATGGAAAAGATGTAGACCCAGAAGTAGTTAATAATTTACAAAAGGAAGATATTAATTTAAAAAATAATATTAATTCTACAAATTCAAGAGTTGACGATTTAAGCAACCGAGTTGGTAGATTAGAAAAAACCCAAGTAGTTGCAGAATTAGGTGTTAGAGTATATGATAGCAAACATTTATCAATAACCCCATATATTCAGCAGAACTTTACTAGGGCTAAAGTATCAGAAATAGGAGTAAAATTTTTATTTAAGATTGGTAAGAGTTACGAAGAAAAATTAATAGAGAATACTAATCAAAGAGTAAAAGCGATTGAAACTAGATTAGGTGTTAGCCCAGTAATCACTAGAGTAGTTGATAAAAAGGGAAATGTTATATCCATTGGAATAGAAGAAAACGGATTATCAATCAATGGAGAATTCTAAACAAGATAAGGAGTTAAAATGAAAAGAAAATATATTTGTATTAGTTGTGAAAAACATTGTAGAGAATGTTTAGACGGAAACGGATTAGTTATAACTGATTTTGAAATGATTGAAGAAAAAGTAAAAGAATATTTAAAAAGTTTTGTAATTTAAAAGGGGGGAATAATGAATACGAAAAAGTTTATTGCGATAGGAAATATATTTGAATTTGCGGAAGCAAGATTACAAAAAAAGGTCAGCAGAGGAGATATGGAATATTATACTGAACTTGATGTAATTGATAACGCAATAAAAATAAGAAAATATTTAGATAATCACAAAGGAAGAATTAAGATTCCTACAATGACTAAAGAGGAAAGACGTTTTAGTGAAGCCAAAAGAGTATTAAGAACATATTATTTAAAAAAGAAACTATTATAAGGATATAAATGAATAAAAAACATATCATAGAAAATAAATACGAATTATTTGAATATTGCTTAAATGAATTAAAGCAGGGTGTTTATTTACAAGATATTCTTAATCGACTAAAGAATATTAAAAAACATCTACAAGGATTTAAGTTAAAACAGACCAAAGAAAAGAAATGATAAGAAAATCGAGAATGAAATACTACTACAAAGATAAGTTATATAAAAATAAACCAAGAGGTTCTCTTGCTATAAACGGAATTAAAAAATGCCTAGATTGCCAAGAAGAATTGCCCGTGGAAAATTTTAAACTAGATAATTCAAGAAAAGATAAATTAAATTGTAGATGTAACGAATGTTTATTTGTCAGACAAATAGAAATAAATAATTATAGCAGAAACAAAAGAAAAACAGATATAAATTTTAAGATAGCCAGTAGTTTAAGAACGAGAATTCAAGAAGTATTAAAAGGAATAGTTAAATCAGAACATTCTATAAAGTTATTAGGTTGTAGTGTAGATTTTGCTAGAAAGTATTTAGAGAAAAAATTTTTATTAGGTATGACTTGGGATAATTGGGGAACAGGTTGGAATGGTAGAAATATGAAAGAGTGGCATATTGACCATATAAGACCTTGTAGCAGTTACGATTTAAGTAAGCCGGGAGAACAAGCCCTATGTTTTAATTATACTAATTTGCAACCTTTATGGGCTAAAGATAATTTAGAAAAATCAAGTTTTTATAAAGGTAAATAATGTATGTAGTTTTAAATAAAGGACTAAAAATGATAATAAATAATAAAAATAAAGAAGTATTTTGTTTCGAATGTAATAAATGGTATGATATTTACACAGTTTATCTTTATATAACAAGTGAAACTTCAATTACGTGTGGAAAAAACCATTTCATTGGAAATGATTATGATAAAGATTGGCAAGATTTTTTCCGGAATGACGATTAATTATAATTTATTGTTTTAATAAATTTTGCGTAAAGTTTATGATATACTTACTTAGAAAGGATAAATTATGGATTTTTTCGACATATTTGGAATAACTACTTTGTTAGAGTGGGGAAATAAAGTATTTGGCGGAAAAAATGCTGAACCGCAATACATTCAGCAATCTACACAACCCACAAAATTTATGTTTAGACCCGAAACATTCGACGATTATATTTCGCAAGATAGGGCTAAAGATAAAGCGAAATTAACTATCGAACTAATCTCTAAGGGATTCGCCAAGCATTTTCTTTTAATGGGTAATGCCGGTTATGGCAAGACTACGTTAGCAGGGATAATTGCAAAAGAAATGGGATTAAATTTTAATGTATATGTAGGCAGTAATTTTACAATTGATACAATGAATGATTTTTTAGTTAAACAGCAGGACACTAAATTAGCCAATGTTTTATTTATTGATGAAATAGCAGAATTATCAAAAGATGTTTTAACTTATATGCTCCCGATAATAGAAGATTTTAAATTTAATGGGTTGAATATAAGAAAGTTTATTCTGGTTGGTGCTACGACGGACACTTATGTATTATCAAAAAGATGTCAACCATTTTTGGATAGGATTGCTTGCAAAATTTATTTAGAAGATTATTCAGCAGAAGATATAATTAAATTATTAAAACAATATAATAATCAGGTTCATCAAGCGAATGTTTCAGAAGCGGATTATGATACGATAAGCAAGAACGTCCGATATACGCCACGTTTAGCAATCGCTTTGTTTGATTACTATATCGCAACCAATGGAGATTTGAATAGAGTTTTAAAAATGAACAGAATTATTAAAGAAGGATTAAGTGATGTCGATATTAGGATTTTAAAAGCATTGGAAAGTGCAAATGGCAAAGGAGTAGGAGAGGAATATTTATCAGTAATCGGAAATATGACTAAAGCAGAATATAAACAATTAACAGAACCTTATTTATGTAGACAGGGATTAATTGCTCGAGGAAAATCTGGGAGAATGATAACTGAGTTGGGCAAGAAATTCTTATATGGGGTGGAATAATGATTATTAAAGAGCAGTTAATCAAATACAAAGAATATTTAGTTGCCCGTTCTCTTAGCATTAACTACCACAATGTTATTAGGATATGGCTTAATTATTTGCAGACTAAAGGACTAGAATCATTTACTCAAGAAACTATAACTCAATTTTTCACAGAGAATCAATATAAAGATAATTCTAAATCTCAATTTATACGTTCTGGACGTTCATACTACAATGAATTTATGCAAATGAAGAAAGAAGATAATGCTTGGAATTTCATAAAATTGATAAAGGCAGAAACGAATATACCAGTATATATAAAGGAAGAAGAACTCGATTTAGTAATATCTAAAATGATAACACACAATCATAGGTTGATGAATTCAACTAAATTAACTGCTTTAGTGCATTTTTTATATCATAGTGGTTGCAGAAAATCTGAAATTTTAAAATTAAAGCGAGCAGATTTTGATTTCACTAATAATTCTGTATTAATACATGGCAAAGGAAAAAAACAGCGAATTACGTATTACACAGCAAAAACTGCAAAAGAGATACAGACTTATTTTTTATCAGAACCAGAAGTTAATTCGGCTTTCAATGTTACATTAGGAATATTAAACTATATGCCAAAAGTTTTTGCAAAATATTTAGGTCGTAACTGTTTTTTTCATCTATTCCGCCATAGTTTTGCTCGAAACTTAATTTATAACAAAGGTATGGATGCGAATACAGTTAGTAAACTTTTAGGACACAGTTCTATGGCAAGCACTCTTAGATATATTTCTCCAGATGAGAAAACAATAGAAACCAATTATAAAAAATTAATGGGGTAATTAAGGAGGGTAGATAAAATGAGAAGAGTAAATTATTGTATAACCGTTTTACGAAAAAATGAGAAGATGGACTATGAACTGATTACTCTGCAAGACGCAGTTATTAAAGAAGTAAGTATTAATAAATATAAGGTTGTTAAGGATAGATACGGGTATTTATCAATGTTAAAAGGAAAAAATGTATAAACTTTTTTATATAATGATGTTAATAGGTTATTTAGGATTATCTTTACAGACCCCGGATATTAAAGGGAAATTAATTGGTGTTCTTTTATTAATTGTTAATGTTTTAATATTTTATCGCTAAAAAGGAAATCAGATGTTTAATAAAAAAGAATGGTTTTCAACACATAGAGAAGAAAAACGTTTGTATGATATTGATTATAGAAAAACGTATAAAGTTAGGATAAATGATGTAATTAAAAATTGTAAGATATTAAAACGATACGGAATCAATTTGGCAGAATTTAACGAAATGTTCGAAACCCAAAACGGTCAATGCAAAATATGTGGGGACGTAATGAAACCCATAAGAACAAAAGGATATAAACATGCGTGTATTGACCATTGTCATATAACTAAAAGGGTTAGAGGTTTGTTATGTGATGACTGCAATAAAGCTATTGGTTATTTAAAAGATGACATTGAAATCCTACAATCAGCTATTAAATATCTGAATGGGGGAAAATAGAATGCCTAAAACTATAAATTATTATATTAAAAAATACGATTTAAAGGTTAAAATCGGACATATTCCAAGAGAATGTTGTTTTGGACAGTATGATTCAGAAACTAAATTAATTACGATAGATAAAAAGCAAATTGATGAAGCAGTAAAACATGGGATATTTCTAGCATATAATGGGTATAAAAGTGTAAATATTTATAATAAATTACACGCCTATAAGTACGTTCTATTGCATGAAATAAAACATGCAATTGATGATAAATTAGCAGAAGATAATGCATGTAATTTTGCTTGGAAAAGGTATAAAGGATAATAAAATGAAACCAAAAAGAAGATTAATCTGTAATATTCATTATGAAATAGATGACCTCATCTATGATATAGGTCAATTAAAGCCTTTATCTTATGATACTTTAAAGGATTACGAAACTAAATTAAATGAAATTTTAATCAAGATGCGAGGATTAATTATTGAAGCAACAGCTTGCGGTCAAGCTATGGAAGATAGATTAAGCGCTTATAGATTAGCAATTGAGGATTTGGGATTTTGTAGAGATAAGGAACATAAGATTAAAGATGAAATAGCAGATTTAAAACAGCGATTATTCGAACTGGAGAATTTACCCAATGAATCCTGAATTAAATAAATTAGCCAAAGAATATTCTGAAAATAAAGATAAAATAGTATTAACTAAAATTTTTGCTATTTTAAAAAATCTATTAAAGAAAAAAGCATCTTTTGTTTTTTATGCCAGAAAATTTCATGAAGGAAAGATTACAGGACATATTAAAACATTAGAAGGAAAAAAGATACCAGTTTATAAACATAATTTTAAATTATGCGAAACTGGTCAGACAGAATTGGCAGATGTTCAATCAGAATTAGCAATCGAATTAATCAGAATTCTTAAAAAATATAAACCGGAACAAGATTTTGAAACATATTTAATTGGAGCATTATGGAACTGGACTCCAAAATTCGCACGTAAAAATAAATTTTTTAATTACTTAAAATTTAATTCGATGAGTGTAGTTGATGACGAAGGAAAAGAAAAAAGTTTAATTGATGAAATTCCGCAACCGGAATCATCAGATAATAATTTTATAGATATGTTTGAAAATTTGACTGAAAATGAAATAAAAGTAATAAATTTATTTCAGGAAAATGGTAACATAAAACAGACGGAAATAGCTCGTATTATTGGAGTTACAAAACAAAGAGTAAAGCAAATTTTGCAGGGATTGAAAAATAAATACATTGAATAAAGAATAGCGTAAAAAGTGTGGTATACTTTAGTGAGAGGTTAAAAAGGAGATTATAATGCATAAATGCCAAGATTGTGGTGTAAGAATTAGTAGAGGTGATGCGAAAAGATGTAGACCGTGTTTTGATAAGTGGACTGCAAATAACAAACAAAAAGAAGATAAAGAAAGTAAAATTAAAAAAGTGGATAAAGCAGAACTGTATACAGAGTGCTTTAATGTTATCAATAAGACAATAACAGATTATAAATGTTTTCTAAAACCCGTAGAAAGTCTAATTGATTTTAGCAAAGCTAAAAAATTAGAAATTGCCAATTTAATCATTTCGGATATGCACGTTGGAAAATTGAATAAAGTCTATTATCCCCCACTACAAAGAGAAATAGAAACGTATAACGATGATATAAGGAAAAGGATGATGCAGAGATATTTAGATTCTATTGTAGAAATAAGGTCTTTACAAAAAGATTGTTATAATTTTGAAAAATTAAATATTTTCTTACTTGGGGATTTGATTGAAGGAGATGGTTATGTTTTTGAAGGTCAAGAATTTAAGATTACTAAGATAGCTGGAGAACAGATTTGGGACGCAGTTAGGGATTTTGCATATTTAATTAATGAACTATGCAAATTATATCCTAAAATAGAAGTTTTCTGTTTAGTTGGTAATCATTCAATGGCAACTTCAAATCGTAAAGCTGATTTACCAGTTCAAAATTATTTAGAATATCATTTATACAAAACTTTGGAAATACTGTTTAGTAAAAATGATAAAGTAAAGATTACAGTTCCTACATCGAGATACTATTCTACGAAAGTATACGACCATTTATTTTTTATGACGCATGGCGACGAAACAGGGGGAGGAGCAAAAACTACACGTATTAAAAAGGCAAAAGATGTTTATATTAATTTACCAGAAGAAAAGTATGACGTCTATATGATGGGTCATTTTCATTCCCTTGAGAAAGAGCCAATAGGTGATAAAGGAATATTGTTGACAAATGGTGCGTGGATTCCCTTTGACGAATATGCCCGTAAATTATACGGTATGTATACAGAACCTAAACAATGGTTTTTTGGTACAAACAAACACAGACCGATGACGTGGGCATACGAATTAGATTTTAAAGGAATAACTCTGTCGAAAGGATTTAAATTATAAAATGAGAAAATCACGCACAAATTGTGTGGATTGTGGTATTCAACTCGGGATTCTATCCGCATATAAGACTGTTAAACGTTGTCATTCTTGCAATACCAAATATTTATTTGTTATTGGTAAATTGAATCAATCGGGGGAGAATCATTCACAATATAAAAAAGGTTTACCAAAATGCTTGGATTGTGAAAAACAGTTGGATAACTATTCTGCTAAACGATGCCATAGTTGTTGTCAAAAAGGGGAATTGCATCCTGATTTAAGAGGAGATAAAAATGGAATGTTTGGAAAGGAACACAGCACAGAGACAAGAGCAAAAATAAGTTTAGCTTTGGGTGGAACTGGGACACCTTATGAAGATTCTAAATATAATAAATCGTTATTTAATGATGCTCTCAAAGAATCAATACGTGAGCGAGATAACTATATATGTAAAAACTGCAATATGACTGAAGAAGAAAATATTATAGTATACGGTGAAGTTTTAACAATACACCATATAGATTACAATAAAACTAATTGTAATGAGAATAATTTAATAACCGTGTGCCATTCATGCAATGCAAGGGCGAACGTAAATAGGTCTTATTGGCAAGAGTTTTATACGTTAATAATCGATTTAGCAGAGAAAGGTAAATAATAATGAAAAATTTAAAATCATCACGTGAAAAATTTGCAATAACCGATAAGTGGTACATGCAATTTATTTCTGGTATTCCTTTTATCTGCTGGTTTTACAATCATCAACTTGATAGGGGTATTGAAGCATTAAGAATAGAGCAACGTTTATCCAAACAACAAATGAATAGAATACTTTTACACACAGAAACATTAGTAGAAAATATATAGATTATCGGGGAGACCTTGCCTCCAACCATATAGCTAAAGTTGAGCTGGCAGGTCAGAAATTAGGGCAGGCATCTCCCCCACTGCACCATTAAGGAGTATAAAATGTCTAAAAAATTAGCAAATAGAAAAGAAACTCCAGTTAAAAAAAGAAGTTCAGAAGTTTATCAACAAAAAAGAGAACAAGTAACAGATTGGTACAATAAATTAGTTGAGAATCGCAAGAAAGAAGTTATTAATCCGCCCACTAAATTACCGATTAAATTAAAAGAGTTAAAAACCCTTGATTGGTATTTAGACAAAATTAAAAAGGCGGTGTAATTATGCATACTTTTCATTGGAGTGAAGTATTAATGTTTGTTTTAGCATTATCATATTTAATAATTAAAATTAAAGACAGGAGTAAATAATGAAATTACGAGTGAGATTATTCGGAAAAAATCATTTTTATCCTGGAGAAAATTACACTAAAAATGTAGATTATTCTAATTATTATAGATTATATTTAGAGTGCAAGAATTGTATTACAAAAACAGAAACATATATCAAAAAAGGTGTTCATGTAAACGATATTATCACTCATATAAAATGTAATAATTGTGGGTGCAGATTGGAGAAGATATAATGAATGCCATATTATTACTATTAAAAGGATTACTTGGAACAAAATTTGGGTGGATTATCGCCATTGTAGTTGGCGTCATATTAGGTGGTAGTTTAGTAAAAAATATTGTGAGTGGAAGTTTTAGTATCGCTAAATTTGCTTCTGGATTTAATCCATTTTCAGGTGGAGTGCAAGGAAAATTAATTTATTATGGATTGATATTTTTTGCATGTATTTTGGTTTATAATTTTGTGATGCGACCAACTAACTCGTATGACACAGATTATAGAAATCAAATTACAGGTAATCAAGATGTCATAATCGACCAGTCGGTAGGCGCTAAATGCATTCCAACAAAAATTCTATGGGGTTTAATTCAATTTGGATGTACTTCAGCCCCAATAAATAAAACGGTAACAGTTAATAATGAATGTGTTGATTGTAAAGTTAAAGAGGTGAGAAAATGAATTCATGCGAAAGATGTAAATTATGTTTGCCTCAAAATTATTTAACCCCGGTTATCATGAGAAATAGAAATGGGCAAACTAAGAAATGTTATTTATGCACTAATTGTAAAAATATAATTGATTTAGAACAGAAAGGAAAAGAAGATGTTAAATAAATTTATAAAATTACATGTAGGATTGTTTAAATTTTTAAGTGCAGAATTAAAAAAGAAGCGCACTCCAAAAGAATTAGTTTATTTTTTAAGAGACGTAGCAAAGCAATATATAAAAATTCATGTTCAGGAAGTACAAAATTTATTTAAATTATTTGACCCGGAATACCGTAAACAGAAAGCAGAATTTGATAAACATAATAAGGTCAAAGCAGACCTTCAGAGGGCTTTAAAGATTTTGCAGTATATTGACCGGAAAATGGTAAAAGAAGGCAAATCTAGACAGCAAATAAGGCAGGTTTGGAGAGATTTTGTCTCTAGGGGGGAAACAAGAGAGGAAATGTTTAACGCAATCAAAGAGGAATTAAAATGAGATTTAAATATTTAAATTTATTAACTAAAGATTTCTTATTAAAAGAATATACAGACAATCGTAAATCAACCTATACGATTGCCAAAGAAGTAGGCGTACATCATTCTACTATCAGAGAATACTTGTTATTAAATAATATTAAAATTAGAAATTGTAGTGAAATGCAAAACGGAGAATTTAATCATAATTATAAAGAACAACCAAAGAAATATTGTGTTACCTGTGGTAAATTATTGAGCCGAAAGGCAGATTATGCCGGGTATGAAAGATGTAAATCATGCGCAACGAAAAAACAATTAGAAAATCCCAGAAATCACCCTATGTTCGGAAAAATCGCAGCAAGTGGTAAAGGTGAATATTATCAAAAAATTTACATGAGAAGCAGTTATGAAATTGCTTATGCTAAATTTCTTGACAAACAAGGAACTAAATGGTTATACGAACCTAAAGCATTTGATTTAGGAAACACAACATATACACCCGATTTTTATTTACTTAAAACGAACGAATATATCGAAATTAAGGGTTGGTGGAGAGGAAACAGTAAACTTAAATTTGAGTTATTTAAAACAAAATATCCAGAAACCGAGATAACGTTGTTAATGAAAGAAGATTTAAAAAAGTTAGGAGTTATAAAATGAAATGCTTATACGCAAATATTGAATGCGATACAGATGCTTTTATGTGTAAAGAATGCACATTATATATTCAGATTAAAGATGCGGAGGATAAATAAAATGCCTTATATAAAATCCGACGATGGGCGTAGAGAAGCATTAAAGCAAGGCGATATAGCCAAGTTAGCTGGAGAACTTAATTTTCAAATGTTCTATTATATCAAATATAATTTTAATTATAATGTGTCGATGGATTTGGGGAATAAATTAAGAACATGTGTGCAACAATTTTTAGGAGACAAACCAAATTATCAAAAATATAATGATGCAACAGGGGCATTATATAGATGTTATAAAGAGGTAGAAAGAAGGTTAGGATATAGAGAACAAAATTTAATAGATATTCTTGAAAGTTATGAAAATGAAATAAATATTTATGAAGACCTCAAGATTGGAGAAAATGGCGATGTCGACTAAAATAGAAACAATAATAATGATTATCTTATCTTTAGTAGTATTAGGGTTTTTTATTTTCACGGTAGTTAATATAGCAAGTAATCTTGAATATTTATCACGAATTCAAATAGAGGAATTATTATGAAAGCAGAAAGAATAAGTTTGATTATTGGAGAAGCATGTGCAAAATTAGGATTGGATTATTGCACTTCCAATCCGCATGTTTTAGAAATGATTGATGATGCTAAAAGGTTAGGAAAAATTTTTAGAGACTTAAAAATTATAGCAGGAGATTTAGAAGCAATTGCAGATAGACATGAAATAGATGGATTAAAAGATATTATTCATACAGAAGCATTAAATTTGGAAAAAATAGACCACGAGATTATTAGATTAGCATAGAAGATAAAAAGTGAGGAAGAAAAATGTTAAAGATACTTCTAGTATTTATAGTTGGATTTGTTGAACAGTTGCTGTATACCAGCTATCTTCTTAGTGTTACGAAGAAGCAAGTTATGGCATCGACTATTTTAATGGTAATTTACATGTCGATTTATCTTTTTATTATAAGTTATGCGATTAAAGATGGTGATACAGTTCCTTTATTAGTCTCCTACGCTTTATCGTGTGGCGTGGGTAACTGGGTTATAATGAAATGGGAAAATCGAGATAAAGATACTAGACGTAAAAAGAACAATTGTAGATTATTCTGGGAATCAAGACAATGTAGAGACTGTGTTGCTGCATATTGTAAAATAAGGGATAATAAAACAACATGAAAAATAAATTCCGCTATTCTAAAAACATAAAATGTAAAGATTGCAGAACATTAATCAGTAATGACGCTGCAAGATGTGTTCAGTGCAATTGTAAATTAAGAAGTGTTCTGTTATTAAAATACTGGGACAAAAAAGGTCGGAAAGTTTATACTAAAAAATGCTTAATATGTAAAAAAGTAATGAGTCAAACATCGCAATATATGAAAGAAAGAAAATATTGTTTGCAATGTTCGAGAAAAAGAAAAGTCGTTTTCGATTATTTAAAATTTAAAAAGAAATTTAATAAAATTCCGAGAGTCTTTTTGGCGTGGTTAACTGGCTTTTATGAAGGCGAAGGAAATGTAGGTATTTCAGACAATTATTTAAGGCATCTTCAGATTACTCAAAAAGAAAAAGAACCACTATTAATTATCAAAAGACATTTAAAAATAGGACACATTAGAAAGGAAACAAATAAAAGAAAGTATTATGTTCATAGATTTGTAATAAGCAGAAGAGGAATTATTATTGCGTTATTGGAGACAATGTTACCGTTTATGAAATCTAAATTAAGGATTAAAAAATCTAAATACTTATTAAAGGAGTATAATGCGTAAACCTACACGTAATTACTTGCGGATTTTAAATGAAATTATCAATACTCAGACCCCGTTTGATACAGAAATCATCGGGTCTGTACATTACGATATTTGTTATCCCTTTTTGTCGTTACATAGTCATTCTAAATCAGCAAAATATAACGTTGTTATAAATTCTGGAGCTCATGGAACAGAACCAATCGGCGTAAGAGTTATGTTAAGATTTTTGCAGGAGTTTAATAAAGAATTATTGGGTTATTATAATTTTACAATCTTCCCAATTGTCAATGGGTATGGCTATAGTTATGCTCGAAGAAAAACAGGGAACAATAAATATGGAAATACGGGTTTTATACAGTCAAAAGAAGAAAATATTACTGAAGAAGCGAAATTAATTGGAGAAGCAATACCAAATAAAGTTGATTTATTTATTGATTTACATGCTGATAAGAAAACGGGATTTTATATTTATGAGCGAAAACGACCGGATAAATTAAGTTTGGCTGAAGAAAGTTTAAAAATTCTCAAGAAAAACAAAATACCTATATTGGAATCTGAAACTGTTTATCAGGAAAAATGTATTAATGGTGTAGTAATTCAACCTATACGTGATGGGAGTATGGATAATTCAATGTTTCAAAGAGGTGCTATATATTCTTTATGTATTGAAATTCCCGGAAAGATACCTGAAGATAGTCAGATGATTGGCGGATTATTATTATTAAATGAAATCCTTACAAAATTTAAGGAGATAAAATGATACCAAAAATAACACCTACGCAAATTGCTTATGCTTTTTATAAGTTTATTTATAAGGTATGTAGAATTGGTGGTAAATTACATGAAAGTTGGAATAAACTCGATGAAGATGCATATCAAGCAGTTAAAACAGGAATCTTTGAATTTAAAACGGAGACAAAATGAAGAAATTAATTTATTGTAATGATTGTAATCGTAATGCATGCAATTCATGTAGTAAACAAATAGTTGTTGACGAAACAACTGTATGTGATACATGTGGAGCAGCTTTAGAAAATCAGGCATTAAGCGATAGAATTACTCTAATTGTGGGAGACACTGATTATGATTTTTGCAGTTTAGTTTGTATATTTAAATTCATCGCAGCAGAAAATGCAAAGGAGAAACAATGAAAAAATTCTATGAAGATTTAATCGAATGTGCTGTAGCTTCGATAATTATTGCTGCGATTATTGTTTCTTCTGTTCTTCAATTTCAAAATAATGAAATATTGAAGAATAAAATTGATAATTTAGAATCTCAGATGAAGTCATCTGAAAATTTAAATTCCTATAGTCTTAAAGGAATTTCCGAAGAAATTAAGGAAAATTATAGCAAATTAATTAAACAAATTGAGCAAGTTCCCGTATTAGAAAAAATAACGAAATTAGAATTAGAAGCTCGATTACAGCAAATAAACGTAATGGTTTTCAACGAAAGTATAGGTGCAACTGGAAGTGGAGTTACTATTAAATGGAAAAATAATTTTTATGTATTATCTGCTGGACATATGGCTAGTAAACCAGAAGATAAATTATCCCTTAATGAAAATGGAGTAATGATATGTGAATTAGAGATTGTAAAAATAGCATACGACGAGGAATTAACCGAAAATGGTAATGATTTAATTTTATTAAGACCTAAAAATATTAATATTGTTCCTAAAATATATGTGGAGATAGCAGATATAGAACCAGAAACCTCAAATGAACTTTATATAGTAGGAAACCCAATGGGAGTAGAAGATGTCGTAAGTGATGCAAGAGCAATAATGTATAGAGGAAATTTTATGTACATGATAGCTACTTCCTCTTATTTTGGAAATTCAGGCGGGGGAATTTACACCAGAGAAGGTAAATTAGTGGGAATTATGTCGCATTTAGTCCCGATACAACCGTTTGCAGATGCTCCTGTTTGGACTATACATGGTTGTGTAAGATTAAATGTAATATTAGAATTCTTGAGAGGGGTGAGTTAAAGTGAAAAAAATAGAAGGTTATAAATACTCAAGTTATCTCATAGGAGCAATGTCAATTACAGCCGAAAAAGACGGAGGTATTGCTTCTCGTGTAGAAGTTGAAAAGGAACTTCTTATGAGGAATGTATTCCCAATTAATCCGGCTAAACTAGAAGCTGCTAAGACTGGTATTTCTGCAGCTACTGCTATTGAAAAGATAGTTGGGTGGGTTGCTTCTGGTAAAAGAGATTTATTACAAGAAACCGGAAAACAAATCTGGAAAGGTCATAACGAATTAAATGCTGAAGGAAATGTAGTGCATATTGGAGGAGATTTAGATTATGTTCACGCAAGCGATTGGTTAACTTTTGTTTTAAAAATTGGCGATAAACCTTGCGGAACGTATTTTGAAATTGGAGTAGCCATAGATAGCAATATTCCAGTTTATCTCATTACTAATATTCCTAAAAGAGATTTGCCTCAGAGTTTAATTTTGGGAATCGAAGCAGTTGGAGGAGAATTTTTCGAGAACCTAAATCAATACCTAATTTATATAGATGAAAAATACCACTTACATAGAAAAGAACCTAAAATTGAAACAGAAAAGAAAGAGGAGAAATAATGTCAACTGAGATGAGACAGTTTGGTTCCGGGGCTACACGTAATACAGATGCAGGAAAGAATGATTATGAAGGATTTTTTAGTCCATTAGTTATTGAGGAATTTGGTAACTATATGACTAAACATCGGATACAAGCCGATGGAAAATTAAGGGATTCTGATAATTGGCAAAAAGGAATACCCAAAGACGCTTATATTAAATCAACATGGAGACATTTTTTAGACTTATGGTTTATGCATCGGGGTTATAAACGTTATGATGATATAACCAAAGAAGAATTAACTTTTGAAGGAGTATTATGTGCAATTTTATTTAACATTCAGGGATATTTATTTGAAATATTAAAATCTAAATCGGAGGAAGAGAAATGAGAGACGCATTAACAATAGCTTTTATAATTTTCGCAGCAATTGATTTAACGCTAGTAGGAACCACATGTGTAGCAGTAATTCTATTAGTAAGAAAAGTAATGTTAGGAAAAGTAGAAATTAAAATAGCCGGTAAAACTAAGAGATTAGACCGGGAATTTGTAACAACTGGTGAACTAAAAGCAGACCAGTCAAAAACAGGCGAACTAGATACCAAAAAGTTCGTGAGTGAGTAAAATGGCAGACCCTAAAGAAAAGAAATTTGCAGAAGTAAAACTTCCAGAGAATGTTCCTGTAGATTATGCATTTGAAAAAATGCTTAAATCATTTATCAAGAATGTTGATAAATTAGGAATATTAAAAGAAGTGAAGGCTCGCAGGTATTATATTAAGCCTTCTGAGCAAAATCGATTAGATAAAAAACAAAGGAGGAAATAATGCGTTATGATGATATGGTAAAGTATTTTGAATCAGATGAAGAAATTGCGAAGTTATTAGGTAAATTAGCAAAAGATTATTTTAATGAGATTGATAGTATCAATGGTCAACTAGCTGGTGGAGTATTGACGACCACTGATGAACTTAATACTGCTAAGACGCAATTGAGTGCTATTATTGCGAATCTTCAACCCATATATAGCCAGGCATTAAGTTTAAAGAAGCAGAAAGAATACAGATTCTATGTAATCAAAAAACAGACAGCAGAAACTACAGGTGGAAAGTTTACTGATGGTTCGACCACGGTCGAGGCGAAAGACGCAGTAAGATTGTATCGAAATACCCGAGATATTTTATGCGGGTACATCAAGTCAGCAGAATCACTGTTTTATGATTGTAGAGACCGTGTTGAAGGAAACAGAAAAGAATATTTAAAGACGGAGAAATAATGAAAATTTGTCCTATATGTGGTGCATTAAATGAAGAAAATCAGAACTTATGTTCTGCTTGTGGAGAATTATTAAATGAGTAATTTATCTATATTTTTAGGAATATTATTAATTATTGTTATAATCGTTACAGTTATAATTATTTTAGATTATAGTAATAGTGGAGAGGAAGAAATTGAGTAAGGTAATCGTACTTGACTTTGGGTATGTGATGCACCGAGCAATCTTTGCATATCGACATATGCAGGAAGTACCAGTTACATATACGTTTCTTAGGATGTGTATAGGATATTTAAAGAAAATTGGTTTAGGAAAAGACGATATCGTCATCGCTGCGATTGATTATGGTTCATGGAGAAAAGAAATCGATAATGTTTATAAAGCCCAGCGCAAAGATTTTAGAGAATCAAAGGAAGATTCAACGTGGTGGAAAACAGTATATGACGAATTTAATCAATTTATTGAAGTTTTAGATTTAGCATTACCGTGGTATTTTTGTAAGACATATAAAGTAGAAGCCGATGATTGGGCTTCAGTTGCATGTAGATATTATACAGACCGGGAAATAATTTTAGTAAGTTCAGATAAAGACTGGGAGATGCTTTGTAACTTTCCAAATGTAAAAATATTTTCTCCCATGACTAAAAAATATAAAATAGTAAAAAATCCAATGAAAGTTTTAATGGAAAAGATACATGGAGATGTTTCAGATAATTTACTTACAGTACCGTCTTCAGAAATGGAATTTGATAAACGTAAAAAAATTGTAGATTTAATTAATCCTTTACCGGATTTTATTGAACAACCAATATTGGAAAAATTTCGGTCATTTCTTCCGAAGAATTTATATACCAAAAAATTACCGTATAGAAGTATTGCTGCTGATATTGATAAATTATACAGGAGGAATAATGATTAAAGTTAAAGTTATTAAAAAAATAAGGAATCAATTATGTGGATGCTGCAATCCAAAAGCACAAGGAAATTCTCAGTTAAGAAAAAATTGTATTAGATGTGATGGAACCGGAAAAATAAAAGATTATCATTATATCATGACCGTAGGAAAATATGCCTACGACATGGACAGTGTGAAATGAAAAAATGTAAGATTTGCAAAACTATTTTTAAACCAAAAGGTAGACAGAAATGCTGTACTGCTGGATGTTCACGACTAAATGATTTAAGAAATTATAGGAAATATGATTTGATGCGTAAAAGACAAAGAAAAGCATATTATATCAAGAATAAAATAAAGATTGATAAACAACATGAGGTATATGATAAAACTCATTCGGTTGAAATTCGTGAACGTAAGAGAGTTTATTATTTAAAAAATAAAATAGAAGTATTACAATGTCAAAAGAAATATGAATTTAATAAAAGAAGAAATGATATTAATTACCGAATAAGAAAAAGTTTAAGGTGTAGGATATGGCATGCTTTAAAACATAATGTTAAATCATCTACTACTACGAAATTATTAGGATGTAATATCGATTTATTGCGATTATATTTACAGTCAAAGTTCCAACCCGGAATGTCTTTTAGTAATTACGGTAAATGGCATATCGACCACATAAAACCGTGTGCTTCTTTTGATTTAACAAAGAAATCAGAACAGAAATTATGTTTCCATTATACAAATTTACAGCCACTGTGGGCTATTGATAATTTAAAAAAACATGCAAAGATTAATTAAAGGAGGGACAAATGGAGATTAAAGGAGTTATTGGGGCAAAAGCTGGAAATCAGAAAGGATTTATTATTACAGGTATTGATGGATGGTTTAACGCTGCCGATGCATCATTATTAGAGAAGTTTAATAAAGGAGACGAAGTTGTTGTCGTCTACGAATTGAACGGAAAGATTAAAAAAGTTTCCGATATTCGGGGAACAGCTGTTACTGCGCCAATTGCACAAAAAGCGCCTGAACCAGTTAAACAAGAAGCACCTAAACCATCTGCAACTGGATTTACATGTTCTGTTTGTGGGAAAGAATTAAAAGATGGAAAATTTAAAAAATGTTATGAATGTAATATTGCAGCAAAAGCTACCCCTGCGGTAAACGAAGAAGTGAAGACAGATACAGCCATAGGTCCAAAATGTGTTGATTGTGGAGTGGCATTAAAAGATGATAAATATACGAAATGTTTTGCATGCAATAAAAAGAATCCAGTAAAGAAACAATGGAAACCCAAATCGGGTGGTTATGATTCTCCAGAAAAAACAGCTCAAATTCAAAAAGGTAATGCATTAAATGCAGCAGCAGCAGTATTGTGTGGAGCTCAATGTCTCGACGGATTAGACCCAGAAGGTATTGCACAAGTTACACGCATCGTTGCAGATTCATTATTAGATTATTTAAAACAAGACTAACGTTTATTTAAGTTTACTTACTATTATCGGGAGAGAAAATGGAGATAAATGACAGATTATTTGATTATCTTAAAAGTAAGTTAAAAACTTTTGAGAAAACAAGCAAGAATGGACAGAATCTATTTACATGTCCAAATCTAGCAGGACATAAATACATTGGAAAAAGTCCTACTGCCACAACTATTTCAGGTACACAAAAAATTACCTGCATGCAATGTGGTTGGAGAGGAACTTTTTTTGATGCAGTCCGAATACTAGAGGAGGAGAAAAAGAATTATTCAGATGCTCAGATTACAGAGTATTTAATTAATTCTTTTGCAGTGGACATTTATTCTGAATTAGAGGTATATAAGAAAAATGCTTGGTCTTTAGTCCCGATAGCTAAAAACGGAAAGCATCCGATTGAGAAAGATTGGACAAATGTTACTCATTTAGAAAAGATGGATTGGATTAAATGGTTAAATAATGGGTATAACATAGGTCTTAGAACCGGAGAAGTTAGCGGTATCACTGTCATTGATGTAGATAATAAGGTTTTGGCAACTCCAGAATTAGAAGCACAGAGAAAAGAATTAATTCAATTAATGAATGATTCAAATACATTGATGCAAAATACAGCACATTCAGGAGTACATTATGTTTTTAAATACGATAAAGAGATTACTCAGACGGTGGATATTGCTGGATTAAAAATTGATGTTAGAAATGATGGCGGTCAGATTTTAGTTCAACCATCTAAATTGGAAACGTTAAATTATAATTGGAAAAATGTTAATTCAGAAATTAAATCATTTTCCGACGAGGTTAAGGTTAAACTGTTGGCATTAATGAAGGTAGAAGTAGGTAGAAAGGTAGAAGAACCTGCCAAAATATCTTCATCTTCCGACGGAGTAATTGAATTAGTGAATAACGGTTTAGATGGATGTTGTAATGATACATTCACTAAATTAGGTGGTATACTGATTAATAAATTTAATTCAGAACAGACAGAATTTATTTTGAGTTTAATGAATCGTAATTTATTACAGAATCCAATGCCACAGCAAGCAATTCAGGCAATGGTTGGTTCATTAGATAAATATAAAACTGCCGAAGATACTACGCAAGAACAGGCAATTTATGAGTATCTTAAAATGTTACAGAACGATGTTAATGCGAAAGATATAATGGATAATTTAAAATTATCCCGAGCGATTGTAGATAAATATTTATCTAAGTTTGTTAAAGAAGGTAAAGCGATACGATTATCAAGAGGTAGATATAAGGTTAGAGAAAGAGTAGAATGGACCGATAGTTGGGGTAAGATAGGTACTGCGCTTAAATATAAGATGCCTTACTTTGAATATTTACAGGATTTCGAAGAGGGAGATATTATATTATTAGGTGCTACTCCCGGAACTGGAAAAACTACTACCAGTATGAATTTTATTCATCAATTAGTTAAGCAAGGAATAAAACCTTATTATATTTATTCCGAATCAGGAAGTAGGTATCAAAAAACCGCAAGTAAGTTAGGATTAAAAGAAAATGATTTTTATCAAGCATATCATGGAAATCCATTATCAATTGAAATTGAACCAAGTGCATTCACAATACTGGACTGGTTATTGGTTTCTGAAAAAGAGAACACGGATACAATATTTAAATTCTTTACAGAAGAAATGGCACGTAAAGGTGGGATTTTGGTTATCTTTATGCAACTCAAACCTGCTTCGTTTGACTGGTATGCTCCGTCCATGGTAGTTCAGATGCCAGCATTAGCAGCAAGATATTTTATGGATGCGGAAGACGGGAGTAGTGGTCATTGGCAGGTTGATAAACTGAGAGACCCCCGTGGAAATTACAGAAATTCAACAATACCCTGTAAATACAATTTCGAAACCAAAGAACTAACATCAGAAGGTGGAATATAATGGACAAGAAACAATTACGGCATGAATCTTATCTGAGAAATAAAGAGAAGATACTGAATTCTCATAAGATTTATGTTGTTGAACATAAAGATGAAATAGCACTTTATCAAAAAGAATATAGGAAAAAGAACAGAAAAAAACTTTTAGTCCAACATGAAAATGCACGAAAAAGAAGATTGCAAAGAGATATTAATGCAAGAATCAAATATAATTTACGAGCAAGATTATTTAAAGCGTTACACAGAAAACAGAAATCGGACACAACTGTTAATCTTTTAGGGTGTGATATCAATTTTTTGAAGGTGTATTTAAAGAATTTATTTTCAGAAGGTATGTCATGGGAAAATTACGGGAAATGGGAAATAGACCATATTATACCTTGCTCATTCTTTAATTTGACTAAATCTGAAGAACAGCGTAAATGTTTTCACTATACAAACCTTCAACCATTGTGGGAAAATGAAAACATTAAGAAAGGCACAAATGTTTAAAAAATGCAGGTACTGTAAATATTGCTATTGTTCAGATGAATCAGATGTTTCTGGTATGGATTGCAGGAAGAATGTAGTATTAAAAATTATAGAATTAGATAACGTTCATCAATTTTGTGATAATTATAAATTTTCATTACTAAAGTTAATACTAGGAGTCTAAAATGTCTGAAATGAAAAGATTGACGAAAGAAGAAAAAGAACAGGTATTAGTAAAAGCTAAAAGTTTAAAATGGGAAGGCTGTACCTGCAATGATTGTTTAGAAGTAATTGCTTCAATAATGTTAGATGCACAGTTAAAAAAGAATCCACTGAGGTTTTAATGAAAACTACTAGGCAAGTTGGCGATAAACTTGAACAATATGTTTTATCAAAGGTTAAAGAGATTGACCCCAATGCTAGACTTTATACTAATTGTAAGCAGAAAGATATTCAATGTTCTTTTGCCTTCGGAGAGTGCAAAGTACGTAACACGAAAGATTTCACAATCAAAGAAGACGTATGGCTTCATTTAAACAATAATTTACCCATTAATACTAAAAAATTCTGCTTCTTAGTTAATGAAAATATCAATGGAAGAAAATTAGTAACATTAGATTTAGAAGATTTTTTCAGAATATTAAAGGAGAAATAAATGGAATATTTATTTGAGAAATGGGATGTAGTCAATGGGGCATGTACAAATGAGGGTCAGCCAGAATGTTTTGAGCCTTATGCATGCGATGCATGTCCTTATAATTTAGTTGCTGAAGTAGATTGGCGATTGGAGGTAGGATTATAATGAAAAAATTTGATAAATTAACTAAAAGAACTCTGTGGGATGATATTAAATATTATTTATGGTATGCTCCTGTAAGATATTTGGATATGTTACCGAGAAGGATTTATTGGTTTTGCCAAAGAGGATATAGAGGTTATGCCGATTGTGATACATGGGATTTTGATACGTATTTAGCTATGATTATTGCGAAAGGATTAAAACAAATTAAGAAATATCATCAAGGTCTTGAACCTACTAAGAAAGAATTATCTATTATGATAAAAGGTTTTGAGGCTAATTTAAAGATGATGGATAATTTAAGTCCGAAAAGCGCTAAATATAAAGGGTTAAAAACTGATTTTCATAACGGTATTAAACTATTCGAAAAGTATTTTAACTATTTATGGGACTAAAATGAAAAAAGTAACAGTTAAAAAAATATATAAAGGTTATGTCAGTATTAAGAGTACAATTATAGATGAATGTATTCTTAATAAAGAAGGATTAATTATTACTTACAATAAAAAACATATGACTATTCCTTTAGAAAATTTAGGTAAACATGCACAGTTATCTAATCAGATTTATCATTCCAGTTCAGATGGGAAGTCCTATAAATTATTTGATTATTTGTTTGCAGAAGATAAAAAGGAGAAGAAATAATGTATTATTGTTCTGATTGCGATATTGCACATGAACCAAGAAACTGTCCGCTATGCGATGCACTACATACGATTGAAGAATTAGAAAAAGAGGTTAAAAGGTTAAATGACCTGGAATAGAAAGATATTTAAAAGTTTATGTGAATCATGTAAGAAACATTGCGGTGGACATTTTGATATCGCAACAGTTTATCAATGTGATGATTGGGTAAAAAAGGAGTAATTAAAATGGGATTATCCGAATGTTTAGACGGTAAAGAAATCATTGGTTATTATCCTATTTCACGAGGAAATGAAATTTATGGAATAATATTGCCCAAAGAGGGGCAGAAATTTTTTTATTCTTCAGAGTATTTAGGAGACCATACAGAAAACTGGATACAAATTAATACTATTGATAAAATCATCGCAATTGTAAATGTTTTAGATTGTGCGGAGATAAAATTTAAGGAGGATTAAATGGGAAGACCTAAAGGTTCAAAAGGAAAAAATAAATTAGTTCCTCTTTCAGAAGAATCTAAAAAGAAAGTTGAAAAAGGATTACAAGAAGCAAAAGAAGGTAAGATAGAAAGAATTGATTTAGAAAAAGAATTAACTCCTCTTACAAAAGAACAGAAGGAAAAGAATGAAAAATTAAATAGTATTTTAAGGGATATAAACAAAGATATGGGTAAAGATACTGTTAAATACGCCAATACTATGGAAGAACGTACCCGTATACCTTTTAAACAGAAATGCATGAATAAATTAACAGGCGGTGGGATAGTAAAAGGTCTTTATAGTACGTTCTGGGGGTCAAAAGGCTGTGCTAAGACTACATTGGTGCTTGATTTAATTGCAGAGGCTCAGAAAGCAGGAAATCAATGCGTGTATATAAACGGTGAAAGAAGTTATGACCCAATTTACGCCAAAAAAAGAGGAGTAAACGTTGATACGTTGGTAGTCGTTGATGCTGAACAATTAGAAGATGGATTGGATATTATTATTAAATTATGTAAAGCGAAGGCAGCAGACTTAATAATTTTTGATTCGATACACGGTCTAGCCCCAAAGGCGGAATTAGTTGCGGGTAAAGCAGAAAAAGATAAGTCTACATCTGATGCTAACATGGCATTAAGAGCCAGGGCATTAACCCAGTTTTTCGAAATGGGAACTGCGTTTGTTTCTAATGCTAAATGTGCAATAGTTTTTATCGCACAATCACGTATAGATTTGAGTGGTTTTATTAAATTAGAACACTTAACAGGCGGACACGCTTTGATGCACAACAGCAGGTTGATATTGCGATGCAGACGTGGACAAAAGGCAGATGCCCCGGTGGAAGACAAAGTAACTGATAATCCAAAAAAGGATAAAGAAGGTAATGTTATGAAAGATAAAAATGGAGAGATTAAATACGAAGTTGAGAAAGTACAATTAGGATTTGATTTGTGTGTACACGTTGATAAATCACAAATGGAAGGCTGTACTGAACTAACCGAGGTACACGTCCCGTTCTATTATTCCAAAGGAATTGTTGAGGATTAATAATGGATATCTGGAAAATAAATAAAATATTGGAATCCCAAATCACTGCAGAAAAATTATATGAGTATTATATAGTACAGAAGTTGTCTGCTCCAGAGATTGCTAAAATATATAAATGTTCTAACAGAAGTATTTATCGAAGATTAAAAAATTTTAAGATAAGCACACGGAGCATGACCGAAGCAAGAAAATTAATGAATATCAAAGGTGAAAACAATGCAAATTGGCGTGGCGGAAGATTTGAGGAAGGACATGGATATATTTTGGTATATTGTCCAGACCATCCACACAGCATCCATGGAAAATACATGTGGGAGCATCGTTTAATCATTGAACAATCAATAGGAAGATATTTAACGAAAAATGAGATAGTACACCATATTAATGGTATTAAAGATGATAACAGATTAATTAATTTATGTTTAACTACTCCTCAAAAGCACAATACGCATACGGTTGTTGAAATACTACAAAAGCGAATTAGAGACTTAGAACAAGAATTAGATAAGGTGATGAATGGATGAGTTCACTTTAGACAAATGTTCAGTATGTGGTGAATATAAAGCATTAATGAACAATGTCTGTATTGATTGCAAGAATAAAACTGATTTACCTGATTTTATGAAAGAGATATTTGGAGGATTTAAAGATGAAAATATTAATTCTCGAGGATAATCAAGAAAGAATAGAATTTTTTAAACGAGTATACAGAAATCATGAGTTATACATTTATTCTGAAATTTTTGACGCAGAAAATACTATTCAATTTGAGGAAATAGATATATTTCTTCTCGACCACGATTTAGAACCGTATAATTTAGAAGCGCTAGATAGCGGAAGAACTGGTTATGATTTTGTAAGATTTTTAGTTTATAACGAATTACAAAAGAAATCCGTTTTTTATATTCATAGTTGCAATCCAGTTGGAGCAAATTTAATGTTAAATTTATTAAAAGATAATAATTATATTGCTGAATGGGTTCCTTTTTATTTAATGAAGGAAACTGAAAGATAAAGTTTTAGAAAGGACTAAAATAGTGCCTTATAAAGACCCCGAAATGAAGAAAGCATACCAAAAAATTTATTGCAAAGAACATAAAGAAGAACTTGATAAATACATGAAAGATTGGCGTAAAGTTCATAGAGAAACTCGAAAAAGAAGGATAGTGTCTATAGTAAAAAATATTATAAAATCCACAAGACAAAGATATTGGCGAACAAAAAAGAATATATGCGGAACCGAAGAAAAAACGATAATATTTTCAGGTTGATTGGTAATTTAAGAACTCGGGTATGGGGCGTGTTAAAAAAGAACTATAAATCTACGAATACTTTAAAATTATTGGGTTGCTCAATAAAACAACTTAAGTCTCATTTAGAAATACAATTCACTTGTGGTATGTCCTGGAAGAATTACGGTAAATGGCACGTAGACCATATAAGACCCTGTTCTTCATTTGACCTTAGCAAGTCAAGCGAACAACTTGAGTGTTTTCACTATACAAACCTGCAGCCCTTGTGGGCTGAAGACAATTTAATTAAAAATGATAAAATAATAGGTGAAACATGTTAAAGTTAAAAGTTTGTAATATATTTAATGAAGGGAATAAAATATGGTTGTTTCACCGTACGGGTAAAGAACTTCAGATTCTACAGGATTCTTCTCTCCTACCTTATTATTTCCAACCCTCAACGAAAGGTATCTTTAAGGGTTATTTTGGAGAAAAACTGGACAAAGTAGTTGTCCATGACCCCTATCAAATTTCCAAAAAAAGAGATAATCTCAGTCAAGAAGCGGATATAAATTTTTGTAATAGATATCTTCTCGACAAAGTTACCTTAGATAAACCGGAATTGCGTTTTGTATTTTTTGATATTGAGACTCAATCAAAAAACATGCCAGACCCACTATATGCCCCAGACCCAATCACATGCATAACGACATACGATAACTTCACAAAAGAATACAAACAATTCTGGACACTGGATTATAAATCCGAATTTCTTTTAATAGAAGCATTCATTACTTATATTAAAAGTATTACTCCCGATTTATTAGTTGGGTATAATTCCCGTGGTTTTGATTACCCATATTTAACAACTCGTTTCCCAGATTTAGCTGAAAAACTTAGTCCTATTGGTAAAATGACAAAACGAAATGGTTTTCCCGCAGGAATAAGTATTTTAGACTACTACGAACTTGTTAAAAAAATATACAAATTTAAAAAATATAAATTGGAGTATGTTTATTGCACTGAATTTAAAAAAGAATATAAACCTGAAAAATTTGCGTTTCATATTATAGATGCAAAGATTAAAGAAAAGAATTTAAATGACATAAAGATGTTGGTGGAATTAGAAGACAAATTTCACCTCATCAATTACTTTGATGAACTTAGAAGAATTGGAAAAATTCAATGGGACAGTTTATGCATGAACTCAGTTATAGTGGATGGGGTTATTTTACAGACTGCGAAAGAAAAAGGAGTCATACTCCCATCGAAACCGGATGAAGATGAAAAATTTAGACGTACGGAAGAAGACGAGATTATAGGCGGATATGTTTATGCTAAACCAGGGTTACATAAAGGGGTTCATTTATTTGACGTAGGCGGAACGTACCCGAATTTAATCATTTCCTTTTGCCTGGACCCAGTAAATGTAAAAAAAGAACCTAATACTCAAACGGTAACTATAAATAAAGTTAATATTTGGCAGAATACAAATGCTATTGTTCCAACCGTTTGTAGAAAAATGGTTAATTCTAGAGCAGAGATTCAGAAGTTGGTAGAAACCCTCACGGGAGATGAAAAAGATTTAATGAAGCAGAAAGATGCAGCTATTAAAGGAGTAAACAACACTGTTTACGGTACACTATTATTCAAAAGTAGTCGCATGTATAATAAAGATATTGCATCTACGATTACTTATTTAGCGAGATTTTTGATTAGATATACCAAATTAAGACTAAGAACATTCGGTTATGAAGTAGTAGCCAGTGATACAGATTCTATTTTTGTGAAGACAGAAGAGGACTATGCTGTAATTCAGTCAATGATTAATGAACAGATTATCCCAGAATTTTTAAATCATTTCGGAAAAGATTCTGGAACATTAAAGTTTAAATATGAGGGGACATTCTCAGAATTACTCATAGTTTCTAAAAAGCATTACATTGGAAATATGATTGGAAAAGATAAACCAATCATAAAAGGATTAGAAATTCTTAGAAGTGATGCATCTAAATTTCAAGAAAGATTTCAGGAAGATTTATTGATTAAATTGTTAAGTGGTAAACAAAAAGATGAAACTGATAAATGGATTAAAGAAGAATTGGAGAGATTTAAAACTCTATCTTTGTTAGAAATAGCATTTCCATGCAAATTAAGTAAGTCTCCAGAAGCGTATAAAGTAGAAACTATACACATCCGTGCTTTAAGATACGCATTAATAGAACACCCCGAATGGAACGTTACAATTGGGCAGGATTATTTTTACACATTCATTATTCCCGAAAAATTTGAAACTAAAACAATAACTAAATTAGTTAAAAAAACTAAAAAAGAAATAAAAGACAATCCTTCAGAAGAATTAACTAAGATTAAAACTACAGAAGTTAAAAAATTTAAGGAAATTATGGCATTCGATGAACACCAGAATATTGGAAACAACAAAACAGATTATTCAGAAATGGCTGAAAGAAACATACACAAAAAAGCTGAGACAATTTACGAAGCATTGGGGTGGACTTATGAACTACGATAAATGCGTTATCTGTAATAAGGCAAAAACTAAAAATTCATCGAAACGCTGTCAGAAGTGTTATGGTAAAATACACGGAAAATCTATGATAGGTAATTTATTTGCTTTGATTACTGGAAATTCTATTAAAAAACATTATTGTATAGATTGTAAAAAAGAAATAAATTTTAGAAGTGTAAGATGTTATTCATGTGAAAATAAGCGGAAATTTAAATTAAATATTTTTAATAATAGCGGGGTTAATCATCCACTATACGGAAAACGACATAGCAAAAAGAGCAAAAAGAAGATGAGCATAAGTGCTGGTGGTACTGGAAATCCGTATGAAACGAATAAATATCCCGAGAAATTCTATAAAATACGTGATTTAATTCGCAATAGAGATTTATGTAAATGCAAGAAATGCAATAAAAATAAAGACTATCGTAAATTGGATGTTCATCATATCGATTATAATAAAGAAAACAATAAAATGGAAAATTTAATTACGTTGTGTCAAACTTGCCATATTAAAACAAATTGGAACCGTGATTACTGGTATGCTTATTTTACATATATAATGGAGAACAAATGATAAAGAGTTTAAAGAAATTAGAAAAGAATCTTGGATTTAAATTAAAGAGCAATGTCTTCTGCCTAGCGGTAGATACTGCGACTAAATCTGGTATTGCTATGATTGATATTACTAATGGTAAATTATTAGTTAAGACTTATCTTTTAGAATTGCCTAAGTTATCTAAAGATTCAGAATCTAAGGCAGAAAAGTATCAGGAACATTTAGCGGAATTTGTTAAGTTAATTGATAAAGAATTAATTCCTAGTTTACCAAAATTCGACAAAAGTAAATCATTATTAATATTAGAAAATTCATTTTTAAAAATTAATGTAGTAACATTCGGTTTTTTACGAGCGCTCCAGGGGATTATTTATGCTAAGTTATGTGATAAGTTTGGAGAAATAAAAATTATATTTCCTATAACAGCTAGAAATCTAGTGGGATTTGAATCTCATTTACCCAAAGGAACTAAAGGTAAAGAAAAGAAACAGGAAATCATGAAATTTATATCAAATATAATCGAAGAACCCGTCAAAGACGACAATATTGCGGATGCCCTTTTGCTTTGTTTTGCGGGATTAAAACTATAAGGAGGAAATTATGATATATTGCCCACATGTTAAGTTAGAAAGAGATTGTATGGGAATTTGTAAAGAATGCCCATATGGATATTGTTTTTATCCAGATACATGTTCATTTAATTATGAATGTCCTGATTGTCATGGGAAATTTAATCAACCGAGTGTTCCAACAGTTACATCTTCGTTATATTATAGATGTCCTTTTTGTGGAAGACATATGCCTGGAATAAAATTATGAAGAAACGAAAGAAAATTAATCGTAAATATTCTAATAAGATAAGAGACCTAAAAGTAGGTGATGATGTCTGGGTAGAGTATCGCAAACCCAGTGGAGAACAATGTAGTCATGATGCAATAGTTGATGAGATAGGTAATGGGTATATTGTCGTAAATCATTATATAATAGAGATGCACGAATTAGTAAGTATAAGGAAAACATGAAGAAATGTACAAAATGTCAAATAGAAATGAGTATCGATAATTTTTATAAAGGTAATGGTACTGATGGTTTCAGTCATTGGTGCAAAGGCTGTATAATAAAATATCAAAAATCACGTAGTAAAGAAATTAAAGAATATGTTAAAAACAATAAAGTAAATGTTGCTAAATCCCAGAGAAAATATAGTTTAAAGCCGATTGGGATTTACAGAGGGTTAAAATCACATAATGAGAGAAGAAGTTATGTGTTTGATATTAATAAGGATGATTTTATAAAATGGTACAACAATCAAGAACAGCAGTGTCATTATTGTAATAGAACATTAGAAGAAGTACAAATAGATACACGAGAAAAAGAAACGAATAAAACAAGATTATCTATTGATAGAAAAGATAATTCTATAGGATATGTTTTAGGTAATATCGTTTTGGCATGTAGACGATGTAATTATATTAAAGGAGATTATTTTACTGAGGAAGAAATGATTGAAATTGGAAAAATACTATATCGTAAGGAGATTAAAAGTGTTTAAACCTATGCTTGCTCCCAATCAGGTAATTGACATTAAGACTCTGAAATATCCAATATTGGCTTCATACAAACTTGACGGTGTGAGATGCATCTTTAAAGATGGGCAAATGTATTCTAGAGCATTAAAACAATTTCCTAATGTGCAATTAAGAAAAAGATTTGAATATCTTGCGAAATTATCTAAAGAGAAAAATATTATTCTCGATGGAGAAT